>Ga0256795_1000517_pt1 | contig 15432 bp, 14 predicted proteins | sample MC6MC0946MT_FD_186353 | JGI IMG/M metagenome (GOLD analysis project Ga0256795, IMG submission 186353) | Metatranscriptome of enriched soil aggregate microbial communities from Iowa State University, Ames, United States - MC6-MC0946-MT... | ecosystem: Environmental > Terrestrial > Soil >... | reverse complement strand
GTTCCAACAGCGGGGATTTTTTTATGGTGCAAATTACCAGATGGTATACAAGCTGCAGAATTATCAAAGTTATGTCTCAAACAGGGCGTAATTCTAGCACCAGGTAATTCATTTAGCCAAGCTGAAAATGCAGGACAGTTTATGCGCTTTAATGTTGCACAATGTGTAGATAAAAAAGTTTTTGATATCTTAGCAATTTCTATTCAGCAGTTAAAAATAAATAACTTACAAAGTTAGCGAAAATCCTTTTCCCTATTGCTTTAAAATATGGGTAAATAGTAAGCAAATTTATATTGATTTCAGTGGAATAATTATAATGAGTGTTCAGGATGTACCGAGTCCAATTGATTTGAAAAACCCGCAAGATGCTTTGCAATGGGCAAATGATGCCAATGAAAAACGACCTTGGCGTTATGATTTTTTTGATTATTATGTGAATTTAATTCAAAAAGCAGCCAGAGAGAAACAGCATCAAACTGATCAAAACGTACAGTTCAATATTTTAGAAATAGGTTCAGGTCCTGGTTTTCTAGCAAAACATTTACTCAGTCATTGCCTTGAGATTAAATATACGGCGCTAGATTTCTCTGATGCAATGAACGAGCTCTCTAAAAGTAAGCTACTTTCTTCTGAGCTAGGCCGAGCGCAATATCTGATTGCTGATTTTAAAAATGAAGATTGGCGTGATCAGCTTGGACAGTATGATGCAATCATTATTCATCAAGCTTTACATGAGTTACGCCATAAAAGCTATGCAAATCAATTTCATCAACAAGTGAAAACGCTATTAAAAAGTGATGCGATGTACTTGGTCTGTGACCATGTTTTTGCGTCGGACGCGATGAGCGATAGTGACTTATTTATGTCGAAACATGAACATTTCCAAAGCTTAAAATATGCCGGCTTTACTGACATAGAATTGGTTAAAGAGATCAAAGGTCTCTGTTTATTCGAATGTTATTTATAATAATGATGTTTTAGCGAATTTGTATGCTATTTGTCATTACACTAAACTTACATCATCCATTCAAGTGGAAAATATGACACACTGTACATAATAAATCGTTGGAATCGCGTAGTTTCAGGATCAACTTTATATTCGATCACATTGCCATCAACACGATGATCTAACCAGATTAGCTCACCTTGTGAATTAAGTTTTAACTCATAAGCAACCCTCAATAGGGTTTGATCCAATAGATTTGAAATTTGTTCTTGTAAAGGATCTGACTGAACGATCAGTCCAACTTCAGTATTGATATTGAATGATCTTGGATCTAGGTTAAATGAACCAATAAAGACTCTGTCATCAATATTGATAAATTTTGCATGCAAACTCGATTTATTTTTGCCTTTTTTTGGAATGATATTTCCTGTGAGGACCTCATACCAAGTACGGCGGTTACGTTCTATATAAGGTTTAAATTCATAAAGCTTAGCTCCGCCTTTAAGCAGGTCAACTCGATACTTTTGATAAAACGCATGGACAAGCGCAACATCATTTGCCATAAAAGAGTTGGTTAGAATTCTCACTTTGACATTTTGTTTAGGGAATTGGTTAATAAAATTCGTTCCATTTTTTGTAGGAACGAAATAAGCAGCAATCAAATCCATTTCTTGTTCAGGATCACCCAAATGCTGGTGAATTTGATGTGAAATTAATTCATTGTCGCGCGCTTGTCCTAAACTTTTCTTTGGAGAATCTGCTAAAAAATCGGCATAAGCCCAATTGATTTTATTTTGATTAAGCTCATTGGCAAGTTCTTTCTGCTCAAGATTTACCTTTTCATCTGCTGTATGTTCAGCTTGTTCAAGTCGTTCAAAGCTTTTTCGTAAAGTTAATAAATCTTGTTCAGAACCTTTATGAATAAATTGATCAATGGGATAGGTGAGTTGAAAATTCCAAAAGTCGGTAAAAACTTCATTTGCACGATTAACCGCTTTACCAAAAAATAAAATATCCATATCGGTAAATTGGAAAGATTCACTAGCATCAAAATATTCACTGCTAATATTTCGTCCGCCTGTCACAGCAATTGCGCCATCAGCAATAATTAATTTATTGTGCATTCGATGGTTTATTCTGTTCATTCTAAAAATATAATCCATTACACGAAAGTGCCGAAATTTATAAGGATTGTATAATTTGATCGAAATGTTTGGATGTGTCAGCAATGCACTTAATTGTCGATCTATTTTTGTTCCATTTTGATCATCAATCAATAGTCGGACTTTTACACCGCGATCAGCAGCTTTTAGCAACTCGTGTAGCATTAAATTGCCAATAAAATCATCCGCCCAAATATAATATTGTAAATCAAGAGTATATTTGGCTTTTCGAATCAGATGGATACGTGACGCGATACTTTGGAAAGCATCATTCATGGCTAAATATGCAGTTAGCCCTTGAGTAAGCATTTGTTTTGCTTGAGGCTCATTGATCCAATGATCTGCATATACTTTAACTTGTTGTTCTTGTTCTGGTTGATTCATAGGTAAACTGCATCCAGTGATTGAAAAAGCCAAAATAACCAAGGCAAGTGAAGTCTTTGAATGATTCATTCTTTCAATGAGTACTTTAAATTTTACTAAATCATATCATTAAGTTAATGGTTGAATCTGTAAATAGAAAAAGGTTACTGTAGTCCAACTGTTAAAACACAAACCTATTAGGATATTTAGCTATGAAATCACGTGCTGCTGTTGCATTTGGTCCAGGAAAACCTTTAGAAATTGTGGAAATTGATGTTGCTCCTCCACAAAAAGGCGAAGTCCTTGTTAAAATTACCCATACAGGGGTTTGTCATACAGATGCATTTACTTTATCAGGTGATGATCCAGAAGGTGTATTTCCAGCAATTTTAGGCCATGAAGGGGCTGGTATTGTTGTTGAAGTTGGTGAAGGTGTAACTTCAGTGAAACCGGGGGATCATGTGATTCCTCTATATACGGCAGAATGTGGTGAATGCTTATTCTGTAAATCAGGCAAAACTAACCTATGTACAGCCGTTCGTGCTACACAAGGTAAAGGGGTTATGCCTGATGGAACGACACGTTTTTCTTATAATGGTGAACCGATTTATCACTATATGGGTTGTTCAACTTTTAGTGAATATACGGTTGTTGCTGAAGTTTCATTGGCTAAAATTAACCCAGAAGCAAATCCTGAACATGTTTGTTTACTGGGTTGTGGTGTAACGACAGGGATTGGTGCAGTCCATAACACGGCAAAAGTACAAGAAGGCGATTCAGTTGCTGTATTTGGTTTAGGTGGTATTGGTTTGGCTGTTGTACAAGGTGCGCGCCAAGCGAAAGCAGGCCGTATCATTGTTGTTGATACCAATCCGGAAAAATTTAAATTGGCAGAAGAGTTTGGTGCGACTGATTTTGTCAATCCAAAAGACTATGACAAACCTGTTCAAGAAGTGATTGTTGAAATGACAGGCTGGGGTGTAGACCATTCATTTGAATGTATCGGTAATGTCAATGTGATGCGTTCAGCGCTTGAATGTGCTCATCGTGGTTGGGGACAATCAGTCATCATTGGTGTAGCAGGTGCAGGTCAAGAAATTTCAACCCGTCCGTTCCAGCTTGTGACTGGTCGTACATGGAAAGGAACTGCATTTGGTGGGGTAAAAGGCCGTACACAATTGCCGGGTATGGTTGAAGATGCGATGAAAGGTGATATTCAACTTGCACCATTTGTTACCCATACAATGGGCTTAGATAAAATTAATGAAGCATTTGATTTAATGCATGAAGGTAAATCAATCCGTACGGTGATTAATTTTTAAGCTTAAATATTTAGAACTACCAAAAACCAGTGATAAATCATGAATCACTGGTTTTTATTTGCATGATAAATGTATGAGTTTTATATATTAATTTTCTAAGCTTATCTTTTTTTGTTATGTTATGGCTTTAAAGCAAAAAATCAAAATAGGTCGTCTTATGAAAAATGTTGCAATTTTAGGTCTTGGTATCATGGCTTTAACTGTATCAGCATGCTCTTCGCTTCAAACCAATTCAACGGAAGATCAAACAGCGCAAAACACTCAAACCACATGTGTTGCTGAACGTGCGACTCAGTTGATTGGACAAAATGATATGTCTGAAGCGAAAATTAAGCAGCTTACACAGGCATCAATCGTACGTAAAGTTGCGCCAAATCAAGGTGTAACCATGGATTATCGTATTGAACGTGTGACAGTAACAGTAGATCCTGCGACCAAAAAAATTACCCAAGCGGCTTGTGGTTAATGACACAAATTTAAGTATTAAATGATTGAATAAATACTGATTTATTCAATCATTACCATTTAACTCAGTAAATATTTCTCATCTATTCCACTTTGAACAACAAAACAATCATCATGAGAAACCAGAATGACAGCACCTTTAAATTGCTGAATGGCTTGTGCAAGTAATTCTCGTGACTCGATGTCTAAGTGATTTTCAGGTTCATCCAATAGCAATAAATCTATATTTTGATGATTGTGACTTATTCCCAGTAATGCAACTTTGAGTTTTTCACCGCCACTGAGTTGGCCCAATTTTAAGAGTGCTTTTTCACGGCGGATCCGCAGTTGACCTAATAAATTTCGCCATTCAACCTCTGGCAGATCTGGATTAAATTCAGCTAAATTCTCGATCACAGAAAGATCATCATTGAGCAAACTAAAATTTTGATCCAAATATAAGCTTTGTCCTATAAAGAAAATTTCAGTACATTGTGATTGATCAATTATTTTTAATAGGGTGGATTTACCCACGCCATTCGCACCTTTAAGCTGGATTTTTTCACCGGCTTGGAGTGACAAATTTATTTTCTGTGTTGTAGCATAAGGCAATTGTAAATCGTGAATTCTTAATATTTCACCTTGCTTAAATGATTGAAATTGAAAGTGAAATCGTTGTGGTTTAATTTTTTCTAAAGCAGTTTGTTTCTCCTGTAAATTGCTTTGTGTTTCATCAGCTTGGCGAATTTGCTGTGCACGTAATTTCCCAAAACTTTGCCCAGCTTGCTCTTTTTTAAAATCCAGAAGAATCTTGGCTTGAGAGTTCGAGTCACGCAATTGAGCACCTTTACGTTGACGTTTTTGTGCTTTCATTAAACTCTCGTTCTGTTGTTGCTTTAACTGTTTAAATTCACGTTTTTCTTGTTGAATAGACTGAGTTAATGCATGGACTTGTTGTTGGTGCTGTTTAAAATAATCTGCATAATTGCCCTTAACATGCTGTAAACCATTTGCGGTTAAAGCATAAATATGCTGAACTTGATTTAGCAATTGAAGATCATGACTAATAATACAAACCCCCGCTTTATGTGACTGAATCGATTCAATTAGCCATTTTCTTGCCATGGCATCTAAATGATTACTTGGCTCATCTAAAAGTAGATAATGATCTTGTTTTAGAAATAAGCGACACAAAGCCAGCTTAGTTTTTTGACCTTCACTTAAGGATTTAACAGAAAAATTTAAATCAAGCGGCAGTTGTGCATTGCTTAAAATTTGTTGCCATTTTTGTGGTAAATCCCAACAGTTTTCAACCAAATCATAATCTTCAAAACTGGCACTACTATTTTCAATACGCTCAAAAGCATTGTGTAGATGAGTAATATCTAAAGCTTCAGCTATGGTTTTGGCATTTAATCGTTGTAATTGTGCTAAATAATCATGTTGGATATGCCACGCAATTTGACCTGAATAGGCTAAATCTGAATGCTGTTGTAAGTGTAATAATTTAAAAAGTAATGATTTTCCCAAACCATTACGGCCAATCACAGCAGAAGTTTGCCCTGGAAAAAGCACAAAATTCAGTTGAGTAAACATTGTTTGAGTGGGAAATGCCAAACTCAAATTTGAAATGATACATGCTTGTTGCATTAAATGATCCTCATATAGAGGATGCACAAAATAGTATGTAATAAAAGCTTTAAATAACAGTAGATTATTTAATTTATCGTAAAGATAAGTATCAGAACCAAAAGATAAGTGTAGCCTTGAGTAGAATCTATTTTGCACATCAAAAATTAAATAAATAATGATGAGAAAATGACTTACTTCATTGGCGTTGCTCTTTTAAGAAAGGGGGATAAGAATACTTATTGTATAAAAATAAATCTGTATGTCAATGTTAAGCTTTTAAAATGCTCATTTAAAAAAGAATTATCTCAAAAACTTAACTCCCTTATGAAAGGGAGCTAAGTGGCAGTGGATTGAACCAATCAACGCTTATCAATTTATTTAAGCAGTTGCTTTAATCACTTCTACAACAGATGTTGCCACATAATCAATATTTTTTAAATTTAAGCCCGCTGCACACATACGGCCGCTACGTAGCAAATAAATGGCATATTGATCTTTCAATATATCCACTTGTTCAGCAGTTAAACCAGTATAGCTAAACATGCCTTGTTGTTCTGTAAGGTAATCAAAATTACGACCAGGTAAAGCAGCAGTTAATTTTGCCTTTAATAGTTCGCGCATTTGGATGATACGCTCACGCATTTCTTTAAGTTCTGCATGCCATTTTTCAGTTAATGTTGCATCATTCAATACATTATCAACCACTAAGGCACCCGTTGTAGGTGGGCTTGAGTAGATACGGCGTACAGTTGCTTTAAGCTGACCTAAAACTTTTTGTGCAGTTGCTTGGTCATCACAAATAAAGCTTAAACCACCAACACGCTCACCATATAGTGAGAAAATTTTAGAGAAAGAATTGCTAACAATGAAATTCAATCCCGACTTATCTAAAGTACGAATTGCATAAGCATCTTCTTCTAAGCCTTGACCAAAACCTTGGTAAGCAATATCGAGGAATGGAATTAAATCACGTGCTTTCAGTACTTCAATCACACGATCCCATTCAGCAGGTGTTAAATCTGCGCCTGTTGGGTTATGGCAACAAGGGTGAAGGAGAACAATGCCTTTTGCAGGGATTTGCTGTAAATCCTCTAACATGCCTTCAATATTGACACCATTGGTTGCTGCATCAAAATAGCGGTAGAAATGTGAATTGATTCCCGCACCATTAAAAATCGCAATATGGTTTTCCCATGTCGGTTGGCTCACCCAAACATCAGATTCAGGAAAGTATTTTTTTAGAAAATCTGCACCAACTTTAAGTGCACCAGAACCGCCTAGGGTTTGAATGGTCACTGCACGGCCATCTTTACGTGCTTGGCTATCTGCACCTAAAACTAATTTCTGGGTTGCTTCGTTATATGACTTTGAACCATCCATCGGTAAATAAAGCTTTACCTTGTCATTGCTTGGTTCAATATTTTTCAAAGCCGCTTTTACAGCGTCTAACTGAGGAACAATTGTGTCCTCATTATAATAAAGACCAATACTTAAATTTACTTTGTGTGTCCGTTCATCCTTACCAAAGGCTTCCATTAGAGAAAGAATTGGATCACCTGCATAAGGATCTACATGTTGAAACATGGTCTAAAGTCCTAAATCAATCGAAAAAATCAAGTCTGATAATATAGGTAATTCAAACCCCGACTCAACAGTAGATTGAGGTTTATTTTTTATTATTTATTCAACTTTAAATTAAGGCCACCGCTCATTTGTCTATATTTATAGCCAAATATGCATTTACTACAAAATAGAGGATAAATAAGATAAAACTTAAACAATGTATCAAGTGCGGTATTGGAAGAGAGATAGTTAAGATATTGATTGTTTTTAAGTCGCAGTATTGTTAATGAATGATAAAACTATTGTTCTACATTTCGCTTCTTGTCATCATAGCGCAAACGCAATATTTAAATTCTGGATGGTTTTTAATGTTACTGAATTATCAATACGATCAAGCTCAAGATAGCCATGGAACTCAAAAAGCCACACTGGTATTGATTCACGGGTTATTTGGAAGTTTAAGTAATTTGGGCATTATTGCACGTGAATTTCAAGGCAAATTCAACTTATTGCAAATTGATGTTCGAAATCATGGTCATTCTGCACATTCAGATGAAATGAATTATCAATTGATGGCTCAGGATGTTTTGCAAACACTTGATCATTTAAATATTGAAAAATTTATCGCGATTGGACATTCTATGGGTGGAAAAATTGCAATGAAACTTGCAGATTTAGCGCAAGATCGTATGCAAAAAATGATTGTTTTGGATATGACACCCTTTGCATATCAGGAAAATCACCATGATCAAATTTTTAAAGCCTTATTTGCGGTTGAAAATGCACAAATTGAATCTCGTAAAGAAGCAACAGAGATTATGCGTCAGTATTTAAATGAAGAAATGGTGATTCAATTTTTATTAAAATCATTCAGTAAGGGAAAATTGCTGTTTAATGTCCAAGCTTTATTTAATCATTATGCCGATATTTTAAGTTGGGAAAATCAGCAGGTGAATCCTATTCCAGCATTGTTTATTAAAGGTGGAAACTCACCCTATATCTCAAAAGTTGAACATTTTTCTGCAATCGAAACCCAGTTTAGTCATAGCCAAGTTAAAGTCATTGAACAAGTCGGGCATTGGTTACATGCTGAAAAACCAGCTGTAGTCAATCAAATGATCTCTGGGTTTATAGAATGAGGTTTTAGGCTCTGAATAAATTAAAACAGCATATTTAAAGGTAATATGCTGTTTATAAATGATTATTTTATGAACACTATCAGTTCTTTAGTCCTGTAGGGTCAAGAAAGTGTCTTGGTTTTGAATTTTCCATTGAGTACAAGATATGAAATTAGACCTAAAACCAAACCCCAAAATGCACCCCCAACACCAAACAAAGTGATGTTGGCTGTCGTTGAGAGAAAGGTAATAAGTGAGGCTTCTCGGCAATCGATATCACTCATCGCATTTGCAAGACTTCCAGCAATTGTACCTAATAATGCAAGTCCTGCTAGAGTGCTTATAAAAGCGACTGGAAACGCTGCAAAGACAGCTGCTAACGTTACACCAAAAATTCCAACAAGAATATAAAACACACCTGCGGCAATCCCTGAAATCCAGCGTTTTGATGGATCTTCGTGGGATTCCTTTCCAGTGCAAATTGCAGCAGTGATCGCAGCAAGATTAAACGCATGTGAACCAAACGGAGCCATGAGGAACGAGCCTAAGCCTGTCACGATAAGAATCGGTTTAGCATTGGTGTGAAAACCATCATTTTTAAGAACCAGTAAACCTGGCATATATTGTCCTGTTAAGGTAATTAAAAATAAAGGTAAGGCAAGACTCAGTATCGAGTTTATAGAAAAAGTTGGTGTGGTAAAAATAGGCGAGGCTAATTTTAGTTCAAATCCAGAGAAATCAATCCGTGATTGTAAAAGTAAGAAAATAAAGCCAAAAATCAAGACACTAATAATGGAAAATCTTGCAGAAAAACGCTTGGTGATGAGGTAAATCAAAAATAATGAAATCGCCAAAAAAGGATCAATTGTCATATTGGTAAAGGCTGCAATCCCAAATTGCAATAAAATACCTGCCAAGAGACCAGATGCAATACCCGCTGGAATTAGACGAATCAATTTTTCAAAATAGCCCGTAATTCCCAAGATCACAAATCCCAGTGCAGAAAGTAAATATGCTCCAATTGCTTCGGAATATGGCACAGTTACAAGCGTCGTAATTAAAAATGCAGCGGCAGGCGTAGACCATGCAGTGATAATGGGTTCTCGGGTATACCAACTTAATAATATTCCTGTGATACCAACCCCAATAGAAATAGACCACACCCATGAGGCAGTGAGTTCAGGGCTAAGACCAGCCATCTGTGCAGCTTGGAAGATTAAAATAAAGGTACCACCATAATTAACGATGACCGAAATTAAACCGGCCATAATGGGGGGAAGAAAATCATTAGAATGATGTTGAAAAGACATAAACTCTACCCCTAAGATTTAAAAAAGAAGTAGTAGAGTGTATTTTTAATGTGGTATTGCTATAAGATACACTTTAAATATTTTTTTAGGTACCAGTTTGCTAATATGACTTTATCTTCTGCCTTTTTACTTAACTCTGGTAAAGGTGAAGGCGTTAAGAATGGTTTTTATTATGTTTTATCTACTATGATTTGATTTTAAGAAGTAGTTTTTGCTGGAACAAAATAGTTATTAAATTGAGTAAGCCTACTTTGTGCTTGATGGTTTGATTGTTAGTATAAAACATAAGAAAGTTACCTTTGTTTGATTAAGATTCGACACCTTTATCAAAATGGGTAACTTTCTCTTTTTCAAGATCAATGTCTGATCAGAACTGAACGAATACATTTAATGTGCATGTGAATGAAGTCCTGCAGGTACAACAGATCCAAATGGTCTTGTTTTACAATCTTTATCATTCGGATCACAAATACGGACATTTTGCATCATGCCTTGATCTTCATGATCTAAGATATGACAGTGTAATACAAAGTCTCCTTTGAATTTTTCATACTTGGTTCTGACCACAATCTCATAACCCGTTGGAACAAAAAGAGTATCCTTCCATACGCCATTTAAACTATTAAATAAAGGATTAGTATTTTTCTCTAAAGTTATATCTCCACCTATACGATTGTTTGAACCATCAACCTTATATACGGATTTAATTTGAAAAGGATTCACATGAATATGGAAAGGATGTCCTGCAAGAGTAGATGTTAAGGTCCATTCATCAATCCCATTTAAAGTTAAATAGCGGTTTAAATTATCGCCATAAGGAAGTGCTAAATCAGCGTTAAATTTTTCATTACTTATACCAAAGACTTTACTAATATTAAAATTAAGCTGTTGTTGACCTATTTTGATGTCGCTATTACTACTTTCAATTTTTTGTAAAGAATCTAATGGGGTAAAAGCCATGATTAAATTATTATCCAAATCAGATTTAATTTGTTTTTGTGTAATACCATCAAGCTGTTGACCATTACTTTTTTTATCTGTAGAGGATGTTCAGAAAAAGAACTTTAAGAGAAAAAGGAAGTTAAGTTTAATATTGTTTTTTATCGGCTATATGTTTTTTTTGGACACTTATTGGTATTTTACTCTCAATTTTGACACATTATTTAAATGAATTATTACATAACCAAATAATATTGGCATGCTTTATTATTGTTGTTTTAGTTCTATGGCAGATAACTCCATATAAAAAAATCAGTCTAAATCGCTGTCATCTTCCTGCAAAAATTAATCCTTTTGGGCTTCAGTCTGGTATTGATAATTTTAAATTTGGAATTAAAAAAGCCTGGTACTGCGTAGGAGCTTGTTGACCATTTATGTGGTTATGTATAGCGTGGATGGAGCCAATGATGTATATAATGCCTTTATTTACTTTATTTTTACTAGTGGAACAAATTCAACCCAAGCGAAGAGAAATTTGGGGGTGCCAATATTTTTGAAATTGTTATTTTGATTTTTTAATCACAAAATATAGACTTAGAGAGCATAATTTATTCTTATTAATTTACAGATTATACTTTTTGTTTAAGATTTAATTTACTGTATTATTTGAATATCGATCATAACAAACTAATCTAAATATAATTTGATAGCTTCCTATACTTATAAGGTAAAACAATGATTTGCAATATAATAAGTCTAAATTTCTTTTTCCGAGTTATTGGCTGTTAAATATATATGCAGCATATCCATGATCTTTTTTTACAATAACCAACCCAAATGTAGGTCTAGTAATATCGAGATTAACAGCTCAATCTTTGACAATTATCAAGGTGTTAGGTGTTTTGCGTTAAATTTAGTGCCTCGTGAGTCTGTTACGAATCTTGTAATTTTACCAAATAAGCAAAATATATTTTTATTAAAAGACATTAAATATATAACAGAGTATTATGGGTTTTTGAAAAAATAATATTTTTTAGCAGTATACAGTTGAACTACGGATGAGTGCTTTTGAGTACAAACTTATACAACGCTTTATTCTTCTAACTGTTTGAAAATCCAAGTGAATGCAACGATATGCAAGCCATGCCAATCCAATATAGACTGAGTGGATTCTACTTTTGGTATTATTCAATAGTTGGAACTTTTTTACCGTATTGGAGCTTATATCTTCAAGATCAAGGATTTAATTATCAAGAAATAGGATTACTGTCCTCTATAGCCATTTTAACCCGTATATTTGCACCCTTTATTTGGGGATTTATCGCAGACAAAACGGGCAAACGAATGTTATGGGTACGTGTGGCAACCTGGATGGAAGCTACAATCTGGTTTTTGATTTTTATTATTCCCAACAATATGCAATCAATTGCATTTCTGATGTTGATTTTTAGCTTCTTTCAAAATGCCATACTTGCGCAATTTGAAGGTGTAACGCTGTTTTGGTTGGGTAATCAACATACAGCATTGTATGGAAAAATTAGAAAATGGGGCTCTATTGGATTTATTATTGGCGTATTTAGTATCGGTGCGATTTTAGAATTTATTGCAATTCAATATTTACCGATGATGTTGTTATGTATTGCATTTACAGCTTTTATTTGGTCCTTTTCGATTAAGGAACCTAGCGCAGCACCAAGTGCACAAAAAATATTAGAGCCATTGCTTCCCATCCTAAAAAGACCTGTGGTTTTTTCATTTTTTATCATTGAATTTATTATGCTTTTTGCACAAGCACCATTTTATAGTTTTTATAGTAATTATTTAAAGCTTGCTGGTTACAGTACAACTCAGATTGGCTTTTTATGGTCAGTTGGTGTGATTGCTGAAATTATCATGTTTAACTATGCAAATTTCTTCCTAAATCGTTTTTCATGGCGAAGCTTAGTCGCGCTTTGTTTAATCATGACCAGTATTCGATTTATTTTGGCAGGTTTATTTTCAGAAAGTTTCATTATTCAATTTATTTCTCAAACGTTTCATGCATTTAGTTTTGGTTTATTTCATATTATTGCAATGCGGGTCATTTTGCAGAACTTTGCAGCCAAACAACAGGGCAGAGGGCAAGCACTATACAGTACCATGTGGGGACTTGGCGTTGCATCTGGCAGCATCTTAGCTGGGCAATATTGGGAAAAATTATCAGGAGAATATATTTTTATCCTTGCTGGACTTTCAGCATTGCTTGGTTTGCTATTGATTAATTTTTTACCTAAAACATTACAAACAATTCAAAGATGAATGAATCTCTTTGCAGAAAAGAGATTCGGAATGTTCAAATCGATACTGTACGGATTAATTTAGTAAATAGACAATGAGATGTACAATAAAAGGTCCAACCAATACCATAAAAATACCAGCTAAAACCATGGTTAAACTAGCAATAACACCTTCATCTTTATCACGCATATAAGCTTTACTTGTACCAAAACCATGTGCTGCATTACCCAAAGACGCACCTTGCGCAAAGCTTGATTTCAGTCTTAATCCACCCAATATCAAATCACCAATTAACATACCAGTCACCCCAGTAATCATGGTGAATAAAATCACCAGTTCAACAGAACCGCCGATATGGGTTGTTAGTTCCATTGCAAATGGTGTAGAGATTGAACGAGCCATTAGACTATAGGTTGTTGTTTGGTCAAAATGAAATAACTTGGCAAGGTAGAATGCACTGATCATTCCAGCAAGCATACCAATGACTACACCCATTGAAATTGAAATGAGATGTTCTTTAATGATTTGGCGATATTCAAAAATTGGGATTGCAAAGGCAACAGTTGCAGGCCCTAACATCCATATAATCCACTGACTATCAAGCATATAAGCATCATAAGAAACATGTGCTGACAGTAAAATGATGATTAAAACAATCGGAACCAAAATTGCTGGAGATAAAATTAAATATGGAAATTTACGATAAAGTTTTTTGACCAACACATACGTAACTAATGTGATCACTAGGCAAAATATTGAAATGGCAGACATTATTTATCTCCCTGTAATACATGTACGGTTTTATGAACATGACGTTGTTTCAACTTCCGCTCTAGTTTAAAACCTATATGCACACTATAAGCAGTAAATACCATCACACAAATTGTACCCAGTACAACCACCACAATCAGTTGCCAACCCTCAGTCATAAATAGGTTTTTATATTTCATTAACCCGATAAAACAAGGAATAAAAAATAGTACCAATTCACCTAGAATGAAATCTGAGCCTGATTTAATCCAATTTAACTTAAAAATACCTGTCATGAGCCCAATCAAAACCATAAATAAGCCAATCACAGCTGCCGAAATAGGTAAATTAAATTGTTTTTGAATGATTGAACCAATCCACCAAATCAAAATTAAAAGCCCAATTTGCAATGTGACTTTATAGATTGATGAAATTTGATGGCTTTGAGTACTCGTAGACATTTTATTGCAGATATTTTAAAAAGATGAGTTATTTTAGTTGCAAACATCACATCATATTATGAATAATTAAATCATAATTATGCGTTTTTGGAATAATTAATGGACATTAAAAATCTTAAAATTTTTGTAGAAATTGTCAATTGTGAAAGTTTTACTTTGGCTGCTGATCGTTTGTTTATGTCACAGCCTACAATCAGTAAATCAATTAAACATTTAGAAGAAGAACTTGGTATAGCTTTGTTTAAAAAAGGTGAAGCTGGAAGAAAAAGGGAAGTTGTGCTTACTTATATTGGTGAATTAATTTATCAACATGCTTTAAATATCTTAAATGAACAAAAGCAAATATTTGATAATATAAATCAAGTACAGCAGTTAAAAAAAGGTAAATTAACCATAGGCTTACCACCACTAGGTTCGGTATTACTTAGTCCTTTAATTGCTTTATTTCACCAAAATCATCCCGATATTCAATTGAAATTCTTAGAAGTCGGTGCCAATGGTATTGAGGAAGCAATTGCTGATAAAAGTATTGATGTTGGAATTTTACTCGGTAATTTAAGGCCAAGTTTTGCGGCAATTCCTGTGATAGATTCACCAATGTGTTTATTAGCAAAGAAAAATTCACACTGGAATCAACGAGATTCAGTAAATTTGCATGAACTTAAAGAAGAAACTTTTTTACTTTACGCTGATTCTTTTACATTAAATAAGATGATTATACAGGCTGCAAATTCTGTAGGTTTTGAACCAAAAGTCGTATGTAAAAGTAGCCAGTGGGACTTTATCACCAAAATGGTGGAGTTTAATATGGGGATCGCTATATTACCCAAAATTTATTGTGATCAGCTAGATCAGGGGAAGTTTTGTTCAGCAATCCTTAATGAGCCTAAATTACATTGGACATTGAGTATGGCTTGGAATACGACTGTAGCAATGAGTCCAGCAACCAAAGCTTGGTTAATCATTGTAGAAATGCATCGAGATAAAATTCATTTTTAGATTAATTGATAGCTTTAAAGTCTTAATAAATTGAGCCTAATGTGACTAAGGCTTATTTTTTTAAGTATTAAAATTATGTATATCAATTCATTAGTTTATTTGATTTCGCATAATGTCCGAGATTATGTTACTTGCTTCGTCATTG
>Ga0256795_1000511_pt1 | contig 15573 bp, 16 predicted proteins | sample MC6MC0946MT_FD_186353 | JGI IMG/M metagenome (GOLD analysis project Ga0256795, IMG submission 186353) | Metatranscriptome of enriched soil aggregate microbial communities from Iowa State University, Ames, United States - MC6-MC0946-MT... | ecosystem: Environmental > Terrestrial > Soil >... | reverse complement strand
CCATAGAGGATGGCACCAATTTTAAGGAATATCCAGAACAATTTGGTATTTGTTTCAGACAGTAAGGAGCTTTGTGTAATTTGTAAGAATGCGATTGCGATAAAACTTTGGAACGTATTTTTTGTGTCCTGAATGTAATACAAAGCCACTGCCAGTAATCCCGATCCAAACATCAAATAGATTTCACTAATGCCGAATAGTGACAGCATTAAAACAGCAATACCTACAACTGCCAAGAATGTTGACTTGACTGATTTCTTCGCTAATGGAAAGACAGCCCCTATAATAACAGCGATGATTGCAGGTTTTATGCCGTAAATAAAGGGCTGTACTTCTGGTAATTGACCATATTTCTGGTAGATCCAGGCAAATATCGCGGTAATGAATACTGCGGGTAAAATAAAGCACAGTCCCGCAACAAGTAAGCCTTTCCAACCGCCTTTGTCATAGCCAATGTGTATCGCCATTTCGGTACTGTTGGGACCGGGAATGAGGTTGGTAGCTCCCAACAAATCTAAAAAGTGCTGTTCACTCATCCACTTTCTTTTCACTACCACTTCTTTCTGCATCATAGCAATATGTGCGGCCGGGCCTCCGAACCCAATAAAGCCAAGCTTTAGAAAGAGTTTTGCTATTTCAGCTATCGGTATCATCGGTCAAAATTGTATTAACAACAATCACCTCCTGGTGTGCACGTGTTTACATTGTTTACAGGTAATTCAGCCAAACTTTTCTTTTGCTTTTCAGAAGGAATACCGCAGGTATCCTCAGCTAAGCAAGCGGTTGTTTTATTTTTCAATACAAATGTCTTTCCGTTGAAATCCAAATCATATTTCCCGATAGTATCACTCTGATGTTCTACTTCTATTTCGGCATCTTCCATACCCAATTTTTCTTCAGATAGCTTGATGATGTTTAATAGTTTGGCTGGCTTCAATCTATGTTCGTAATCGTCAGCATTCCACAACTGAAAGTTTACTACTTTTTCGGTACGGATTACACCGCCACAATCAATAAAATTTTTAGTGATTTGTCCCACTTCGGTAACGTGAAAATGTTCCGGTACGAATGTTCCGTTTTCTAATTGAAATTCAACATTGTTTAATGTTGGTAAGATTTCTTTGATTTTTGATAGTTTCATTTTTAAATACATATAGTTATAATGCAATATTACGATATTTGTTTGCCAATTTTTTTAAAGTAACTTACTTTTAGTTTATAAATCTGAGTTTTATACGAAAGTTGTTACTGCTGGCTCTATTCAAGTTTAAGCGCAGCAATTTTGATCGGTAACTGTAGCTATGATGTTTGAGAAATATTGGTTGAGTAAAATAAAAACCTTTTCGTCAATACAGTAGCATACAGAATTACCTTCAATTGATCCTTTGATTAATCCCGCGTTTTTCAGTTCTTTTAAGTGCTGCGATACGGTAGGCTGGGCAAGTGGCAGTTCGTTCACAATATCGCCGGTAATACAGCTGTTTACTTTTACAAGATATTCTATAATGGCAATCCTTGCAGGGTGGCCTAAAGCTTTTGCTATTGTTGCTATAGTGTTCTGCTGTTCGGTAAAATGGTCTGTCTTTGTAGCTCCCATAGTAAAAGTTATTATATTGCAATATTACGATATAAAATTGTATTTTGCAATTTTCTGATATTATAAAATTAAATTTAATACCAAAAGAAGGAATTAAATATATAGCAGGAATTCTTTTATCATTTTTGTAATGACATAGCAGATTTATACAATTTTCCGTGCAGCTCGCCATAACCTTCAGGAACACCAAATTAGGTTTATCTTTATTGTAGTCGATCAATAAAACGCTGAAATCGTAATCACGGACATAAGAGGAGAAATTATTTCCAGCTACACCCTCGATATGCTGGCCAGTTTTACGGTCTAAGATGTTTGTTTTCAAAACTTCCATCATTGGCAGATTGTCAATGCTATGCTGATGATCAATATGCATCGTAACCGTAATGATTTCAAGTTCTACAAAGTAGCGATCGCCTTTTGGGTTATCCAAATGAGCCAATGAATTAAATCAATTGTTAATCATATTTAAGGCATTGCGTAAGTTTTGCTGGCGATTAGCTCCCCTTGCCAGGTTAGCAAAATTGGTAGTCAGACGCGTTTGACTTGTGGGGTGATAGTTTTCATCCAAACAAGTGCTCTTTAGTGTGAAAGTAAAATCGTTTTTAGTGCTTTTCTCGGTAACTTCCATATAATTATCTTCGTTTCTTTTTCGGTCTATCACTTTGATTAATCAGGTATTAATTCCTGTTGATTATTTTGTCTGACAAATTTTAAAATAATAGATGAATATATTAACTTTGTTGTGAAAATTGGTAAAAAATTCTTTATAATTGGTTTTAAAAGTTGTTTGTTCTTTTTTAAGTTTATATAAAGTACAGTCAACAGAATTTTCTTCTTAAAAAATAAAAGTTGACTAATTTGGAGTTGAAGAAAGTGTTCTATAAAGAAGTTAAATAGAGTAGTAATTAAATAAAATTCAACAGAAATGCTCTTTTAAATCTGTTCATGACAGAAGTAAACGAATCAAAAATAAGGTTTGATAAGTAATCTAATATTGAAATTGTTGAGATAAAATTAGAAGAAACTGTAAAAGAATTGATTTAAATTTAAATATTGCTATGCAACTGCATGCTGTTTTGGAAATATCTTAATATTTGCTCTCACAGATCTTCTCTATATAAATAATATGATAAAAAAGTGAAATTTTCGTTTGTAGAATTAAACAAGAATTTTACCTTTGTCACTTGAAATAGAAAAACTATGTTTAATCAGTTACATCAACATCATTTTCATACTTGCACTCAAGCGAGCTGAGAATGATATGCTGTAAAGTCACAATATCTAATCCCGTTTGAGTAAATCATACGGGATTTTTCTTTTTTTAGATTTTTCTATTGGTAAGGTTTGCTCAAACATTAATAAATAAAAAATGAGTAAACTTAAAATTGCCGTTCAAAAAAGCGGCAGATTGAGCGAGAAATCGCTTCAATTATTAGTAGAATGCGGAATTAAATTTCCGAATGGTGGAGGCAAACTCATGACTGAAGCTACCAATTTTCCAGTTCAGATTCTTTTTTTAAGAGATGATGATATCCCACAATATGTAGAACAAAAAGTAGCCGATATTGGTATTGTTGGCGAAAATGTACTGATCGAAAGTACAAAGAAAATCAATATTGTAGAAAAATTAGGATTTTCTTCTTGCCGATTAAGTTTAGCAGTACCTAAAGAAATAGAATACAGTGGGTTGGAGTTCTTTAAAGATAAGCGAATCGCAACCTCGTATCCCAATATTTTATCTGAATATTTCCAAGATCAAAAAATAGATGTGAGTATCGAAGTTATTTCCGGAAGTGTGGAGATTGCTCCCGGTATTGGTTTATCAGATGGCATTTGTGACATTGTAAGCAGCGGAAGTACCTTATTGTCAAACGGTCTTAAAGAAGTTGAAAAAGTACTGGATAGTCAGGCTGTTTTGGTCGCAAGCGAAGATTTAGATGTTGAAAAGCAAAAGATCCTTCAAAAACTTCTTTTCAGAATCAAATCAGTTCGCAAAGCAAAGGAAAATAAATATATTTTGTTGAATGCTCCAAATCGAAAATTGGATAAAATAAAAGCCATTCTTCCAGGGATGAACAGCCCTACGATTCTTCCCTTGGCAAAAGAAGGATGGAGCAGTTTACATTCGGTAATCAGTGAAGATAAGTTCTGGGATGTAATAGATGAATTAATAGAAGCCGGAGCCGAAGGCATTTTAGTAGTCCCAATCGAAAAAATGATTATTTAACGAAAACTAAAGTCAGTAAAATGAATCAGTATATCAAACCATCCCAAGCCGAATGGGAAGCTATCAGCAAAAGACCGACCTTATCCTTGGAAGATTTAGACGACAAAGTACAGAAAATCATTAATCGGATAAAAACCGTTGGAGACCAAGCCATAAAGGAATTTGCTTTGCAATTTGATCAAGTGAGATTGGAGAATATCAAAGTAAACTCTTCTGAAATTGAATTGGCAAAGTCACAGATTTCTGATGAGCTGAAACAAGCCATTTCAATTGCTTCCGATAATATTCGCAAATTTCATACTTCACAAAAGGTGTTGGAAACACCTGTCGAAACAATGGAAGGAATAACATGTTGGAGAAAAAATGTAGCCATTGAAAATGTTGGCTTATACATTCCGGGAGGTTCTGCTCCTTTGTTTTCTACGATTTTGATGTTGGGAATTCCTGCTTTGATTGCAGGCTGCAAACGTATTGTTTTGTGCACTCCTTGTAATAAAAATGGTCTAATCAATCCGGCAGTTTTATATACCGCATCCTTTTTGGGAATTGATGAAATTTATAAAGTCGGCGGAGCCCAAGCCATTGCTGCATTAGCTTACGGAACACAAAGTATTCCGAAAGTTGATAAGATTTTCGGACCAGGAAATCAGTATGTGACCAAAGCAAAGGAACTCGTTCAGAAAAACGGTATTGCTATTGATTTGCCTGCGGGACCAAGTGAAGTTTTAATTATTGCCGACCAAAATGCAGATGCTGATTTTATTGCTGCAGATTTGCTTTCGCAGGCAGAACACGGAACCGATAGCCAGGTTGTTTTAGTAACAAGCAATCAGCCTTTGATTGAAAAAGTCAATCTCGCTTTGGAAGAACAATTGATCGTTTTACCAAGAGCTGAATTTGCCAGAAAAACATTGGAAAACAGTTTTTCGGTGGTACTCAACTCTTTAGCAGAATGCATCGAATTCAGTAATATGTACGCTCCTGAACATTTGATTTTAGCTGTAGAAAACGCAACAGAATACTGTGATAAGATCAAAAATGCTGGCTCCGTTTTTCTTGGAAATTATTCCTGTGAAAGTGCAGGGGATTATGCCAGTGGAACTAATCACACGTTACCAACCAATGGTTATGCAAGAAGTTATAGTGGTGTTTCCTTCGATAGTTTTGTGAAGAAAATTACGTTTCAAAATATTACAGCAAAAGGAATTCAAAACATCGGAAAAACAATTGAGATCATGGCAGAAGCAGAAAAATTAATCGCTCATAAGAATGCAGTTTCTATTCGCCTTAAAAAAATAAATAATGAATAAAAATATCACAAAATTAATCAGAAATAATATTCTAAACCTTACTCCGTATTCAAGTGCAAGGGAGGAATACACAGCGAAAGAAGGTGTTTTTTTGGATGCCAACGAAAATCCGTTTGGAGTATACAATCGTTACCCGGATCCCTATCAATCTGTTTTAAAACAAAAATTGTCGGAGATAAAAAATATTTCTACTAACCAAATCTTTATCGGAAACGGAAGCGACGAAGTAATAGATATTGCTTTCCGAATATTTTGCGAACCTAATCAGGACAAGGCTTTGACTTTTTCTCCCACTTATGGAATGTACGAAGTTTCGGCTAACATCAATGCAGTTGAACTTATTAACCTCTCTTTGGATGCGGATTTTCAAATTGATAGAAATACTATTGAGCCTTATTTTTCGGATCCGGATTTAAAAATGATTTTTATCTGTTCTCCCAACAATCCTACAGGTAATCTTTTGAACCTGGGAGACATTGAATTCATCTTACAAAATTTCAACGGAATTGTGATTGTTGATGAAGCTTATATTGATTTTTGTAACCAACCATCTTTTCTTGAAAAAATAAGAAAGTATCCGAATTTAATTGTCAGTCAGACATTGAGTAAAGCATGGGGATTAGCAGGAATTCGCTTGGGAATTGCTTATATGAACGAAAACATTTTATCGTATTACAACAAAGTAAAGGCTCCGTATAATGTAAGTTCTATTAATCAGAAAATAGCTTTAGATACCCTCAATAATTTTAATGAATATGAACAAAAACGAAATGAAATACTTTCAGAAAAAAATAATCTTATCAAAGAATTACAAGGGCTAAAAATCGTTCGAAAAATTTATCCGTCTGATGCAAATTTTCTGTTGATTGAAGTAGATAATGCCAACGAATTGTACAACCGATTGATAGAAAAACAAATCATCATCCGAAACCGAAGTTCAGTTATTCAAAATTGCGTACGAATTACTGTAGGAACACAAGAAGAAAATCAAAGACTATTAATGGAATTTAAAAAAATAAGTAATGGCTAAGAAAGTATTATTTATAGACCGAGACGGCACGATTATCAAAGAACCGGAAGATTTTCAGATTGATAGTTTTGAGAAGCTGGAATTTTTGCCATATGCCATTAGTTGTTTGTCGAAAATTGCTCGCGAATTAGATTTTGATTTGGTTATGGTGAGTAATCAGGACGGATTGGGAACAGATTCTTTTCCTGAAGACACTTTTTATCCGGTGCAGAATTTCATCATTCAAACCTTTAAAGAGGAAGGTGTAATTTTCAAAGATATTTACATCGATCCATCTTTTGAACATGAAAATAATGATACTCGAAAACCAAAGACTGGAATGTTATGCAAATACATTCATGGAAATTACGATTTGGAAAATTCCTATGTGCTGGGAGACCGAAAAACCGATGTTCAATTGGCTGAAAATTTAGGCGCAAAATCTATTTTTATAAGTGATGACAATTCTATAAAAGCAACGCTTACCACAACAGATTGGAACAAAATTTATCAATATCTGAAAGCACAACCAAGAATAGGAAGAACCCAACGCAAAACACTGGAAACGGACATTTTTGTTGAAGTGAATTTGGACGGAAATGGAAAATCGAGCATTGATACCGGTTTGGCTTTTTTCGATCACATGTTAGAACAGATTTCCAAACATGGAAATTTAGATTTGAATATTCAAGTCAAAGGTGATCTGGAGATTGACGAACACCACACGATTGAAGATACAGCAATTGCTTTTGGAGATGCATTTTTAGAAGCTTTAGGAAGTAAAAAGGCTATTGAAAGATATGGTTTTTTATTACCGATGGATGACTGTTTGTCTCAGGTAGTAATTGATTTTGGTGGTCGTCCGTGGTTGGTTTGGGAAGCGGAATTTAAACGTGAAAAAATCGGCGATATGCCAACAGAAATGTTCTATCATTTTTTTAAATCATTTAGCGATCAGGCTAGATGCAATCTGAACATTAAAGCAGAAGGAGAAAACGAGCACCACAAAATTGAATCCATTTTCAAAGCTTTTGCAAAAGCTTTGAAAATGGCTGTCAGCAAAACAGATAATTATAACATTCCAAGTACAAAAGGCACATTATGATAGCGATTTTGAAATACAATGCAGGAAATACTACTTCGGTAGAAAATGCGATAAGTAGTTTAGGTTATTCAACATTGGTGACGGATGATGTTTCACTTTTGAGACGGGCTGATAAGGTAGTTTTTCCCGGAGTTGGAGCAGCAAGTTCCGCTATGAATTACTTACGAGTAAGAAATTTAGAAGAAGTATTAAAATCCTTGACACAACCTGTTTTGGGAATTTGTTTAGGTATGCAATTGTTGTGTGAATCTTCCGAAGAAGGCACCACAGAAGGTTTGGGGATTTTTAAAACGAAGGTTCGTAAGTTTCCTGCTAATAATATAGTTCCACATATGGGTTGGAATAATTTTACTTCCGTAAAAGGAGATTTGTTTCGGAACATTTCAATTGAAAACGATTGTTATTTTGTTCATAGTTATTATGCGGAATTATGCACTGAAACGGTTGCCTCAACTGATTATATTTTACCATTTAGTGCTGCTTTGCAAAAGGATAACTTTTATGCAACGCAATTTCATCCTGAAAAATCTGCTACTATTGGCTTAACTATTTTAAAAAACTTTCTTGAATTATGAGGATCATCCCAGCTATAGATATCATCGACGGAAAATGTGTCCGTTTAACAAAAGGCGATTATAAACAACAGAAAACCTATAATGAAAATCCGTTGGAAGTAGCAAAAATGTTTGAAGATTTCGGTATCAAATATTTACACGTAGTGGATTTGGATGGAGCAAGAGCCAAACAAATTATCAATTATAAAACATTGGAAACATTGGCAACAAAGACCAATTTGAATATCGATTTTGGAGGAGGAATTAAAGCCTTACAAGATGTAGAAACAGCTTTCAGTGCAGGAGCAAAACAAATAACTGTTGGAAGTATTGCTGCTCAAAAAACAGAATTGATGTTGGAGTGGCTGAAAAAATTTGGATCAGAAAAAATCATTTTGGGAGCAGATTGTAAAAAAAGAAAAATCGCAACCAATGGTTGGCTCGAAAGTAGTGAATTAGATGTTTTGTTATTCATTCAGGAGTATGAAAAAAATGGAGCAAAATACACTATTGTAACGGATATTGACAAAGACGGAATGTTGGCAGGACCATCGTTTGAACTGTATGAAGAGATTCTTTCTCAATCGAAGACTAGCTTAATTGTAAGTGGAGGTATTACAACTATCGAAGATGTTATAAAACTAAAAGAAATGGGTTGCGAAGGAGCAATTATTGGAAAAGCGATTTATGAAGGAACTATTAAACTAAGAGAGCTTTCAGAATTATGCTAAAGAAAAGAATTATTCCATGTTTGGATATCAAAGACGGACGGACTGTAAAGGGAGTAAATTTTGAAGATATTCAAGATGCAGGAGATCCGATAGAACTCGCTCAACGTTATGTTCAAGAAGGAGCAGATGAATTGGTGTTTCTGGACATCACAGCGACAATTGAAAAACGAAAAACACTTTCGGAATTAGTTACACGTATTGCTTCGGAAATTAATATTCCGTTTACAGTTGGAGGAGGAATTAACAGTTTAGAAGACGCGAAAACCATCATCAATGCAGGTGCAGACAAGATAAGCATCAATTCTTCTGCAATTATAAATCCTAAACTTATCACCGAAATTGCCAATGAATTCGGAAATCAATGTGTGGTTTTGGCTATCGATACCAAATTTGTTAAGGGTGAATGGATGGTTTTTAGAAATGGAGGAAAAATAGCTACAGAGCTTGAAACATTAGATTGGGCTAGACGAGGTGTTTCTCTTGGAGCAGGAGAAATTTTACTAACATCGATGAACAATGACGGAACAAAAGCAGGCTTTGCATTGGACATCATATCGCAAATTTCGAAAATGGTTTCAGTACCGGTTATTGCTTCAGGAGGAGCAGGCACGATGCAACATTTTGCAGATGTATTCAAACAAACAAAAGCTACGGGAGCTTTGGCAGCAAGCGTTTTTCATTATGGTCAGGTTCCGATTCCGACACTTAAACAATTTTTAAACGATCAAAATATTTCCATACGATTATGAATATAGATTTTAATAAAGGGAACGGCCTTGTTCCAGTTATCATACAGGATGAAATTACTCTTCAGGTTTTGATGCTTGGGTATATGAATGAGGAAGCCTACAACAAAACGGTTTCGGAACAAAAAGTGACTTTTTTTAGCCGAACTAAAAACCGATTATGGACAAAAGGAGAATCTTCCGGAAACTTTCTGTATGTGAAAAGCATTAAGTTGGATTGTGACAACGATACCTTACTTATTCAGGTAAAAGCAGATGGACCATCTTGTCACACAGGTTCGATTTCTTGTTTTAATACAAATTCTTCTAAAGGATTTTTGTATCAATTGGAGCAAATCATCAATCTAAGAATTGATGAAAACATCGAAACTTCATACACGAACCAATTATACCAAAGTGGCATCAACAAAGTAGCTCAAAAAGTAGGGGAAGAAGCAGTGGAGTTGGTCATTGAAGCCAAAGATAACAATTCGGATTTATTCAAAAACGAGGCAGCTGATTTATTGTATCACCTTTTGATTTTATTGAAAGCAAAGAGTGTTACACTGCAGGATGTAGAATACGTTTTAAAAGAAAGAACTTAAAAGGTAGTTGATTATGTACAATTAATAAATAAACAAATTTCAGATGTACATAATTAAATATGATTCTATGTAAAACAGAAAGTCATTAAATTGAAATGGCTTTCTGTTTTCTTACATTTTACCTATTATAATTATTTACGCTACAACGCTTTCTAGGAATCTTAAAGAGCTTAAAAGGTATTCGGTTGAAGACCCATCAACCACCGTTGAGGGGAATTAGTTTCAATAAAATAATTTAATAAATTTTTAGGATAATTTTTCTTTTAATCTGTCAATTTCTTTTTGATATTTCTGCAGTTGGGAAAGTAATACTGAATTTTCTTTATTCTGTGTGCTTATTTTTAATTTGCTTATATCATTTTCTATCTTTTTCAATATAGCTATTGGGTCAAAATTATTTAATTCTGATTCAGATGAAATTTTATTATCTAATATATCCATTTCTCTGCTGATTGTTGCTTGTTCTGTTAATGCGTATTCTTCTGTTTGTTTTATTGATTGGTGTCCCAGCATTTCTTTTACCACGTGCATTGGAACTCCGTTGTTTAGTGTTACTGTACTACCGAAGGTTCTTCTGGCTTTGTGAGTAGTAAGGTTATCGTTAATTCCACATAATGTTGCAATTTCCTTTAAGTACTCATTCATTTTTTGATTTGACTTTACGGGTAGAAGGACATTACTTTTAATGCATAGTTTGTGATGCTTGTATTTTTCTAAAATTTCGATGGCTTTTGAAAGTAGGGGAATAGTTGTGGAAGATCCTGTTTTCTGTCTGGATGAGATGATCCATTGTTTGTTATCTATTCCGATTTTTATTTCATCGGATCTCAATTGCTTAACGTCTATATAGGATAATCCTGTATAACATTGAAATACAAAAATATCTCGGATTTCATTTAACCGTTCGGATTCAAATACTTTATTTTCAAGAAGGAAAAGTTCACGAGAACTCAAAGGAGTTTTTTTGACATTAACTTTCTAATTATTAAAAGCCTTAAACGGATCAGAGCCTATAATATCTTTTGAGATTGCCCTGTATACAATTTTTTTAAAATTAGCTATGTATTTTACTGTACTGTTGTTTTGGCAATTTCTGACAGTTCTTAGAAAGAAATCATAGTCTTGAATAAACTCATAATTCAGTTGCCTGAACTCTAAATCATCAACTTTATATTTCAACTTTATAAATTGTTGGACGTGTGATCTAGCAGTTACATATCGTTCATGCGTTCCTATGCTGTATTCAGCTCTAGAAGCTAATGCGAGGATTTCGTCATTGTGCTTTTGAAATTCTTCTAATACTTTTGTATTTCCTTCAGTATTTCCTAAAACAAAATCTATGATTTTTTGAGTAGTAATAGGAGTATTACGATTGATAAGCTGTATTTTATAATCTTCAACTTTTCTTTTGATAGAATCCAAAAAGTAATTAAGTGCCTTTGCATCTTCCTTTGTACCAATTGCTCGTTCTGTTTTCTGATTCCAGCGAGATCCTTCCCATTTTCTTTTTGTGGACGTTTCTTTCTGAATCCCGTCTACTGTAATCCGTAGATAAATATATCGTAGATCAGATCCTTTGTGATGAGTTTTTAGAAAAAAATTTAACCCGTAGCTTGCTTCTATCATAATGTAATTTTTAATATTTATAAATATCGTATTACAATATCTTTAATTCAAGTCGTTAAAGTATTTTACATGTTGGTAATCAGTGTTTTAAGCACCTATTCGTGGCAATTTTTTTTTGCCTTCAAAATTGCCACGAATTTGCCACAGAATTATGAGCGTTTTTGAAAATTTTAGTGGTTTATGTACCAATAAAAAAAACCTGCAAATCTATCAGATCGCAGGTTTTGTAGGCCTTTAAGCAAAATTATAAAGTGATATGCTTAATAACTGGCGGAGAAAGAGGGATTCGAACCCCCGGACCTGTTACAGTCAACAGTTTTCAAGACTGCCGCATTCGACCACTCTGCCATTTCTCCTTGGTTTTACAATTAATGTTCTTTCGTTCCTTAATTGTGATGCAAATATAGAGCGAATTTCCTATTCTGCAAGGGCTTTTGTAACTTTTTTTTTAATTTTTTTATAACTGTTTCATAATCAGAAATAAAAAAGTAAAAATTATTTTTTGGTAGGATAAACGTCTTTTATCATCACTTTTTCCGAGTAATTGATCATTTCTACCGTAATAGCTTCTTTTTTAGTATTTTGTCCTTCAATTACGTATAATTTGCCACCTTGTTCAAAAACATTGCTTTTGTCAAAATTTACATTGCCATGAGTAAGGCACATCTTAACATCGTTCATATTAATCAATGCATCGTCAAAACTAATCTTTGCTTTATCTGATATGGTTAAAGGTTTTGAACGTAAATCTTTTAAAACCCTACAATTTGGTAAGTAACAAAAATCGGTATCTTTAGCATCGAAAAAATAATATACAATAATTCCTCCGATCAATAATCCTAATAAATAGTAAGCAAAACGCTGTGGAAACTTCATGAAAAATAATTTTGGGCAAAAATACAACTATTATTAGTTATAGAAATATTAAATTAAGGTCTTTAAACGGCAGATTGAACCATTTTGCAATAGCTTCGTTAACCAGACTGCCTTTGTACATATAAATTCCCGATCTTATGGTGTTGTCGTAGCTGATGGCATCGTCTATAGAGCCGTTTTCGGTTAAATCTAACAAATAGGGCGATATGATGTTACTTATTGCCAGCGACGCTGTTTTTGAGTATTTTGCCGTAATGTTTGGTACTCCGTAATGAATAACGCCGTATTTGGTAATTACAGGATTTTCGTGTGTGGTTACTTCCGATGTTTCAAAACAACCACCGTTATCAATACAAACATCAATAATTACCGATCCGGGTTTCATGCGCTGAACCATTTCTTCTGAAATTACAATTGGGGAACGGTTACAGCCTTTTATGGCACCAATGGCAACATCGCAACGCATTAAAGCCTTTGTTAGCACGCGTTCTTGTATGGTTGATGTGAATATTTGCGTAGGCAACGATTTTTGTAAACGTTTTAGTTTATGGATATTATTATCGAAAACTTTTACGTTTACGCCCAATGCCAAAGCTGTTTTCACAGCCGCTTCGCCAACCAAACCTGCTCCGATTATAACAACCTCTGTTGGTGGAACGCCTGTAATGTTTCCAAAAAGCAATCCTTTACCACCATTCATTCGGCACATATAATCGCTTGCAATCTGTATGGATGCAATCCCCGCAATTTCGCTAATAGCATGCAAGAAAGGATACGCCCCATAACGATCTTTTATAAATTCGTAACAAAGTGCCGTGATTTTTTTCTTTTCTAATGCTTCAAAATACTCCTTTTTCTGTGTTTTAAGCTGTAATGCCGAAAAAAGATAAGTCTTTGGTTTCATTAACTTGATTTCATCAATCGTAGGTGGTTCAACCTTTAAAATAATGGGGCATCCAAAAACTTTTTCCTTATCGTGTGTTATAGTCGCACCTGCTTCGCTGTACTTTTTATCCTCGTAACTGGCCTCTGTTCCCGCACCAGCTTCAATCAGTATTTTATGTCCGGCTTTTACCAACATACTAACAGATTCGGGTGTAAGACAGATTCTTTTTTCGATCTTAAAATCTTCTTTTGGAATGCCAATAAAAAGTTGTCCGCGTTTTTTACGGATTTCTAATTTTTCCTCTTGCGGAATTAATTGCGATTTTGAAAAAGGACTTGTTATATCCATAATTAAACAAAATTTAATTCACGTGTATGTTCGTCAACAATGGTAATTGATACGGTATGTACGTTTTCGGGCAAGATATTCTGTGCCAAATCGGGCCATTCTACAAAGCACCACGCATTTTCATCAAAATATTCATCTAAACCCATATCGTATGCTTCTTCTTCATTTTTTAATCGATACAAATCAAAATGATACACTTTATCGTTCGTTCCTAAGTATTCGTTTACAATTGAAAAAGTAGGACTACTTGCCATTTCGTTTACGCCTAATTCTTTAGCCAATTCTTTAATTAAAGTAGTTTTGCCCGCACCCATTTGTGCATTAAACAACCAGGTTTTATGTGTGCTGTTTTTTATTAGTTTACGGGCAACATCGGCTAAATCATCAATAGAATAAGTAATCGTCATTTTATTTTTTAGGCGTTAAAGTTATAAGCGGTACAATCATTTCTTCTAACGAAATACCGCCGTGCTGATACGTGTTTTTAAAATAACTCACATAATAATTGAAATTGTTAATATACGCTAAAAAGTAATCGCTTTTTGCAAAAATATACGAACTACTCATATTAATTGCCGGCAATTGTACTTTTTTAGGATCTTTAACTACATAAACATCTTTTGGTTCGTAGGTTAACGATTTTCCAGTTTTGTATCGAAGGTTCAAGCTGGTGTTTTTATCGCCAATTACCTGCGATGGATTTTTACAGTTTATGGTACCGTGATCTGTTGTAATAATCAATTTGAAACCTGCTGTTTGTGCCTGCTGAATGATTTCTAAAAGGGGTGAATTTTTAAACCAGCTTTGTGTTAATGATCGGTATGCTTTATCGGTTGATGCCAGTTCTTTAATAACTTCCATTTCGGTTTTGGCATGCGAAATCATATCAACAAAATTATAAACCAATGCAATTAACTTGTTGTTTTTGATCGATTTAAAATTCTCTGCAAGTTTTTTTCCGTCTCTTAAATTGGTTATTTTATGATATTCGTATTTAATGTTTAAGCGCAAACGTTTCAATTGATCTTCTAAAAATTCGGCTTCAAAAAGATTTTTACCACCATCGTCCACATCATTTTTCCAATATTGAGGCAGTTGTTTTTCCATTTGTAACGGAGTCAAGCCTGAAAAAATAGCATTTCTGGCGTATTGTGTTGCAGTGGGAAGTATCGAATAATAATGTTCTTCTTTATCTACTTTGTAATGTTGGTTTACAATCCCCTCAAAGGCTTTCCATTGATCGTATCGTAAATTATCAATTACTACAAAAAGCACATTTTCTTCGCCACGTAATTCGGGAACAACTTTTCGTACAAACAGTTTATGAGAGAAAAGCGGCGCTTCGTCATCGTTATTAATCCAGTCTTCGTAATTTTTTTCTACGAATTTTCCGAATTGAATATTCGCTTCTTCCTTCTGTTTTTCAAGAATTTCAGCTACATTTTGATCTTCGATTGTTTCTAGTTGCAATTCCCAAAAAATCAATCTTTTGTATAAATCTGCCCATTCCTGATGTGAATTTGCCTGCATCATGTCCATTGCAATTTTTCTGAATTCCTTCTGATAATCCAACGAAGTCTTTTCTGAAATCAATCTTGAATGATCTAAATTCTTCTTCAAACTCAACAAGATCTGGTTTGGATTTACAGGTTTAATCAAATAATCGGCAATTTTAGATCCAATCGCTTCATCCATTATAAATTCTTCCTCACTTTTTGTGATCATTATAATAGGTATGGTCGATTTTTTTTCTTTCAATTCTGCCAAAGTTTCCAGACCGGTAATTCCCGGCATATTTTCATCTAAAAAAACGGCATCAAAATTTTCTTCGTCAAATAAATCAATCGCATCCTGTCCGTTGGTAGCAGTAGTTACTTTATAGCCTTTCTTTTCTAAAAAAAGCACATGTGGTTTTAGTAAGTCAATTTCATCGTCAACCCACAATATTTTTATTTCATTCATAGCAATAATATT
>Ga0256795_1000507_pt1 | contig 15643 bp, 14 predicted proteins | sample MC6MC0946MT_FD_186353 | JGI IMG/M metagenome (GOLD analysis project Ga0256795, IMG submission 186353) | Metatranscriptome of enriched soil aggregate microbial communities from Iowa State University, Ames, United States - MC6-MC0946-MT... | ecosystem: Environmental > Terrestrial > Soil >... | reverse complement strand
CCACGGGTCGAGACGAGCGACAGGCGCATCCGACCCGAACGCCAAACGCACGCCGGCGCGATGCAGGTCCGCCAGCGCGAACGCGCGGTCCGCGCGCCCCGCCCAGAGAGTGTCCGCCACATCCCGATCGTCCAGCGCGTGCTCTGGCTGAACGCTCGCCAGGACGCCGAGTCGCGCGAACCGGTCGACGTCGTCGTGCGTGAGGAGCTGCGCGTGCTCGATGCGCCCTGTGCAGCCGACGCTCTCGAACGCGTCGAGCGCGATGCTGTTGGCGTGGTCCCCGATCGCATGCACGGCGGGCTCGATTCCGTTGCGCGATGCGAATTCCATCGTGGCAACGAGCTGCTGCTCCGAGATGTTCTGCACACCGACCCCGCCATCCGGGTACGGATCGAAGCAGAAGGCCGTACGGGTGTTCAACGAGCCGTCGGTGATCACCTTGTACGGACCGACCGAGAGGAGACCGTCGGTGTCGGGGATGCGGATCCCGGTACGCAGGCCGAGGTCGACTGCGAGTTCGAGATGGTCCCCGTAGATTCCGAACTCGACGCGCAGCGAATCGAGACCGGCGCCCATCCGCCTGGTCCAGACATCGAGGTTCCAGCCGTACTCCAGATCGACGATACCCACGATTCCCCGTTCGGCCGCCGATCGAGCTGCCTCGGCCGCCCAGCCGTCGAGTGTCGCCTCATCACCGACGGCAAGCTTGCTGGTGACGGCGAAGCTCGCCTCCTCACGCAGGACTGCTGATCCTGCGTCTTCGGCCGTGTGGGGAGCGAACCGTCGTGCCGCCGCCGTGTTGAGCCAGCAGCAGTGGAGGTCTCCCGCGATGAGCACCGCCGGTCGATCGGGAGACGCGCGATCGAGCAGTTCGCGGGTCGGGACATCGGGCCAGAGAGCGTCGTGGAAACCGAACCCGATGACCGTATCGTCACCCCCGGTGTGAGCGGCCTGGGCGAGGACTCGGGCTTGCACGAGCGCCGCCGCTTCCGCAGCGGATGTGGCACGCGCGACATCCAGTCGTCGCGCCGTCTGCGCCCACTGCGTGAAATGAACGTGACTGTCCCAGAGCCCAGGGATGACCCATCGCCCGTCGAGAGACACGACGCTTTCTGCGCGCAGTCGTCCGGCGGGCGCGATCTGCGCGATGCGTCCCTCAGCGATCAGCAGATCGACGGTGCCGTCGATGGCCGGCACGCGGCCGCCGCGCAGCACGAGGCTCATCGGGCGGCGCGCATCCGCTCGTGAACGCGGCGCATCTCAGCCGCCAGCGCGGCGGAGGCGTACGGTCCGTCGCCCTCCAGCTCGGAGATGATCGTGTCCACCGTCTCGGCGGGTCGATTCTGGCTCATCTTGCTCTTCGCCACGACCTTCGTCGGAGTCAGGCGCACACCGACCGTGCCGGACGAGATGCGCTGGGCGTAGGCCGCGTTCTCCGGGGTCCCTTCCATGCGGCGAGGGTTGGGCATCCTGGCTTCGAAGTGGTCGACGAGGGCTCCGAGAACGCGGAAGTTCTCCTCATCGCTCAAGAGTTCGGGCACCCCGCTCAGATGGGCGACGACGAAGTTCCAGGTCGGCACCGCAGGTTTGGCGTCGTACCAGCCGGGCGAGATGTACCCGTGCGGACCCTGGATGATGACGAGCAGCTCGTGCGAACCGAGTTCGAGCAGCTGCTCGTCCGGTCGACCGACATGAGTGACGATCGAGAGCTCGTCGCGCGCTTCGTCGACGAGCACCGGATAATGCGAGGCCACCAGACCGTCCGAGGTGTTGCTCACGAGTGTCGCCCAGGGATTCGCACGGACGAGGTTCTTGATCTCGGCCGGATCGGCCAGGGTGAAACTGGGGTTCTGTCGCATCGCTGCTCCGTCGTATGTGTTGAGAGTCAGGCCTGGTCGACCGGGCACCAGTACAGCTTGCGGGAGCCCATCTCTTCGAGAAGGATGTTCGTTCCGCACACCCGGCACGGAAGGCCCTCTCGCTTGTAGACCCAGTGACGGTCATCGCGTGATGCCATCGCCTTGCGCAGCGCCTCGTCATCCAGATCGTCCATCGTGAGCATCTGACCGGTCTCGACACCGATCCTCAACAGCTTGGCCCAGTCTCTCCAAAGACCGCGTGCGACCTTCTCTGAGACCTGTTTGCCAGGCGTGTGCGGGTTCAGCCGGGCTCGGAACAGCAGTTCGGCCCGGTACACGTTTCCGATTCCGCTCACGACCGATTGGTCCATGAGCAGCAGGCCGATCGGTGTCGGCTTCTTGCGGACGGCGGCCACGAACCTGTCTTCCACAGCCTTGTCGTCGCCGACCAAGGGATCGGGTCCGAGCTTCGCCAGCACGGCATCCACCTGTGCCGGATCGAGTACCTCGCACGCCGTCGGACCGCGCAGATCGGCGACCGCGGTGTCGCTCAACAGCCGGACCCGTACCTGACCGATCGGCTCGGGCGGAAACTCAGTGATCTCAGGTTCCACCTTCTCGGACTCGGCCATACGCAGCCTCGTGCGTCTCGGCGCCCCGATGCTGTGGAGCGAGTTCTCCCCCGCCTCGTCGAAGACCGTTCCGTGCTGATTCGTCTGACCCATGCGCCCGTTCGCGGAAGCGATCGTCGGATCGATGCTGATGTCGCCGGCGAAATCCCAGGCTCCGTAGAGTCCGAGATGAACCCGAAGCCAGAGGTCGTTGTCGAACTCGAGGAACATCTGCTTGCCGACCGCTTTGGCATCCGTCATGACGTGACCGTCGATGCGCGTGGCGCCCTCGGCGAACCGCCCTTGCGGGGACGACACGGCGATCCGGTGTCCGACGAAGTTCTGCGAGAACTGCCGTGCGATCCGGTGGACGGAGTGACCTTCTGGCATCAGTGATCCACACTCTTGCCCACGATGTCGCCGGTCGCCTCGTACTCGCCCAACTGCGCGATGCGGCGGACATGCCTCTCTTCTTCGGAGAACGGTTCGGCGATGAAGGCGTCGATGAACGCCGTCGCCTCGTCGACCGTGTGCTGTCTGGCACCGATCGAGATGACGTTCGCGTCGTTGTGCTGTCGCGCGAGCTTGGCGGTGCTGTCATTCCAGACGAGGGCCGCCCGCGCGCCCTTCACCTTGTTCGCCGCGATCTGCTCGCCGTTGCCGGAGCCGCCGAAGACGATTCCCAGCGCCTCCACGCCCGCCTGCTGATCCGCGACGACGGCCTTTGCGGCGTTGATGCAGAAGGCGGGATAGTCGTCGATCGGGTCGTAGCTCTGCGGTCCGTGATCGATGACCTCGTGCCCTGCGGCTGTCAGGTGCTGCTTGAGGTGCGTGCTGAAGTCGAGACCCGCGTGATCGGTGGCGATGTGGATGCGCATAGACATCAGTTTAGGGAAGGCCACCGACGCATCGGCCGATGAGTCTAGGGTTGTCTGTTGGACACGATCCAACACAGAACGAAGGAGTCAGCGTTGCCCGGAGAAAACCTCACCCGCGTCGAAGCACAGGAGCGCGCAGCGCTCGTGAGCACTCACAGCTATGACGTCGCACTCGACCTGACGACCGGGCCGGAGACCTTCCTCAGCACGACCACGGTGCGTTTCTCCGCGACCGAGGGCGCATCCACGTTCATCGACGCGATCACCCGCACGGTGCACTCGGTGACCTTGAACGGAACGGAGCTCGACCCCGCCTCGGTCAGCGACGGCGTGCGCATCCGGCTGGACGGCCTGTCCGCTGAGAACGAGCTCACGGTCGTCTCCGATGCGATCTACACGAACACCGGTGAAGGACTCCATCGTTTCGTGGACCCCGTCGACGGCGAGGTGTACCTCTACAGCCAGTTCGAGGTCCCCGACTCCCGCCGTATGTTCGCCGTGTTCGAGCAGCCCGACCTCAAAGCGGAGTTCACGTTCACCGTGACCGCTCCCGGGCACTGGACCGTTGTGAGCAACTCCCCCACACCCGAGCCGACGGACGCCGGAGACGGCAACAAGACCTGGGCGTTCCCTCCCACCTCCCGTATCTCGTCGTACATCACCGCTCTCATCGCCGGTCCGTACGAGTCGGTGCACAGTCAGCTGACGAGCCGAGACGGCCGCATCATCCCGCTCGGTGTCTACGCGCGGAAGAGCCTCGCCGAGTTCCTGGATGCCGACTACATCTTCGAGAAGACCCGCGAAGGCTTCGCCTTCTACGAGGAGAAGTTCGACTACGCCTACCCCTTTGAGAAGTACGACCAGCTGTTCGTGCCGGAGTTCAACGCCGGCGCGATGGAGAACGCCGGTGCGATCACCTTCACGGAGACCTACGTGTTCCGCTCCAAGGTGACCGACGCCATCAAGGAGCGCCGCGTCGTCACCATCCTGCACGAGCTCGCCCACATGTGGTTCGGCGACCTGGTGACCATGAAGTGGTGGAACGACCTGTGGCTGAACGAGTCGTTCGCCGAGTACGCCTCGACGCTCGCGACCGCCGAGGCGACCGAGTGGACCGAGGCCTGGACGACGTTCGCCGCGATGGAGAAGAGCTGGGCGTACAAGCAGGATCAGCTCCCGTCGACCCACCCGATCGTCGCGACGATCAACGACCTCGAAGACGTCCAGGTCAACTTCGACGGAATCACCTACGCCAAGGGCGCCTCCGTGCTGAAGCAGCTCGTCGCATGGGTGGGACAGGACGACTTCCTCGCCGGTGTCGGACAGTACTTCAAGAAGCACGCGCACTCGAACACCGAGCTGCGCGACCTGCTGGTCGAGCTCGAGGCCACGAGCGGTCGCGACCTGACCGACTGGTCGGAGAAGTGGCTGGAGACAGCCGGAGTGAATACGCTACGACCCGAGATCCACGTCGATGCCGACGGCACGATCACTTCCTTCGCCGTTCTCCAGACCGCCGCTGCCGACTATCCGACCATCCGGCCTCACCGCCTCGCGATCGGCTTCTACGAGCTGGTCGACGGCCGACTCGTGCGGGATCACAGGATCGAGCTCGACGTCGACGGTGAGCGCACCGACGTGGCCGAGCTCGTGGGCCGCAAGCGTCCGGCGCTCGTTCTGCTGAACGACGATGACCTGGCCTACGCCAAAATCCGACTCGATGAGGAATCGCTCGCCGTAGCGATCGAGCACCTGTCGAAGATCGAGAGCCCGCTCGCTCGCTCGCTCGTCTGGGGCGCGGCCTGGGATGCGACCCGTGACGCCGAGACGCCGGCGAGCGACTACGTGCGCCTCGTGCTCGGCAACATCGCCACCGAGACCGAGTCCACCACCATCCGCACCACCCTGAGCCAGCTGGTGCTCGCGGCCGGTACGTACGTGGCGCCAGGCAAGCAGAAGCAGACCTCCGAAGATGCGGCGGATGCGCTGTGGACGCTCGCTCAGCAGGCGGAAGCCGGAAGCGACGCCCAGTTCCAGTTCGTCAAGTTCTTCGCGGCACTGGCGTCGACGGATGCCCAGCTCGACATCATCGCGTCGCTGCGCGACGGCGTCACCGCCCTGCCGGGACTCGAGGTCGACACAGACCTGGCCTGGGAGCTGCTGATCGCGCTCGTCGCCGGCGGCAAGGCGGGCACGTCCGAGATCAACGCCGCCCTTGCAGCGGACAACACGGCGAACGGCGCGCAGTTCGCGGCGCAGGCTTCCGCATCCATCCCGACCCTCGACGGCAAGCAGGCTGCCTGGAGCTCGGTCTTCGACAACGACACCCTGCCGAACACGATCGTGCGCTTCACCGGCCTCGGATTCCAGCGCGCGGCCGACAAGTCGGTGCTGGCCCAGTTCGTGAAGCCATACTTCGACTCGCTTCTCACCGTCTGGGAGTCGCGCAGCTACAAGATCGCCGAGTACCTGGTGGCCGGAATGTACCCGGCTCCGCTCGCCAACGCGGAACTGCGGGATGCTACACGCGCCTGGCTCGATGCTCACCAGGAGCCGGCCGCTCTGCGGCGTCTGGTCGTCGAGAACCTGGCCGGCGTCGAGCGAGCGATCGCGGCTCAGGAGCGAGACGCCCGCTAGCACCGGCACCTCACCCGCACGGCGCGACGGATGGCGTGGTACTTCGGTACCACGCCATCCTTTTTCGACACCGCACCGCTGGTCGATGCCCCCCACACGTCTGCATCAATAGAGTCGTACCCATGATCGAACTCACCCGTCTCACCAAGACGTACGGCGACAAGACCGCCGTCAACGACATCTCGGCGACGATCCAGCCCGGAAAGGTCACCGGGTTCCTCGGCCCGAACGGCGCCGGCAAGTCGACCACCATGCGCATGATCATGGGACTCGACCGGCCGACGCACGGAACGGCGATCGTCAACGGCAAGCGCTATGTCGAGCACAAGTCGCCCCTCACCGAAGTGGGCGCCCTGCTCGATGCGAAAGCCGTTCACACAGGCCGCACCGCCCACAACCACCTCCTGGCCATGGCCGCGACACACGGCATCCCCAAGAGCCGCGTGCACGAGGTCATCGGACTGACCGGCCTCGAAGCGGTCGCCGGCAAGCGTGTCGGCGGATTCTCCCTCGGCATGGGTCAGCGACTCGGAATCGCCGCTGCGATGCTCGGCGACCCGGCCACCCTCATCCTGGACGAGCCCGTCAACGGACTCGACCCCGAGGGCGTGCTCTGGGTGCGTCAGTTCGCCCGCCATCTGGCGAGCGAGGGCCGGACGGTCTTCCTGTCGTCGCACCTCATGAGCGAGATGGCTCAGACCGCCGACCACATCATCGTGCTGGGCCGCGGACGCATCCTGGCGGATGCTCCCGTGCAGGCGATCCTCGACGGTGTCACGCAGAGTTCGGTACGCGTACGCAGCCCCCAGATCGACGCGCTCGCCCGGGCCATCCAGGGTGCGGATGTGAGCATCACCGGTCTGGAGAGCGAGCTGGTCGAAGTGAGCGGGCTCAGTGCCGCACAGATCGGCGAGGCCGCAGCTCAGTTCGGCATCGTGCTCCACGAACTCTCCCCCATCAACGCCTCGCTCGAACAGGCCTACCTCGCCCTCACGCAGGACGAGGTCGAATACCGCACGGAGGTCTCCCGATGAGCACCGCAGTCGCACCCGCACCCGCCCACCACAGCTCGCTCGGGCATCTGACGTTCCCGCGGATCGTCCGCTCCGAATGGATCAAGTTCCGGTCGCTGCGTTCCACGATCTGGACGTACGCCATCGTCCTGGTCGTCGGCATCGGACTGACGTCGCTCGTGGTGTTCACCATTCCGGAGAGCACTCTGACCCGCCTGCCTGACGACGCGCGCGATCAGCTCGTGACGGGGGCCGCCACCGGTGGCATCTTCATCGGTCAGCTGATCGTCGCCGTGCTCGGCGTGCTCGTGATCAGCGGGGAATACTCGACCGGCATGATCCGGTCGTCGTTCGCCGCCGTCCCCCGCCGCACGCCGGTCTACGTAGCGAAGGCCGTCGTGCTCTTCGTCGCCTCGTTCGTCGTCGGCGTCATCACCACCCTGGCCGGATTCGCGCTCGCCATCCCCGTGCTGTCCAGCAAGGGTCTGGACGCGTCGTTCACGACCGGAACCGTCTGGGCGATCCTCGGTGCAGGCCTGTACCTCGGTCTGGTGTCGGTCTTCGCCCTCGGCATCGGAACGGTTCTCCGGTCGGGCGCAGGCGGCATCGCTGCGGCGCTCGGTGTCGTGTTCCTGCTTCCGATCATCCTGAGCATCGTGAACTCCTTCACGAACGTCGACTGGCTCAAGCACCTGCCCGAGTACCTGATCTCCACGGCGGGCCAGGCCCTCGCAGGCGGCAGGAACGCCGACTTCGAACCGTGGCAGAACGTGCTCGTGGTACTCGTCTGGACGGCCGTGTCATTCATCGCGGGCGCTGTCATCCTCAAACGCCGCGACGCGTAGCGTCCTGCGGCGATGACGAACGACCAGATCTCCCCCGGCCGGACGGCTTCTCCGTCCGGGGGAGATCTCGCGCTGCCGAGACCGCCGGGAGTCATCCGGCGCTTTCTGGCTGCGCATCCTGTGTTCGTCGACTCCCTGATCGCCGGCGTCTACCTCGTTCCGTCGATGATCGGCGGCATCTACATGATGCTCACCGAGCCCAGCTGGCAGATGGGCACCCGGATCGCTCTGTCGGCGATCGCCGGGGCAGCACTCTTCCTCCGTAGACAGCAGCCCTGGGCGGTGCTGGTGGTCGCCGTGACCGTGATGGTCGCAGCGTCGTTCCTCGGACGCGACGTCGACTTCGTTCCGGCTCTGGCTGCACTGTACGCTCTGGCCGTCTATCGCTCGGCCAAGGCGGCCTGGATCGGTTTCGGCATCACGTGCGGCGCCGCCGCCGTGACTCTCGGGCTCATGTCTCTCGGTCCCGCGCCCGATAGATACACACCGTTCGACTCCGGAACTCCGGCATCCCTGATCAGTGTGGCCGCATCGTCGCTCTTCTGGGTGCTCGTCGGTGTCAGCGTCGGCAACCGCCGGCGCTACCTCAGCGCGCTCATCGATCGTGCCCAGCAACTCGCGCGAGAACGAGATCAGCAGGCCGTGATCGCCGCAGCTGCGGAGCGCAGCCGCATCGCGCGCGAGATGCACGACATCGTCTCCCACAGCCTCACCGTCATGATCACGCTCGCCGACGGCTCATCCAGACTCGTCGCATCCGCGCCCGACCGTTCCGCCGATGCGATGCGGATGGTCGCCGAGACGGGGCGTTCGGCGCTCGACGACATGCGGCGTCTGCTCGGCGTGCTCCGGGCGACCGAAGGCGGAGGGGTCGAACGCGAGCCGCAGCCCGGAGTCGACGAGCTGGGCGAGCTCATCGAGCGTTTCCGCGCGGCGGGTCTCGTCGTGCACGTCACCGTGAACGGCGCGGCCCCCACCGACACGGGTCAGCAGCTCACGGTGTTCCGAGTGGTTCAGGAAGCGCTCACCAACGCCCTCAGGTATGCGGCGCTAGCCACCCACGTCGACGTGACGATCGACTTCACCCCTGCGACGATCAGCATCACGGTCGACGACGATGCAACCGTGCACGGTGCGCCCGGACAGGGAAGCGGGCGCGGCCTGATCGGTCTGCGCGAACGTGTCGCCCTGTACGGCGGATCACTCGAAGCCGGCCCGAAGACCGGCGGAGGATGGCGTCTGCGCGCCGTCTTCGACGCCGTCCGCCCGCCGGCCGACACATCCACCACGACCGCTGCTGCAGTCGCAACGACCGAGGAGACACTCCCGTGACAGACCAGTCCCCCATCCGCGTCCTGCTCGTGGACGACCAAGCTCTGGTCAGACTCGGGTTTCGCATGGTGCTCGACGCAGAACCGGGGCTCACCGTCGTCGGCGAGGCCGCGGACGGTGTGGAGGCGGTGCGGCTCGCGGTCGAAGCGCGGCCGGACGTCATCCTCATGGATGTGCGCATGCCCGCGCTCGACGGCATCGCTGCGACGCAGCGCATCGTCGAGACCAACCCGGATGCACGCATCATCATCCTCACGACATTCGACCTCGACGAGTACGCGTTCGGCGGGCTGCGCGCCGGCGCCAGCGGCTTCCTCCTGAAAGACGCCAGACCTGCAGAGCTCACCAGCGCGATTCGCGCCGTGGCGGCGGGCGACGCCGCTGTTTCGGGCCGGATCACGCGTTCGATGCTCGAGATGTTCGCCGCCCGCCTTCCCGCATCCGCTCCGACCGGATCCAGCGACCCGACCGCCGCTCTCACTCCGCGCGAACGGGAGATCCTGCTGGCCATGGCGGACGGACTCTCCAACGGCGAGATCGGAGAGCGGTTCTTCCTCACGGAATCGACCGTCAAGACGCATGTCGGCCGCGTGTTGGCGAAGCTGCAGCTGCGTGACCGTGTGCACGCCGTGATCTTCGCCTACGACAACGGGCTCGTGGACCGCTGAACCCAGCGCTCGCCAAGCCTCCTCTCGGTAGGCTCGGATCCATATGTTGCTGAAAACAAGCTTTTGGACAGACCTGGGCACCTGGGCCATCGCGGGCGGCTGGAATCTCCTCACTGCCGCATTCATCGTCGGGGGCGCGTTCCTGCTGAGCTGGATACTCCGCGTCGTGATCCGGCGCGTTGTGCAGCAGATCGTCACCGGGGTAAAGAAGAACCAGAACGTCACCGACACACAGGCCCTGGTGGCCTCTCCGCTCGCGGCCGTGCGCCTGGTGCAGCGCACTCGCACGCTCGGCACGGTTCTCACGAACATCGTGAACGTCACGATCGGCATCATCGCGATCATCCTGGTCATCAACGTCTTCGCGAAAGACGTGATCGGCTCGCTGGCACTACTCACTGCCGCCATCGGCGCCGGGCTCGGTTTCGGAGCCCAGAACATCGTGAAAGACGTGCTGAACGGACTGTTCATGGTCATGGAGGACCAGCTAGGCGTCGGGGATGTGGTGGACCTTGGGCCCGCGACCGGCGTCGTCGAGGCGGTCGGAATCCGTGTCACGCAGGTCAGAGATGTGAACGGCGTGCTCTGGTTCGTGCGCAACGGTGAGATCCTGCGCGTCGGAAACATGTCGCAGGGGTGGTCTCGTGTGGTGATCGATCTCGCGATCCCCTACGACGCCGACGTGGAAGCGGTCGAAGCGAAGATGATGGAGACGGCCACCGCGCTCGCCACGAACCCCAAGTGGCGGTCCCGCATCCTCGACAAGCCGGAACTGTGGGGCCTCGAGTCCATCTCGAACGACGCACTGGTGATCCGCCTCGTGCTCAAGACTCGTACGACCGCCAAGGACGACGTCTCCCGGGAGCTTCGCGCGCGGCTCAAGTCCGCGGTCGACGAGCTGGGTGTGAAGCTCCCGTCGCTCAACACGATCGTGCTCACCGGGTTCGACGGAGCCGCGAGCGTGTCCGGAGCCAAGCCCCCGCGCACCAGGCCGACCCAGGCCGTCGAGCAGCCCGTGCTCAAGGGACGCAAGGCGCGAGCGGCGGCGAAGAGGGCACCGGTCGTCACGACTGATCCGCGCTCGGTCCGCTTGAGGCCGCAAGCGGATAAGCCGCAGGAGCCGAAGCCGCAAGCCGAGAAGCCGCAGGAGCAGAAGCCTGACGCAGGCCCTCGCTCCGATGCGTCGATGACCAAGCCGAACGAGGAGTGACGTGACGGAACCGAGCGAACCGCAGTCCGCGAGCGTCGTGCCGCCGAGCCGCCTGGTGCTGCGCTCCGGCGAGAACGGCGCCGGTGTCGACGACACCTTCTTCACGCAAGTGGGAGGACACGCCACCTTCCGCCGCCTCGTCGACACCTTCTATCGAGGAGTCGCCACAGACCCGGTGCTCAAACCGATGTATCCCGAAGAGGATCTCGGTCCGGCCTCCGAGCGCCTCACACTCTTCCTGGAGCAGTACTGGGGTGGACCGGGCACGTACAGCGAACAACGAGGACATCCCCGACTCCGGATGCGGCACATGCCGTTCGCGGTCAACCCCGATGCCCGCGACCGTTGGCTGAAGCACATGAAGGATGCGGTCGACGAGCTCGACCTTCCGCCTCTTCAGCACGAGACGCTCTGGACGTATCTCGAACGCGCCGCCTACGCGATGGTCAACACATTCGAGGAGTGATGGACGCTCGGAACGGTCATACTTCAGAATAGAAGCCGCGTGCCGAAGGAGACACAACGATGACGACCACCTCGACCGAGCCATCCGCCGAGCGTCCGACCGACGCCATCATCGTCGGGGCGGGGCTCGCCGGGCTGGTCGCAGCGAGCGAGCTGCTCGATGCGGGTCGTCGGGTGACGATCGTCGAACAGGAGCCTCCCGCATCGTTCGGCGGTCAGGCGTGGTGGTCGTTCGGCGGACTCTTCCTGATCGACTCCCCCGAACAGCGACGGATGGGCGTCAAGGATTCGCTCGCACTCGCTCGGCAGGATTGGCTCGGCACCGCAGGCTTCGACCGCGAGGAGGACTTCTGGCCGCGTCGGTGGGCGGAGGCCTACCTGCAGTTCGCAGCCGGTGAGAAGCGAGCCTGGCTCCACGAGAAGGGCGTCCGCTTCTTCCCCGTCGTGGGATGGGCGGAGCGCGGAGGGGATTCCGCCGGTGGCCACGGCAATTCCGTTCCCCGGTTCCACATCACCTGGGGAACCGGTCCGGGCGTGCTCGCTCCGTTCGTGAAACGGGTCAGGCAGGGCATCGGCGATGGAACGGTGACTCTGCTGCACCGGCACCGGGTGGACGAACTCGTCGTGGAATCCGGTCGCGTCACCGGTGTGCGCGGCGCGGTGCTCGCGGAGGATGGGGCACTCCGCGGTGCTCCCAGCAACCGCGATCCGATCGGCGAGTTCGACCTGCGAGCGGGAGCGGTCGTCGTGACGAGCGGAGGCATCGGTGGAAATCACGACCTCGTGCGGGCAGCCTGGCCCGAGCGGCTCGGCACTCCCCCGAAGCACATGCTCTCCGGCGTCCCCGCGCACGTGGACGGACGCATGCTCGGCATCGCCGCGACGGCGGGTGCCCGTCTCATCAACGGCGATCGCATGTGGCACTACACCGAGGGCATCCAGAACTGGAACCCGGTCTGGAAGCAGCACGGCATCCGCATCCTGCCCGGTCCGTCGTCCCTGTGGCTCGACGCTCACGGGAACCGTCTCCCGCATCCCCTCTACCCCGGTTTCGACACGCTCGGGACGCTCGAGCACCTGCGACGCACGGACTCCGACTACAGCTGGTTCGTCTTGACGCAGAAGATCATCGAGAAGGAGTTCGCGCTCTCCGGCAGCGAACAGAACCCGGACCTGACCAACAAAGACCTGCGTCTGCTCGCCAAGCGCGTCGGATCCGGAGCCCCGGCTCCCGTCGAAGCGTTCAAGGAGAAGGGCGCCGACTTCGTGGTGGCCGACTCCCTCGACGAGCTCCTCGACGGGATGCGGCGTCTCTCCGACGTCCCGCTCGACACCGATCTCGTTGTCAAGCACATCCAGGAGCGCGATCGTCAGCTCGACAACGACTTCGGCAAGGATGCGCAGATCGCGGCGATCCGCGGTGCCCGCGCCTACCGCGGCGACAAGCTCATCCGCGTTGCGTCGCCACATCGACTGCTCGACCCGGCGGCCGGTCCGCTCATCGCGGTCAAGCTCCACATCCTCACCCGCAAGAGTCTCGGTGGGATCGAGACCGACCTCGACGCTCGCGTGCTCGGTTCGGACGGCGAGCCGATTCCCGGTCTCTACGCGGCCGGCGAGGCGAGCGGGTTTGGCGGAGGCGGAGTGCACGGGTACCGCGCTCTCGAAGGAACTTTTCTCGGAGGCTGCCTGTTCTCAGGCCGCCAGGCGGGCCGTGCGGTCGCGCGCGGATGAGTGCAGCGGCGACGAGCTAGGGACGAAGGGTCCAGGCCTGTCGACGCACCAGGACGTGGCCGCGTTTGGTGGTGAGGCGCGTCCAGGGACCGGTCTCCAGGATGGTGACGGCCTCATCGCGTGCGAGGAACCCCAGGCTCTCCGCAGCGAAGGCGGCACCGGCGGGGATGTACTCGAGCCCGTCGATGGGACGACCCCACACCTCGGCACGCACCCGCTGCACGAGCTGCTCACCGAGACCGCTGGGAACCGCCTCGGCGACCTCTGCGATGCCGTTCTGCGCCGTCTGCTGGAGCAGCGAGAACTCCGTCTCGCCGACCGGACGCCAGCCCCCGCGAGGCGGTGAGATGCCGGCCCACGTGACGGTCGACACCTCGAGCGGCATCCTGACCTCGATCGGACCCTCCGGGGTGGTGCCCGCGGCGACCGATTCGGCGATCCGGGCGATGCGGTCGAGAAGCGACCGGATGGGGACGACCGCGTCGAACGCGACACCCTGCTGGATCGCGAACGTGCGGAGTCCGAGCACGGTCGGAGTCTGGTCGAGCAGACCGCGCGGATACAGGATCGCCGAATAGACGGCAAGGACGCCCGACCCGCCGATCAGGCGGACCGAGCCTTCCTCGACGCGGGCGGCCCGGGACAGGTACGTCTGGAGGTCGGACACGGCGAGGGAATCCACGAGAGAAAATGACTGGCTCATCTGCTGTCTAAACTACCAAGAGAACACACGATGGAGGCACCGTGACCGAGCCCCTGGCTTCTCTTCTGACCGCGCTCGATCTCACCGATACCGGCGCCCGTACGAGCGAGGACATTTTCACCGGTCCATCGCAGTGGATGCCCCTCGGTCGCGTCTTCGGCGGACAGGTGCTCGCACAGTCGATCATGGCCGCGACCCGAACCGTCGCAGACGACCGGCACATCCACTCGATGCACGGGTACTTCCTCCGACCGGGCGATGTGAACCTGCCGATCACCTTCTCGGTGGATCGCATTCACGACGGTCGCTCCTTCTCGACCCGTCGCACGCAGGCGTATCAGAGCGGTCTGCCGATCCTGTCGATGATCGCATCCTTCCAGGACGAGGATGAGGGATTCGATCACCAGGTGACGATGCCGACCGGCATCCCCGAGCCTGAGACGCTGCCCAACTCGGCGGACACGCTCGTCGGCGTCGAGCATCCCGTGGCCCAGTACTGGGCGAGCGAGCGACCTTTCGACATGCGACACGTCCCGTCGCCCATCTACCTGACCGTGGACGGCGAGCACGTGGCGCATCAGGCGGTGTGGTTCCGCACGATCGACACGCTTCCCGACGATCCGGAGCTGCATCGTGCGGCACTCGCCTACGCGAGCGACTACACGATCATGGAACCGGTGATGCGGCGCCACGGGGTGGCCTGGGCGACTCCGGGACTCAAAGCGGCGAGCCTCGACCACGCGATGTGGTGGCACCGCTACGCGCGGGTCGACGAATGGCTCCTGTACGTTCAGGAGTCCCCGAGCGCGAGCGGCGGGCGCGGTCTGGCCCTCGGGCGCATCTTCAGCAGGGACGGGCGGCTGGTCGCGAGCGTCGCACAGGAGTCGATGCTTCGCGTGCCCACGCAGGGCTAGTCGCGCAGCCATCCTGAGCTTCAGTCGAAGCTCGTCTTCAGGAAGACCGTCCCATCGGCCGCAGACCGGATGTCGATGCTCGCGATGTCCTTGACTGCGAGACTCGTGGTGGCTGTCGGTTCGACAGTGGTGCCCGCGCTGGCCGACCAGGTCGAGAGCTGGGTCTGCTTTCCGTTCCGATCGGTGACGACCATCGCATACGTCCACGCGCGGCCCTCGTCGTATCCCTGCCAGGTGGCATAGCTGCACCGCGACTCGATGCGCGTGCCCCACGGCTCGGAGACGAGCTTCACGTCGGCGCTCAAGGCACTCGGCTCGACCTGCCGCATCACCACGCTCGTGCCCGCCTGGGGCACGACCGGCGGTGTGAGAGCGACGGGCAGCACGACCGCCACGATCGCCACGACGGCCGCAGCGAGGGCGAACGAGCCCGCCGTCCACCACCGAACTCGTGTGCGGTGTCGACGTGCACGTCGCAGCAGAGCCGGCAGCACGTCGTCGCCCTGCTGTTCCGGCACATCGTCGGCAACCAGCAGCGCGAACGCGTCCGCCGACGGCACCCGCCCCAGCAAGCCGGGAAGCGCCGCCATCTCCGACACGGCCGCCGTGCATTCCGCGCACGTACGAAGGTGCTCCTCGTATTCGCGCCGTTCCGCCGCTGAGAGCGCCCCCAGGAGGTAGGCGCCATCCCACGTGGCGAACTCGTCGTGTGTCGTCATCGTTCGGTCACCCCCTTCTCCTGCAACGCCAGTCGCAGGGCTCTCAGTCCGTAGT
>Ga0256795_1000505_pt1 | contig 15768 bp, 14 predicted proteins | sample MC6MC0946MT_FD_186353 | JGI IMG/M metagenome (GOLD analysis project Ga0256795, IMG submission 186353) | Metatranscriptome of enriched soil aggregate microbial communities from Iowa State University, Ames, United States - MC6-MC0946-MT... | ecosystem: Environmental > Terrestrial > Soil >... | reverse complement strand
GGAATTCCTGGAGACCTTCGTCGAATGGCCGCCCAGCCAGAATCCACCCAGCTTCAGTACCGACCAGGTACAGCGCGAAGTGGACAAGAAGATCGACCAGTATTTCGAGGAGCAGAAAAAGCAGGGCAAGTCGCCCCAGTAAACCGGGCAATGGGGTGAATGGCGCGCCGCGCAAGGGAGCTTCCCGCGCGCGGCGCCTGTGCGTTTCAGCCTGTGCGTTTCAGTTTCAGAGAAGGACATCCGGTGGACCAGAACGCTGAAACCAAAGGGCGCGCGCATCGGGCCTCTGCATGGCTGATCGCCGCCCTCGCCTGCGCGGCCGCGCCCGCCGCCCTGGCCCAACCGACCCTGCGCTTGAGCAAAGACGACTTACAGAAGCGCGCCAATGGCGTGCTGGCGCTGATGTCGTTCTCTATCGTGCCCGACATCACGACCAGTTCTCTATCCATCGGCAGCGGCGGCGGCACGACGTCGGGCTCAACAGAATTTTTCATGACGCAGCTGGGTGGCGGCGACACGATTTCGAAATCGGTCCCCATCTACCTGGAAGGCGTGCTGGCCGGCAGCCGCTACGACCCCACCTTCATCGCCACGCAAGGCGCCGAGACGCGCACGATCCCCACCAAATGGAACAGCGTGTCGGCAACCGGCGGCATCGGCTGGGATTTCAAGCTGACCGACGAACTGAAGCTGCGCCCTATCTTCAACTTTGCGCTGGGCAACGTCACCAGCGACCTGCGCGCCGCAAGCTGGTACGTCGGCCAAAAAACCGGCCAGGACGTCACGTTCCTGGACAGGGGGTCGCTCAACGCCTATGGGCTGGGCGGCTCGATCATGCTGGACTACGAACACTACCGGCCCGGCTACGAAGTGGATGTGGAATTGCGCTATTCCGACATCCGGCTAAAAAGCTTCGACAGCTCGGCCGCGGTGCAAGGCAACGCGGTGGCCCAGTCCGCAAACCTGTGGGCGCGGTACCGGGCCCCCACCGGCTTTGTGATGCTGCAACGCCCGCTGCGCTATGTGCTGGAACTGACCCATTCCGAATTTCTGGGCGACCAGCGCGGCGTGCTGGGATTCGACCGCCTGACATCCGTTGGCGCCGGCCTGGAGCTGGATTCCAGTGCCTACGACATGATCATCACCCGCACCCGATTGGTGGGCAGGTATGTGTTCGGCACGAACGTGTCGGGGTTTTCGGTGGGGCTGGCGGTGAGTTTTTGAGCGTGCACGCGAACCATAGCGCGGGCTTCTGCCGCAGTGGATGGAAAGTTTCAGCTCTGGACAAGGAATGTCCAGAGCGCCATTCAGACTTCAATTTTCCAAGTCTGAATGGAGTCTTTTGTGTCGCACACGTCCACCAACCATCCCTCGATTCAACGCACTAACAAGGCCTCCGTGCAACTCGAGGGGTGGGGTATGCCGGCTGACGAGGTCATCGCCCTGGCGGCAACGCGTAACCGTCAAGTGCCCGCGCTCGATTGGTTTGCAGAAGCGCGCGCTGACCGCGAGGCGCTGACCTTACACCTGGTTGATATCGCTGCGTTGGCCGGCGAATCGGGACATGCAGTGTGGAATACGTTTGGCCCTGTCGAAGCCATGCGCCGGGCGCGCGAGGCAGGCCAACCGGCGCTAGCCGTCTGCCGCGGAAAATTCAGCGAGTTGCCAGTGGATCGCTTGGGAGTATGGGTGGCGGCGAACACCTTTGCATGGGAAACCAAAACGCAGGCGGTGATTCGAGCGCTAGCGGCCATGGCATGGCAACCGCAACGGGGTTACCAGGATTTGCCAGGATGGCAGGCCGTCCAACCCTTGACGCAGCGCAATCTGCTGGCCATTACGGCATCCGACAACGATAAAGTTGATTTTCCTGCGTTGATGAGACAGGTATCCGAAGCGTCGTTCATGCATCCCGCGGCCTTGTCGGTGGCCGGCGTTCCCACCGCAACGTTTAAACGCACGCTGGTGGAAGCCGGCCTGCAAGACCTGCAAGAAACAGCCGTGGCCCCCATGACGCTTGACGGCGTCCTGCGTATCGATGCGTTGGTGGGCTTTCCATGGCTGGGTACGAGTCAGTCCGCAGCGGTTCGATCAAATTGACCCGTCAAGTAAGCCGACGCACCCTGGGCAAGCACCGCCTGAATCTCTCTGCGCAAATGCGCCGGTTTGACCAGCATGACGTCCGGCGCCAACCCAAGCACGAACTGCTTGAACGTCAAGGACGGACGCACCGTCGCCACGAGCTCAAAGCCCTCTCGTGTCTCTTTGATGACCTGATCCTCCGAGAGCCGGTAGTATCGCAGCCGGCTGCGGAAGTCGCGCTCTCGGACTTTCAAGGTGACTCGCTGAGGCGCTGCAGGAAAGAACAACAACGTATGTTCGTGGCGCAAAAATCGCTCGAGATCAAAGCCCGTGTCGGTATCCGCGGGATCATGGGTGGCGACGGCGCTGGTGATTCTGTCAACCCGGTGCAAGTAGCGCACGAACTTCCCGCTGCGTCGGGAACGTCGGCACGACACCAGATACAGCACACTGCCACGCTCGATCAAGGCCAAGGGTGACACTCGGTAATGAACCGGAGCGTTAGTCGATAACGCCACATTCTGATAGCCCAGGTCCAGGCTCGTATTGCGGTATAGCGCGTCCGTCAAAGCGCCCATGATGGCCTCGTCTTGCTCGGGAGCAATCAAGGGAAAACCAGAGTCGATGATGGCCGCTTTACCACGCCAGGCGCGGCCTTGCAGATAGCGCGGATACGTAGGATGACTACCGAGCAGCTCCCGGCTGCGGTCGCAGTGCTCGCGTAGTGTTTTGAGTGCTTCGGCAGGCAGCTGGTTTGAGGCAAATTGCTCCAATTGCAAAAGTGCAACCGCCAACTCCACACTTTTGACCTCGGCTTTACCCGGCATTTTCTCGGGGATGCCGCGCCAACTACGCGCACTTCCCTGCCCACGGCAATCAATAACGCCGTCTTGAGACAGCCGTTGCAACGCCCTTTGCATGGTCTTGGATGAAGACGCCGAATATCCATACCGAGGCCGCAACCACTCATACAGCATGCGCGACGACACCCATCCCCCGTCACGTTGAAGCATTTCAAGCACATCCCAATGCAAAGGCGTGAAATCTTCGCCTGCCATATGTCCCTCCATCCCCAATTCTTGAGTCCAATACAAATCAAACGCATAAGCCAACATCAAACTGGCGCTATATGGATGGCAATATTCCGTTTCTTCTACTTATATACTGTTATACTTTCGTGTAACACATTCTAACAGAGAGGACGACGGTAATGCCCCTTCCCTTGATCATCGGTGCCGCAGCCTTAGTTGCAGCCAGCTACGGCGCCAAAAAAGGATATGACGGTTATCAAAAGCATTCCGAAGCCGACGACATCGTCAAACGGGCAAAAGCGGCATACGACGAACGACGCACCGTCTTTGACGCGCAAGAAAAGAAAACTGAAGTTGCGTTGACGGCGCTAGGTAATCTGGAACTTGAGATCGGCGAGAGTTTCGGTGAATTCAAGACCCTGGCAGATGCGCTGATCAAAGACCTGAACGCGAATTCTCAAGACAAGCTGGAGGTCAAATTCCCCAAGCGGGAACTTCAGAAAATCGAGAATTACAGTTATTCCGCCATTGGTGTGCTGGGCAGCATCGCCGGTGCGGGCGCGGCGGGCGCGGCAGCGGGTTTTGCAGTGTATGGCGGGGTGATGGCTCTGGGTGCTGCATCAACCGGCACCGCGATTTCCGCGTTGGCGGGCGCTGCGGCTACCAACGCCACCCTGGCCGCCATTGGTGGCGGCTCGCTCGCTGCGGGGGGGTTGGGCATGGCTGGTGGCACCGCCATTCTGGGTGCCGCTGTCGCTGCACCGATCTTGGCCATCGCAGGTTGGGCCTATGACAACCACGGCGAAGAAGCCCTTAAAAACGCCCATAAGGCATCCGAAGAAGCGGACGCCGCCATCAAAAAACTGGGTAAGGCTGACGAGTTCCTGGCCGATACCGAGGAATATGCACGCCGGATCAAGCGCGCCTTGACGCGCATTTACCGTGAATTCCATTGCTATTTCGATGATCTCAAAGACGTCAGCGCACTTGTCGATGACCTGAAGGGCCGCAATGTCGATGTCGCCGCCGAACTCGCCAAACTGGGCACGTCGGTTACGCAGATCATTGAAAACGGTTATGCGCTTGCGTCGATTCTGACCAAAGTCATTACCACGCCGCTCTTCAAGGTTAAGGAAGCGCGTGGCGCCATCGTCGTCGATGAAAACGGCTTGCCCGAAATGCTCAAGGACGCAGATGGGTCGATGATGCTGAATGGCGACAAGATCGACGATGCGCTCGACGCCGCCAAACAGGACGCCACGCGCTACGAACACCGCTAGCCCACTCTTTCTTCGCACAGAGGGAGCCGGACTCCCTCTCCCCATTGCCGCCTTTGCGTGGCCCCTCGCTATTAATCCGTTCTGAATACCATGCACGCTATCGCCAGCCAGTATCCCTGGGCAGAAGAGTTGGAAAAAACCGTCGTTCGGAGCCTCGCCACAAGTTTCGGTTTGGATTTTTTGTTATTCAAAGACAAGCATGGCGGCGAAGTCGACACGATTCATAATGCGCGCAACGGCGTCTGGGCGAACCAGGCCGAGCAAGACAAATACGTCCAGCGCGGCGCCTATTCGGACGTCAAGGGCGCTTATCACAGCGATCGCAGCTACATAGACAAGGGAAAGTCTGACGCTGCACTGCAACAGGCCGGAAAACTCCAAGATGGCTACACATCTAGCCGCATGTCCTCTCAGAATGGAGTCCGGGATCTCGATCACGTTATTGCGGCAAAGACCATTCATGATGATGCCGGTCGCGTATTGGCCGAGATGTCTGGCATTCCGCTGGCAAACCATGAATCCAATTTGGTTTCCACGCACCGGAGTATCAATCGGTCGAAACAGGCCATGCCCGTCGAAGCATTTCTAGCCGGCTTGCCAGACAAGATTGCACAGCAGAAAACGGCGCTGGATGCCCGGCGTGCACTTCTGGCGGACATGCCACGGAACACGCCTGAGCAGCAGGATCGCGCTCGCCAACAAGAAGCCAAAATAAAAAGCGCCGAATCGAAACTACAGGCCTTGGAGTCGATCGACCCCAAGGCCATGCGACAAAAGGACTTGAAGGCCAGGCAGCAATACGACGGCGCCATTAATAAAAAGTACTACACCAGCAGCAAATTCTGGGGTTCGACCCTGAGCGCGTCGGGCAATGCTGGGGTAAGCATGGGAACCCGCCAGATGCTGGGCCTGGTGGCCGCTGAAATCTGGTTCGAGTTGCGCGAAGCATTGCCCGCGCTGATGCAGAAGATGCGCGTGAATTTCTCGTTGGCAACATTCCTGCAAGAGGCGGAACGTACGCTCCAGGGCATCTGGATTCGCGTGAAGGCCCGATTCAAGGATTTTCTGACCGCATTCAAAGACGGCGCGTTTGCCGGCATCCTGGGCAGCGTGACCACCACGATGTTCAACGTCGTGGCCACCACTGGCAAGAGCGCCGTCAAGATCATTCGCGAGATGTGGGGGCAAATGACGGCAGCCTTGAAGCTGTTGGTCTTCAACCCCGACGGCCTGTCCACCGTCGATCTGACAAAGGCCGTGGTCGCTGCGTTGTCTGCAGGCGTTGCCACCGCCGTGGGAAGCCTGGTCTACGCACAACTGGCGCCTGTCATGAGCTTTCCCTTCGGCGGAGAGCTGGCGGCGTTCATCGGCGCCTTGACGACCGGCATCGTTACCCTGGGTCTGCACTACGTTCTGCTGCACAGCAAAATGATGGAGCGTATTTGGCTCCTGATTGAACGCAGCAGCCACGCGCTCACACTGCGGCAATTCGAAACGCTGAACGCGCAGTTGGATGAGTACCTGGAAGATATCGCCCGTATCGAATTGAACATCGACGTCGACGAACTTGAAGACTTCGCCTTGGATCTGCGCAGTGCAAGAACCGAAACGGCGCGTGGCGCCGTGCTTTTGCGAGAAGTCAAAGAGCGCGGCATCGCACTGCCCTATGAAATGGGCAATGCCGACAGCACACGCGGTTGGCTCGCGTCATTGGTCAAGTGAACTCGCCGTTTCCCTGCTCACAGTGCGGGCGATGCTGCCAGCTGGTGGATCGCTCTGCGCTCACCAGGCACCTGGACCGCGGCGACGGCACGTGTCTGCACTTCGACGCCGTCCGCCTGCAATGTGGCATCTACGAGCAGCGCCCCGACCTCTGCAGGGTGGACCGGCAATACACCCTGCATTACGCGAAGCAAATTTCCTGGGACGACTTCGTAACGCTGAACCTGCGCGTGTGCGCAGCCTTGCAACACCCTGAGTTCCCCTTAGGTGACACCCCTAGGTGACATCACTAGGTGACGCCCTAGCACCCCATGACCAAAACTGAATATCTCGCGCGCTCAGCGCCTTTTATCCACTGGCTTGCCACGATTGTCTCCGGACAGACGCCGCTCGGCTATCGACATGACAATGGGGTGGACGCCAACTTGAACGACGCCCTTGACCGCTACAGCTGGCCCAACAAACGAATCGACATTCCGACCCCAGACGGCCAACTCAGCATCCCTGCCCATAGCAATTTTTTAGTCAACGCCATCCTGCTCGAGCGGCTCCAAGCGGGTCTACGCCGCAGCCTGGATCAGACGAAAGTCGATGACGCTGAGCTCGCGCATTGGGCCGAAGCCATCATGCGCTGGGGTGGCGTGTTCACCAAGCGTGGCAATGGCCCATGGCTGGACAGCAAGCGAGTGGGCTTCTCTACATACCTGCGCCCCGTACTGCAAGCGCTATCCGACCCGGGCGGCTCTGCGCACAAGGCGCTACCTGATCTCAGGTCGAACGCCGGCACCACTAAAATTCACTCGCTGGCGCTGCCTGATTTCGTGATTTATGACAGCCGTGTCGCTGCCGCTCTGGCGTGGCTGGCGCTGCGGTGGAGCCAACAGGAAGGCATCGCGGTGCCCGCCCACCTGCGATTTGCCTGCATGCGCGCGAACACCAGCAAAACCAACCTCAAGATGCGCTCACCCGATCAGGCAATATTCCCCTACTTCGCCGCTTCGGGACCGCTGCGAGAGCATCAGCGCCACGCGACCTGGAATATGCGCGCCAACTGGATCATCTGTGCAGCCGCTGCGCAGTGCCCTGCCGGCGCTTGGACGGCTCGCCAGATTGAGGCGGCACTATTCATGATGGGCGCCGACTTGACCTCTGCGATGCGCGGCCACTGATACGGCAAGCATCACTCCCCCAAGCACCACAATGCCCGCCAGAATGCCGGACAGCCGCATCAGTGCTGGCGTTGGGTCGCTTGCCCAATGGTGGTCTTGCACAAACACCATGATGAAGGCGATGGTGAATTGCCGGCCGACGTAGCTGGCGCCTTCCTGGCCCGATTGCACGTGGCACCCCACCCACACGCCCATTGACAGCACGAGCATGTGCCAAACCGCTTGCTCGTGCATCAGCGGCAAAAGCGCCATGCCCGCCACACCCGCAAGCAAGCAGCCGGCCACGCGCTGCACCATTTTTTCGATGATGGGTTGGCGCGTCGTGTCCACGAGTTTGCCCGCGGGCAAGATCAGCACCGCGATCGTCGTTACCATGGCCTGCGCGAAGCCGGGCATGTCGAACCAGTACGTCAGGGCGGCAAGCAGCACGATAGCCAATGCGGCCTGCCCGCCAAGCAGCAGGCGGTTACGGTGCAGGACATCGGGCGACGGCTGCGCGCTTGTTTGCAGGGCGGCGGCGCCTTCGCCAATGGCCAGCGGTGTCGCCAACACCGGTGGCGGCCGCAGGCGCCGATACCATTGCGGGCCGAAATGAAATGCGCTGGCCACCAGCACGCAAGCCAATGTCCCCACGATGACCTCGGCCGCCCGCAACGCCGCAAACACCGCAGTCGCCTCTATTGATGACAGCATGTGAGCCTCGTACGTCACCATCAGCGCCGTCACGCCGCCCAGCATCCACGCATACGGCGCCTTGGAACCATTGGCGTAGTACGCCGCAACCCCGCCAATCACTCCCAACGCTGGCACGAACAACCACGGGCGATCGCCGATCAACGGCCCTGCCAACGCCCCCAGCGCCGCGCCCAGCAAGGTGCCAATCACCCGATGCGCCGCCCGCTCAACCGAACTGCTGAAGCTCGTCTGCATGACGGCAAACCCGCTGATGGCCGCCCACCATGTGTAAGACAGGTGCAGCACATTGGCGAGCACCACCGATAGCGCAACGGACAACACCGCTTCGGTGGCGAAGGTGGCGCGCGCCCGGGACGGTTTCCACGCGGCAAGCTCACGCCCCAGCGCAAACATCGCCGCGCGGGTGGTGTGCAAGAGCGTGTGGGGAAGTGTCATGCGATGACGGGGTTAGACGCTGCGAATTGCCGGCGGGATGAAGCCAAATAATAAGGAGCTTCCCCCGCCTTGTCGAAAAGCACCTGCCATGCAGCGTGCGATGGATGTACGGTATTCTCGATCCGGCCACATTCTGCTTCTCAAGCTGACAACCCAGGGAGTCCTCATGAAACGCCATCCGCGCGTGATCGCTATTGCCGCTTTCGTCTCTATGCTTGCCGCTTGCGCCGCGCCGCAGGGCAAAGCGCCCATCACTGGCAACACGCACGCCGGCGCCACGTTGAAAGCCGACGTCGCCCAGAACATTTCGATGCAGGCCCAAGTCCAACTGAATTGCCAAAAGGTCGACGCGATTCAAACGGAAGTCGTGAAGGTCAACCCAATTGGCACGGGCAATTCCGCCGCGTCCCGGCAGTATGGAAGTGTGGATGAACGATGGATTGTGCAACTGTGCAATCAGCAGATTCCGTTCAAAGTGACATTGACGCCGGATGGAAAAGGCGGAACGTTCTTTTCGACGTCGCGCGAAACCTATTGATGACGGTGGCGAAGGGCAACGGCGCACGAAGCCAAGACACCGGCAACGGGGAACTACGAAGACCCGCCCTTCTCGCCACCCGCCGCCAACTCCCCCGCCAACTCCAATGCCCGCAACAAAAACGCCGACCCATCGTCCTTCCGGTAGCTGACAATCACCGGCGACACAAAGCCATCCCCTTCGATCCGCACATGCACCACATCCTGCCGCTGCAACCGTTGCACCGACGCCGGCACCACACTCACTCCTAAGCCTGCCGCCACCAGCCCAATCGCCGTCTGCAACTCGTTCGCCTCCTGCACCACCTGCAACGAATACCCCGCCGCCCGAAACAACCCCAGCACGTGATCCGCAAAATTCGGCCGCGGCCGCGCCGGATACAACACGAACGGCTCGCGCGCCAGGCGCTCTACCGACACGCTGCCCATCCCTGCCAGCGGATGATGCAACGGCACGGCAGCCATCAGCGGTTCGGTCATCAGCACGCGCCGCTCAATGGCCGGGTCATCCAGCAGAATCCGCCCGATACCCAGATCAATCCGCCCGGCCTTCAAGGCCTCGAGCTGCGGCAACGTCGTCATCTCCATCAGCCCCACCTCCACCTGCGGATCAGCGCTGCGCAGTTGACGGATCAGCTCCGGTACAAAGCCATACAGCGTCGACGGCACAAATCCGATGCCGAACCATCGGCGCTGCGTCTGCCCCAAACGCCGGGTGCCTTCCAGCACCTCATCCAGCCGGGCGGTCAGCAGCCGGGACTGCTCCAGCAGAAATCGGCCGGCCTCGGTCAAACGCAACGCCCGGGTCGTACGCTCGAACAGCACCACGCCCAGCTCCTCTTCAAACTGGCGAATCTGACGGCTAAGCGGGGGTTGAGCGATGTGCAGGCGGGCGGCGGCGCGGGTGAAACTGCCCTCTTCCGCCACGGCCTGGAAATAACGCAAATGCCTGAGTTGCATGGCTTATTCAGACTTGATAGGTATAAATCGGAACCTATATAGTCTTGGACCCAGACGGAATACGCAAGCGATACTGCCATCATCGCTCAATCCCTGGCAGTAAAAGTATGAATCAGCCCAGCATTCTTTCCGTCGAAGCCATCCTGGTGGACCTGCCCACCATCCGCGCCCATCAGCTGGCCATGGCGGTCATGCAGCGCCAGACGCTGGTGATCGTGCGGCTGACGTGCAGCGACGGCATTGAAGGCATCGGCGAAGCCACCACCATCGGCGGCCTGTCCTACGGCGAAGAGAGCCCCGAGGGCATCAAGCTGGCGATTGATACCTACCTGGCGCCCGCGCTGGCTGGCTTGGACGCCACGAATATCCAGGCCGCCATGCAGCGCCTGGAGAAAGTGGCGCGCGGGAATCGCTTCGCCAAATCCGCGCTGGAAACCGCGTTGCTGGACGCGCAAGGCAAGCGCTTGAACGTGTCGGTGGCTACGCTGCTGGGCGGCGCTGTGCGCACCCGGATGCCGGTGCTGTGGACGCTGGCCAGCGGCGACACCGCCCGCGACATCGAAGAAGCCGAGTCCCTGCTGCAAAGCCGCCGCCACAACACCTTCAAGCTAAAAGTCGGACGCCGCGCCGTGTCGGAAGACGTGGCGCACGTGTCGCGCATCAAGCAAGCGCTGGGCGACCGCGCTCGCGTCACCGTGGACGTCAACCAGGCCTGGAACGAGGCCGATGCGGCCGGCGCCATCGCGCGCTTGGAAGCGGCGGGCGTCGACCTGATCGAACAGCCGATTCCACGTGCGAACCTGGCTGGCATGGCGCGGCTGGCTGCGCGTTTCGTCGTGCCGATCATGGCGGACGAAGCCGTCAACGGACCCGAAGACGCGCTGGACATCGCGCGCCAAGGCGCGGCGGATGTGTTGGCGCTGAAGATCGCCAAGTCGGGCGGGCTGTACGAAATGCTGCGCACCGCCGCCGTTGGCGATGCGGCCGGCATGGCGCTGTATGGCGGCACGATGCTGGAAGGCTCGGTGGGTTCCATCGCGTCGGCGCATGGCTTTGCCTGCCTGCCGCGCTTGTCGTGGGGCACGGAATTGTTCGGGCCGTTGCTGTTGAAGGACGACATCGTCGCCAACCCGCCGCGTTACGCGGACTTTGAACTGGAACTGCCCAGCGGCCCGGGACTGGGCCTGACGCTGGACGAAGACAAACTGAATTTCTATCGGCGGGACCGCGCGACGGCAGCCTGACCAGAAGACACGGCCGCGCCCGCCATAAAGGGCGCACCCCACAATAATTCAAGCATCACGGAGACAACCATGCGTCATGCATTCAAACCCTTTGCCCGCGCCGTTCTGGCGCTGTCGCTGCTGGGCGGCGCGTCGGCCGCGCTGGCCGACAGCTACCCCGACCGCCCCGTCAAATGGATCGTGCCCTTCCCGCCGGGCGGCGCCATGGACAGCATCGCCCGCACCTTGGGCGAATCCATGGGCAAGCAGCTGAACACGTCCTTCATCGTGGAAAACCGCGCGGGCGCAGGCGGCAATATCGGCGCGGCCAGCGTGGCGCGCTCCAAGCCGGATGGCTACACGATCCTGATCGTGGCCAACGGCATGGCGGTCAACCCGGCCCTGTACACGGACTTGAACTACGACCCCATCAAGGACTTCGCGCCGATCTCGCTGCTGGCAGTGGTGCCCAACGTGCTCGTCACCAACCCGGCGCGCACGGGCGCCACCAGCGTGCAAGACGTCATCACCAAGGCCAAGGCGCAGCCCAACCACTACACCTACGCCTCGGCCGGCGTGGGCACGTCCATCCATCTGGCGGGCGAACTGTTCGTGTCGATGACGGGCGTTGAGATGCTGCACGTGCCGTACAAGGGTAGCGGCCCCGCCGTCGCCGACCTGCTGGGCGGTCAGGTGGACTACATGTTCGACAGCATCACGTCCGCCAAACCGCACATCGCCGCCGGCAAGCTGCGCGCCTTGGCCGTCACCACCGCCAAGCGTTCCGCCGCGCTGCCCGACGTGCCCACCCTGCAGGAAGCCGGCGTTCCCGGCTACGAGCTGATGCCCTGGTTCGCCGCCTTCGCCCCCGCCGGAACGCCGCCGGAAGTGGTGGCCAAGCTGAACGACGCCATGCGCAACGCGCTGGCCGAACCGAAGGTGAAAGCCACGCTGGATTCGATTGGCGCAGAGTCGATCGGCAGCTCGCCGGATGCCCTGCGCGATCACCTGGCCAAAGAAACCGCGCAGTGGAAGACGCTGGTCAAGGAACGGAATATCAAGATCAACTGATTGCTCGGAGTCAGTCTGACTCCAATCACTCACACCCCAAAAAAACGCCCACGCCGCACCTTGGTGCGCGTGGGCGTTTTGCTGTCAGTACGCACCGATGGCGGAAAGACTACTCCACCGTCGCCCCCGACTTCTTCACCACTTCCGCCCAGCGCGGAATCTCGGTGGCCATCAGGGCGCGCAGTTCGTCGGGCGTGCTGCCGACGAGTTCCATGCCCATCGTTTTGCCGAGCTTTTCTTGCACGTCCGGTTCCTTCAGGATCAGCGCGATTTCGGCGGCGAGCTTGTCCAGGATGGGTTTGGGTGTGCCCTTCGGAGCGTACACCGCTTGCCAGGACGCCATCTGGAAGCCCGGCACGCCGGCTTCCTGCATGGTGGGGACTTCGGGCGCGAGCGAGATGCGGTCTTTGGTGGTGACGGCCAGCAGCTTCAGCTTGCCGGTTTGCAGCAGCGGCAAGGCGGCCGTCATCTGGTCGAACATGAAGGTGACGGCGCCCGACGACACGTCGACCATGGCGGGCGGCGTGCCCTTGTACGGCACGTGCGTGAGCGGCACGCCGATCATGCTTGAGAACAGTTCGCCGGCCAGGTGCGTGGACGTGCCTGCGCCGGAAGAGGCGAAGGTGCGCTTGTTGGGGTCGCGCTTGAGCAGCGCGATCAGGTCGGCCACCGAGTTCACGCCCAGGTTGGGGTCTACCAGCAGCACGTTCGGCAGGTAGGCGATGAGCGACACCGGTTCGAAGTCTTTGACCGGGTCGTACTTCAGGTTCTTGTACAGGCTGGCGTTGATGGCGTGCGTGCTGATCGTGCCGCCGAACAAGGTGTAGCCATCAGGCGGAGCTTTGGCAACGTAGGTGGCGCCGATGCCGCCGGCCGCGCCGGGCTTGTTTTCGACGATGACGTTCTGGTGCAGGCGGTCACCCAGCTTCTGGGCAAGCACGCGGCCGACGACGTCGGTAGACCCGCCGACGGTGAACGGCACTACATAGGAAATCGGCTTTTGCGTGGGCCAATCGGCGGCGCTGGCCGGCATGGCCAACGTGCCGAGGACGGCACTGGCCAGCAGCGCGGCCAACGCGCTGCGTCGTTGCGTATTCATGGTTGTCTCCTGCCTTGATTTATTGCTTTATAGGTATGGGGTCGCAGGCGGCGGGACGACCGGCCGCCCACGGCAAGGCTCAGCGGCCTTGTTCTTTGCGCCAGGCGGCGAATTTGTCTTTGGTGCCCGGATCGGTGGGCGGGTACAGGCCCAGGATGGACGCGCCCTGCTGCACCTGGCTGGTCACGAAGTCTTCGAACGCGGTCATCTCGACGGCTTCGATCGAGATCTCGTCGGCCAGATGCGCGGGGATGACGACCACGCCTTCGCGGTCGCCCACGACGATGTCGCCCGGCCACACGGCGACATCACCGCAGCCGATGGGCGCGTTGATGTCCAGCGCCTGGTGCAGCGTCAGGTTGGTCGGGGCCGAGGGGCGCTGGTGATACGCGGCAAAGCCCAGTTCGGCAATTTCAGGGGAATCGCGAAAGCCCCCGTCAGTGACGACACCGGCCACGCCGCGCTTCATCAAGCGCGTGATCAGAATGGAACCGGCGGAGGCGGCGCGCGCGTCCTTGCGGCTGTCCATGACCAGCACCGCGCCTTCCGGGCAGGTCTCGACGGCGACGCGCTGCGGGTGCGAGCGGTCTTCAAACACCTTGATGGTGTTGAGATCTTCGCGCGCCGGGATGTAGCGCAGGGTGAACGCCGGGCCGACCATGTTGGGCAGGTTGGCGTTCAGCGGGCGTACGTCCTGGATGAACTGATTGCGCAGGCCGCGTTTGAACAGCGCCGTGCACAGGGTGGCCGTGCTGATGCCGGACAGGCGGGCACGGGTTTCGGGATTCATTTGGGACACGATGACTCCGGGCAATAAACAGAATGAAAGAAACGCGCGGCGGGCGCTGCCCGCCTACGCGCTTAGAAGATTTCGGGTTCCGGCACGGGTGCGCCGAATTCGGTTTCCAGGAAATCGAAATCGCAGCCGTCGTTGGCTTGCAGGATGTGCTTGGAATACATCCAGCCGTAGCCACGCTCGTAGCGCTTGGGCGGCGGCGTCCAGGCGGCGCGGCGCGCGGCCAGTTCTTCGTCGCTGATGTTCAGGTGAATGCTGCGAGCCGGCACGTCCACCGTGATCAGGTCGCCAGTTTTAACGAACGCCAGCGGGCCGCCCACATAGGACTCGGGCGCCGCGTGCAGAATGCAGGCGCCGTAGCTCGTGCCGCTCATGCGGGCGTCAGACAGGCGCAGCATGTCGCGCACGCCCTGCTTCACGAGCTTCGTCGGGATGGGCAGCATGCCCCATTCCGGCATGCCTGGGCCGCCTTGCGGGCCGGCGTTACGCAGGATCATGATGTGTTCGGGAGTGACGTCCAGGTTTTCGTCGTCGACCGCCGCCTTCATGCTGGGGTAGTCGTCGAACACCAGCGCCGGGCCCGTGTGTTGCAGGAATTGCGGCGCGCACGCGCTGGGCTTGATCACGCAGCCGTCGGGCGCGATATTGCCGCGCAGCACGGCCAGCGCGCCTTCATCGTAAATGGCGGTGTCCACCTTGCGGATGACGTCGTCGTTATAGACCTCGGCGCCCGCAATGTTTTCGCCCAGCGTCTTGCCGGTGACGGTCATGGCGGACAGGTCCAGGTGGCCGTCCAGCCGCGTCATCAGCGCCGGCAATCCGCCTGCGTAATAGAAGTCTTCCATCAGATAGGTGTCGCCGCTGGGCCGGATGTTGGCAATGACGGGCACCTTGCGGCTGGCGGCGTCAAAGTCTTCCAGGCTGACGGCATGGCCTGCGCGGCGCGACATGGCCACCAGGTGAATGATGGCGTTGGTGGAACAGCCCATGGCCATGGCCACGTTGATGGCGTTCTTGAATGACGCGAGGCTCAAGATGCGCTTGGGCGTCAGGTCGTCCCAGACCATCTCGACGACGCGGCGGCCGCATTCGGCGGACATGCGCATGTGGCCGACGTCTGCCGCGGGAATCGAGGACGCGCCGGGCAAGGTCATGCCGATGGCTTCGGCGATGGCCGTCATGGTGCTGGCCGTGCCCATCGTCATGCAGGTGCCGTAGCTGCGGGCGATGCCGCCTTCGACTTCGGTCCATTGTTCCTGGGTGATCTTGCCGGCGCGGCGTTCGTCCCAGAGCTTCCAGGCATCCGACCCCGACCCCAGGATCTTGCCCTTCCAGTTGCCGCGCAACATGGGGCCGGCCGGCACGTACACGCACGGCAGCCCGGCGCTGATGGCGCCCATGAGCAAGCCCGGGGTGGTCTTGTCGCAGCCGCCCATCAGCACCGCGCCATCAACCGGGTGGCTGCGCAGCAGCTCTTCGGTTTCCATGGCCAGGAAGTTGCGGTAGAGCATCGTCGTGGGCTTGACGAAGGATTCCGACACCGAAATGGCCGGCAGCTCCACCGGAAATCCGCCCGCCTGGAACACGCCGCGCTTCACGTCTTCAACGCGCTGCTTGAAATGGCTGTGACAGGGGTTCAGGTCAGACCAGGTGTTGATGATGGCGAT
>Ga0256795_1000494_pt1 | contig 16036 bp, 12 predicted proteins | sample MC6MC0946MT_FD_186353 | JGI IMG/M metagenome (GOLD analysis project Ga0256795, IMG submission 186353) | Metatranscriptome of enriched soil aggregate microbial communities from Iowa State University, Ames, United States - MC6-MC0946-MT... | ecosystem: Environmental > Terrestrial > Soil >... | reverse complement strand
GCAATATGGACGACATGAGCACGCCGTTTAGCGTGACGCAGTACACGTCCAAGCTGATCGAAGATCAACAGGCCCAGAACATCGGCGATGTGCTGGTCAATGATCCGTCGGTGCGCAATACCTATTCGCGTGGGGCGGGGCGCGACGAGTTCAACATCCGCGGCTTCACGCTGTTTAATTACGACGTGTCGTTCAACGGCCTGTACGGCGTGTCGCCGCGCAATTCCAGTTCCTTGATCGGGGTCGAGCGCGTGGAAGTGTTGCGCGGCCCGAATGCCTTGCTCAACGGCATGGCGCCCTATGGCTCCGTGGGCGGTTCGATCAACCTGGTGCCCAAGCGTGCGGGGGCCGAACCGCTGAACCGCTACACCCTGTCCTATATTGGCGACAGCCAGTTTGGCGCGCATGCCGATCTGGCCCGCCGCTATGGCGACACCCAGGAATGGGGCGTGCGGCTGAACGTGGCGGGCAGCGGTGGCGACCTGCCCATGGATGGCTCGAAAGAAAGCCTGGGCGCGGTTGCGCTTGGCTTGGATTACCAGGGCGAGCGTTTCCGCCTGGAAGGCGACATCAACTATCAGAACCGGAATACCGACGCGCGCAGCGGTTTGTTGTTTCCGCCGGAACCGGGCGTGGACATAGGCCGCGCGCCCGATGCGCGCAGAAACTTCTTCCCGTCGTGGACGTATTGGAAAACCAAGGAATGGTCGGGCGCCCTGCGCGCCGAGTATGACGTGTCGCCAGACTGGACCGTGTACGGCGCGGTCGGCGCCCGCAAGCACGACTTCGAGAGTCTGCAAACCAGTTGGCTGATGCTGGATGGCAACGGCGATATCGGCGCCGTGCCTGCGCGCTTGAACGAGGCCTTGCTGAGCAAGACGGCAGAGGTTGGTGTGCGCGGCCGCTTTCATACGGGCGCGATCAAGCACGAGCCCGCGCTGAGCGCCAGCGCGCTGGACATCGACTATTCGTCCGCCCGCATCCGTTCGCGCACGGTGTTCTCCAACATTTATGATCCGGCCGACCTGCCCAAGCCGGATATTGCCCGCCCCGGCGATTTGCCGCGAACAAGCGAATCCCGCCTGTACAGCGTGGCCTTGGCGGACACGCTGTCGATGTTTGACGACCGGGTGCAGTTCATTGCCGGCGTGCGGCATCAACAGGTGAAGTCCACCAACTTCGACGCGGCGACCGGGCGGCACACGTCCGAGTACGACAAGTCAGCCGTCACCCCCGCGTTTGCGCTGACGGTGCGGCCGATTGAACCTCTGTCGCTGTACGCCAACTACATCGAAGGCCTGAGCCAGGGCGGCACCGCGCCCGAAGGCGCGGTCAACGCGGGTGAAATGTTTGCGCCCGCGATTTCCAAGCAATTCGAAGTTGGGGCGAAGGTCGACTTCGGCCAGTTCGCCACGTCGCTCAGCGCGTTCCAGATCGACAACCCCAGCAGTTTCCTGGACCCGGCCACCCGCCGCTACGTGTCCAATGGCCAGCAACGCAACCGTGGCCTGGAATTCCTGGTGCAAGGCGACGCCGCGAAAGGCGTGCGCCTGCTGGGCGGCGTGGCCTATACCGATGGGCGTCTGACCCGCACGGAAGGCGGCGTGAACGACGGCAACCGGGCGCCCGCCGTGCCGCAGTTCCAGTTCAATGCCGCGGCGGAATGGGATACGCCCTTTTTGCCCGGCCTGACCTTGACGGCTCGCATGCTGCGCACGAGCCGCCAATACGTGGACGTGGGCAATACGCAGGAAATTCCCGGCTGGACCCGATTCGATGTGGGCGCGCGCTACGGGTTCAAGGCCAACGGCACGCCGATGGTGGTGCGGGCCACGGTGGAAAACGTGTTCAACAAGAACTACTGGCAGTCGGCCGCGCGTGAAGGCCTGACCGTCGGCGCACCGTTGACCGTGCTGTTGTCAGTGACGGCGGAATTCTGATTGATGCGGGGTGGGCGGCCGGCTAGGGTGTGGCCGGCTTGCCGGCGGGCTCAGCCGTCGTGCCCCCCCGTCATCACGACCATGATTTCGGCAGGGGCGGCGCCACAGGACAAATAGATATGCCCGACGCCGCTGTCGAAATAGGCCGTGTCGTGTTTGGCCAGCCGCATCGATTCGCCGTTCTCGAACCGGAGCTCGATTTCACCTTCCAGCACCACCAGGAATTCCTGGCCGGCGTGGCGCATGTAGTCCTCGAACTCGGACGCATCGCGGGCCAGGATGCGGCCGTACATGGGCGTCATGCTGCGGCGGGGGTATTGGCCGGCCAGCAGTTTGTAGTCGTAGGTGCCCGTCAGGTAGCCGGGCGCGTCGGCCAGCGTGCAGCGCAAGGCGGTGGGCGCGGCGTCGGCTGCGCCGATAGGTTCGACGGGGCCGAACAGTTCTGCGATGTCCACGTCCAGCGCGCGGGCCACGGCGGCGAATTTTGCGTAGCTGATCGACACCTGGCCCAATTCCATCTTCGACAAGGTGGACAGCGCCACGCCGGTCAGCGCCGACAGCGCCTTCAAGGTCATCGAGCGCGATTTGCGCAGGGCGCGCAGGCGCACGCCCAGGCTGCTGCGGTCGGCCAGGATGTCAGCGGCGGGCGAGGGCGGGCGAACGGGGGCCATATCGGTGCTTTCCCTTAGCGGCACGGGCTAGCGTGTTTTTCGCTGGCCTTTTTGGTTGACGGGTATTTTGTCATATCCGAGAATTCTCATATACGAGAATTCTGAAGGGCATCATGAGCACGCAGCAGTTTGATGTTGTCATCGTGGGGGCCGGCATTGCCGGCGCGTCGCTGGCCTACCGGCTGGCTGCGGAAACCGCGCCGCCGCCGCGGGTGCTGTTGCTGGAGCGTGAGCCGCAACCGGGCTATCACTCCACGGGCCGCTCCGCCGCGATGTTCATGGAAACCTACGGCACGCCGCAGATCCAGGCGCTGACGCGCGCCAGCCGTGCGTTCTACGAACAGCCGCCAGCGGGCTTTTCCGAACACCCGATTCTTCAGGATCGCGGCTGCCTGTATATCGCCAGCGATGCGCAGCGCGACACGCTCATCCACAGTTTCGAGGCCGCGCGGGCGCTGGCCGGCAACGTGGAATTGCTGGATGGCGATGACGCGTTGGCGCGCGTGCCGTGCCTGCGGCCCGAGGCCGTGGCGGGCGGCGCGATGTTCGAACCCGATGCGCGCGACCTGGACGTGCATGCGCTGCACCAGGGCTTTCTGGCGGGCGCGCGCCGCCATGGCGCGGTGCTGCATTGCCACGCCGAAGTCGCGTCGGGCGCGCGGCAGGGCGATGGCCGGTGGGCGCTGACTTTGACGGACGGCACGCATCTTGACGCCGGCATCGTCGTCAACGCCGCGGGCGCCTGGGCCGATGAACTCGCCGTGCGTTGCGGCGTGTCGCCGGTGGGCTTGCAGCCGTGCCGCCGCAGCGCCTTCACGTTTGCCGCGCCCGAAGGCGTGGACTGCACGGCGTGGCCGGCGGTGGTCGGCATCGACGAAAGTTTCTATTTCAAGCCGGATGCGGGCCAGTTGCTGGGTTCGCCCGCCAACGCCGACCCGGTCGACGCGCACGATGTCGTGGCCGAAGAGCTGGACGTGGCCACCGGCATCTATCACATCGAAGCCGCCACCACGCTGACGATCCGCCGGCCCGCCCACGTGTGGGCTGGGCTGCGTTCGTTTGTGCCGGACGGCGATCTGGTGGTGGGCTTTGACGCCACCGCGCCGGGCTTTTTCTGGCTGGCGGCGCAGGGCGGCTATGGCATTCAGTCGGCCGCGGGCGTGTCGGCGATGGCGGCCGCGCTCTTGACCGGGCAGCCGCTGCCGGACGCGCTGATCGACGAAGGTGTGGCCCCGTCGTTGCTGTCGCCCATGCGGCTGCGCAAGACGCCGGCGGCCCAGGCCTAAGCCCCAGGCTTTGAACGCATTATTTGCTGTGACTTCTGCTCAGACCAATTGAACAACAAGGGGAAAATAACCATGTTCATGCAACGCAGGAAGTTTGCCGTGGCGTGCGCCGCCATCGCTTTGGCCGCCAGCGCCGGGGCCGTGCAGGCCGCCGGGTATCCGCAACGTCCGATCCAGCTGATCGTGCCCTTTCCGCCGGGCGGCGCGGGCGACGTGCTTGGCCGCATCATCGCCAAGCGCATGGGGCAAGAGCTGGGGCAGTCCATCATCGTCGAGAACAAGGCGGGCGCAGGCACGATTCTGGGCGCGCAGACGGTGGCCAAGGCCGAGCCCGACGGCTACACGCTGCTGCTGAGTTCGGGCACGACGTTCACGGTGAACCCGGCCGTGTACGACAAGCTGCCGTACAGCCCGTCGCAAGACTTCCAGCCGGTGGGCATGGTGGGGCGCGCGGCGCTGATCATCGTCGCCAATCCGCAGACGCCGTATTCAGACGTGAAGGGCCTGGTCGACGCCGCGCGCAAGCAGGGCGACAAGTTTTCGTATGGCTCGTTCGGCATCGGTACGGTGTCGCACTTTGCGGGCGAGATGTTCCAGGAAGCCGCCGGCACGCGCATGACGCACATTCCGTACAAGGGCAGTTCGCCGGCCATGACGGACTTGATCGGCGGCCAGATTCCGGTCTTGTTCGATACCGTGGTGTCGGCCATGCCGCAGATCAAATCGGGCAAGGTCAAGGCCATTGCCGTGACCACGCCGCAGCGTTCCGGCTTCTTGCCGGACGTGCCGACCGTCGCCGAGGCCGGCTACCCGGACGTCAGCATGGACACCTGGATTGCCGTGTTCGCGCCCAAACGCGTGCCGGCTGATGTGGTCGCCACGCTGAACGCCGCCATCACCAAGACTTTGCAAGACCCCGACACCCAGGCGCAGCTGCGCGCCAGCGGTTTTGAACCGACGCCGATGGACGGTGCGGGCGTGGCGCGCATCATCGCTGAAGAAACGCCGCGCTTCGCGCAGATTGCCAAACGGGCGGGGATCAAGGCACAGTAGGCCTGCGTGCGCGCCGCTAAAGGAATGCACGCCGCGCCGAGCATTTCAGGCATCACCCGGGGGGCGGTTACGGCCGTCCCCGCGCTGTTTTCCAGACTGACAAGGATTTTTGCATGAGCCATTCCAACGATCTGCTGTCGCTATCCGCGGTTGAATTGCGCCGGCGCATCGGCGCCCGCAGCCTGTCGCCAGTGGAGCTGCTGGATGCCTGCATCGCCCGCATCCAGGCGGTGAACCCGGCCATCAATGCCGTGACGGCCACCTGCTTTGACCGCGCCCGCGACGAAGCGCGGCGCGCCGAAGCGGCCGTAATGCGTGGCGATGCGCTGGGGGCGCTGCACGGCTTGCCCTTGGGCGTGAAAGACCTGGAAGACACGGGCGGCTTGCTGAGCACTTACGGGTCGCCCAACTTCCGCGAAAACGTGCCGGTGGCCGACAACATTCTGGTGGCGCGCTTGCGGGCGGCCGGCGCCATCGTGGTGGGCAAGACCAACGTGCCGGAAATGGGTGCGGGCGCCAATTCCCGCAATCCGGTCTGGGGCGCCACCGGCAACCCCTTCAACCCCATGTTGAACGCGGGCGGCTCGTCAGGCGGTTCGGCGGCCGCGCTGGCGACCGATATGCTGCCCTTGTGCACCGGGTCAGACACCGGCGGGTCGCTGCGCATCCCCGCCGCCAAGTGCGGCGTGGTGGGCTTTCGGCCCTCTCCGGGCTTGATTCCCGTTGACCGCCGCCAACTGGGCTGGACGCCGATTTCTGTCGTCGGCCCCATGGGCCGCAGCGTCGAAGATGCCTGCCTGCAAATGGCGCCCACCGTCGCCATTGATCCCTTGGACCCCTTGTCGTATTCCGATGATGGCGCGTTGTACGCGGTGCCGGGCCGGGTGGACTTGGGATCGTTGCGCGTGGCGTATACCGAAGACTTCGGCGTGTGCCCGGTGGACGACGACATCCGCCGCACCTTCCGCGCCAAGATCGAAGCCATGCGGCATTTGTTCCGCAGCTGCGATCCGGTGTCGATAGACATGGGTGAGGCCGACCGCTGCTTTGACGTGGTGCGCGCCGAGAGCTTCGTTGCGGCGTTTCGCGACACGTATGAAAAAGATCCCAGCCTGCTCGGCCCCAACGTGCGCGCCAATTACGAGATTGGCGCCAACATGACGCTGGCCGATCGCGCGTGGAGCCATCTGGAGCAGACGCGCCTATTCCGCCGTTTCCAGGCGCTGTACCGCGATTACGATCTGGTGCTGTCGCCGGTGACGCCGGTGTCGCCGTTTCCGTGGTCGGAGCTGTATGCGCAGACCATCGAAGGCAAGCCTGCGCGCAATTACTACCACTGGCTGGGTCTGACTTACGTGGTGACGCTGGTGGCTAACCCGGCGCTGTCCTTGCCTTGCGGCGTGGACGAACGCGGTATGCCATTCGGCCTGCAAGTCATCGGCCCGCATCGGGGCGATGCGCGCGTGCTGGCCTGCGGCCATGCAATGGAGCAGGCGTTTGCCGCCAGCGACACCTTGCGCCGTCCGCGACCAGATCTGACCCAGCTCGCGCAACCCGTGCCGGCGTTGCGTGAGCTGGCCACGCATCCCGCGCCTGAAGCCTTGGCGACGCGCGCGTTCACGGCAGAAGAGGCCGCCGCCCTGCGTGCGGCCAGCGCAGGGGCGGCGGCGGTCTGATTGTGTGTGGGGCGGCGTTCAGGCAAACGCCGCCTCGACCGCGGCAAACGCCGCCGCCACCAGCGGGTCGGTACGGCGCGGCGCCTGCGTGATGAATGACAGCTCGGCCTGAATCGACAGCCCCTTGATCAGCAGCAAGCCATTGGCCTGTGACTCCCGCAGCGCGATGGAGTCCCGCACCAGCGACAGCCCGACGCCTGACCGCACCAGATCGAGCATTGACGCTTCCTGATCCACTTCCGCCACCGCGTTGGGCGCGATGCCCAGCGCATCGAACTTGTCCGTCAGCAGGCGGTGGTGCACGGAATCTGGCGGGGTCCAGATCCACGGCAGCGCGGCAATTTCCGCCCAGCCGCGTCCGGCCACCTGCGCGCCCCAGCCCTTGGGCGCCACCACGTAATAGGTAAACGCCGCCAGCGGCAGCGCGTCCAGCCCCGGCCCGCCCGGGGTTCTTGCCGGCCCCAGAAAAAAGCCCACATCCAATTCCCCGGCCCGCACCTGCCGGCCCACCGAACCCGACATGCCGTGGCGCAGCGTGGGGCGGATCTTCGGGTAGTGCTCGACCAGGTATTGCAGGGTCGCGCCCAGCCGCAAGAATTCCGGGTCCAGGATGGTGCCGATACGCAATTCGCCTTGCACCGTGTCGCGCAGGGCGCCGATGGCGCGCTGAAAGTCGTCCAGCGCGTCCAGGATGCGCAGCGCCGACGGCAGCAGCGCGCGGCCATCGGCGTTGGGCGCCAGGCCCTGCGCGGTGCGCGCGAACAGGGTCAGGTCCAGCGATTCCTGAAAGTTCTTCAGTTGCAGGCTGAGCGCCGGCTGGGTCAGATGCAGATGCTCGGCCGCGCGCGTCAGATTGCCTTCGCGCGCCACGGCGGCAAAGGTGCGGATGTGCTTCAGGTCCATGGCGATGTCCGGAATCGGGGATGAGCATTATTAAAGATGCTTATAAACCGGTTTTCAACATTTCATTGGACAGTTGCGGGCCGCTGCGCCAGAGTCTTGCCAGATGCCCGGCGCGCGCGCACGCGACGCAGCCGGGTCGGCTCATCGTGACGGCGGCCTTCGATTGCGGGCTACCGGATAAAACCAGATAAGAAGAGCTTATGGAGACATACGACATCATCATCGTCGGCGCGGGCTCGGCCGGCTGCGTGCTGGCCAATCGGCTGAGCCAGGACCCGAACACGCGGGTGCTGCTGCTGGAGGCGGGCGGGCGCGACAACTACCACTGGATTCACATTCCGGTGGGCTATCTGTACTGCATCGGCAACCCGCGCACCGACTGGATGTACCGCACGGTGAAGGAACCGGGGCTGGGCGGGCGTTCGCTGATCTATCCGCGCGGCCGCGTGCTGGGCGGCTGCTCGTCCATCAACGGCATGATCTACATGCGCGGCCAGCGTGAAGACTATGAAGACTGGGCGGCGCTGTCCGGCGACCCCGCCTGGAGCTGGGACCAGGTGCTGCCCGTGTTCAAGCGCAGCGAAGACTATCACCGCGGCGCCGACGAATTCCATGGCTCGGGCGGCGAATGGCGCGTGGAAGCGCAGCGCTTGCGCTGGGACATTCTGGAAGCCTTTGCCAGCGCAGCCGAACAGGAAGGCATTCCGCGCGTGCAGGACTTCAACCGGGGCGACAACTTTGGCAGCGGTTACTTCGAAGTGAACCAGCGGCGCGGCTGGCGGTGGAACACGTCGAAGGCGTTTCTGCGCCCCGTGCAAAAACGCCCGAACCTGCATGTGATGACGGGCGCGCATGTGGAGCAGCTGATGCTGGAAGGCAAGCGCTGCGTGGGCGTGCAACTGCGGCGTGATGGCAAAAGCCTGACCGTGCGCGCGGGGCGCGAAGTGGTGCTGGCGGCGGGGGCGGTGAACACGCCGCATCTGCTGGAACTGTCGGGCATCGGCGAACCCGCGCGGCTGCGCGAAAGCGGTATCGCGCTGCGCCATGCCTTGCCCGGCGTGGGCGAGAACCTGCAAGACCATCTGCAACTGCGCGTCATCATCAAGGTCAATGGCGTGAAAACGCTGAACCGCATCACCGCGTCGTGGTGGGGCAAGGCGGGCATCGGCCTGGAATATCTGATGAAGCGCAGCGGCCCGATGAGCATGGCGCCATCGCAACTGGGGGCGTTTGCGAAGTCGGACCCGGGGCAAGCGCGCGCCAACGTGGAATTCCATGTGCAGCCGCTGTCGCTGGGCGCGTTTGGCGAACCCTTGCACGGCTTTGATGCGTTCACGGCCAGCGTCTGCAACCTGCGGCCGACGTCGCGCGGCAGCGTGCATGCGCAGGGGCCGGTGCAGGCGGGCGAGGCCAGTGCGCCCGTCATCGCGGCGAATTACCTGAGCACGGAAGCCGACATTCAAGTGGCGGCGGATTCCATCCGGCTGGTGCGCCGCATTACCGCTGCGCCCGCCTTGCAGCGCTATCAGCCGCAGGAATGGCTGCCCGGCCCGGACTATCAAACGGATGCGCAGCTGCGCGAAGCCGCCGGCAAGATCGGCACGACGATCTTCCATCCGGTAGGCACTTGCGCGATGGGCAAGAGCGCCGACAGCGGCGCAGTAGTGGATTCGCGTTTGCGGGTGTTTGGGCTGGAAGGCTTGCGTATTGCGGACGCGTCGGTGATGCCACTGATCACGTCCGGCAATACGAATTCACCCACCATCATGATTGCGGAGCGCGCGGCCGACATGATCCGTCAGGACGCCATGCCGGCCTGACGCGTTTAACGCAACGAGCGGTACGTCTCCTGACGTTGCGGGTGGGTCAGCATCACTTGCCAGAGCTGGCCCTCGCGCGACCGGAAGAAGCCCGCGCAACACATCAGATAGTATTTCCACATGCGGTAAAAGCGCACGCCATAACGCGCTTGCAGCGTGGGCCAGGCGCGTTCGAAGTTGTCCCACCAGGCCATCAGCGTGCGGTCGTAGTCGGCGCCGAAGTTGTGCCAGTCTTCGATGATGAAGCGGTGTTCAACAGCGGTGGCGATTTCACGCGCGGACGGCAGCTTGCCGTTCGGGAACACGTAGCGGTCGATCCACGGGTCGGTGCTTTGGCTGGTGGCCGCGATGCCGATGGTGTGCAGCAGGAACACGCCATCCGTCGACATCAGGCGCTGCACGTTGCTGAAGTACGTGTCGTAGTTTTTGGGGCCGACGTGTTCGAACATGCCCACGGATACGACCTTGTCGAAACTGCCTTGCAGGTCGCGGTAGTCTTGCAGCAGCAGCGTTACGGGCAGGCCTTTGACGCGTTCTTGCGCCAACGCCAATTGCTCTTTCGATACCGTCACGCCCGTGACCGTGGCGCCGTAGTTTTCGGCGGCGAACTTGGCCAGCCCGCCCCAGCCGCAGCCGATGTCCAGCAGCGTCTCGCCGGGTTTGAGTTGCAGCTTGCGGCAGATCATGTCCAGCTTGGCCAGTTGCGCGTCTTCCAGCGTCTGGGCGTTTTCCCAGTAGGCGCACGAATAGATCATGCGGCTGTCGAGCATGGCTTCGAACACGTCGTTGCCCGCGTCGTAATGCTGTTCGCCCACTTCAAAGGCGCGGCCCTTGGATTGCAGGTTGAATAGCTTGTGGCGCAGGTGCTCGGCAATCAGCTTGATACGCGCCACGCCCAGCGCGGCCGAACCCATGTCGGCGCGCAAGAGCCGCGTGAACAATTCGTCCAGCCGCTCGCAATCCCATTCCCCATCCATATACGATTCGCCCAGCCCCAGCGACCAGCTGGCGAACACGCGTTCGTACATGTGCTTGTCATGCACCTGGATGTCCCACGGGCGCGAGCCGTTGATCTGCACGTCGGCGCGCGACAGCACATCCTGGAGCACTTTGGGAGGTTCGGGGGGAGGGGGGCTGACCGCGGGGGGGGAATGGTCGGGGGTGGTCAGCGGAGAGGCAGGACTGCTTTGCTGCATACGGACTCCATATCAATTTTGGGATGACTGATCTGGCAATGCCTGAAGCTCATAACTCTCGCCCTAAGCGGCGGCCGATTCCAATTTAATGAATGGATCGGCGCGATAGAAAAATGCAATTTCCTGCCGGGGGCGCCGAAGAGAATGGGGTGATCGTAGCGAGGCGCGGGCGCAGTGTCCAGCACGGGCCGGCAGTGCGGCGCTTGGCCGACATTGCGCAGGCCTCTCCGCCCCATTCATGTGCATGTCCGGGTAGCGCGATTACACTAGTCCGCCCTGTTGTGCCGCCGTCTTGGCGTGCGCCGGTTTGTGGAGTGTGTAGATGGTGGACGCCACCCAGCAGCCCCGATTGGACTTCGTCACTTGCGCCAGCCCGGCCGGTTTGCACCGGATGGCCTACTGGGAATGGGGCGACCCCGCCAACGACCGGGTGCTGCTCTGCGTGCATGGCCTGACCCGCAGCGGCCGGGATTTCGATGTGCTGGCCCGCCGGCTGGCCGGCGAATACCGCGTGGTTTGCCCCGATGTGGTGGGGCGCGGCCGGTCAGACTGGCTGGTGAACCCGGCTTTCTACACGGTGCCGCAGTACGTGTCCGACATGGTCACGTTGATTGCACGGTTGCAGCCGCGCCGGCTGGCTTGGGTGGGCACCTCGATGGGCGGGCTGATCGGAATGGCGCTGTCGGGCGCGGCTGTGTTTGCGGCCGCCATGCAGGCCATGCGCCCGCACGCGGGCATGCTGCCGCCCGGCCCGGGCATTCAATTGGACAAGCTGGTGTTGAACGATGTCGGCCCGCGCCTGGAAACGGGCGCCTTGTCGCGCATTGGCCAGTATGTAGGCGAGCCCGGCGAATTCGCCACGTTTGAGGAAGCGGTGGCCACCATGCGCGCCAATTCCGAGACCTTTGGGCCGCATACCGATGCGCAATGGGCGGACCTGGCGCAGTACCTGTACCCGGAACAGGGCGGCAAATGGGTCAAGCACTATGACCTGGCGCTGGCCCAGGCGCTGGCCGCGCAAACGCCTGACGAACTGGCGGCGGGCGAACAGATTCTGTGGCGGTCCTATGATGCGACGCCTTGCCCCGTGCTGATCGTGCGCGGCGAAAAGTCCGACTTGCTGACGCGCGCGACGGTTGACGAAATGCTGAAACGACATCCGCGCGCGCAGGCCATGGAAGTGCCGGGCGTGGGCCATGCCCCCACGCTGATCGCGCAGGCGCAGGTAGAACCGGTGGCGGCGTTCTTGCTGGCGTGATCTGCGGCCCGGCATGGCAGGCGCGGGTTGACGGTCCTGATTTACCGTGACCGTCCGCCCCGCGATTATGGGGACAGCCCGGCGCTATCCACCGCGCCGGGCCTTCTCTACAATAGCCCGATGACATCGCCCACCTTGAACATCGATCTCCACTGCCATTCCACCGTTTCGGACGGCGCGCTTGCGCCCCGCGACGTGGCGCAGCGCGCGCACGGCAATGGCGTGGACGTCTGGGCGCTGACCGATCACGACGAAGTGGGCGGCCTGGCCGAAGCCGCGCGTGCGGCCGAAGACCTAGGCATGCGCTTTGCCACGGGCGTGGAAATCTCGGTGACGTGGGCGGGGTTGACGGTGCACATCGTGGGCCTGCGCTTTGACCCGGCCAACACCGCGCTGGTCGAGGGCTTGCGCAAAACGCGCTCGGGCCGCGCCGAACGCGCCAAACGCATCGGCGACCGGCTGGCCGATATGGGCATGCCCGGCGCCTATGAAGGCGCGCTGCCTTTCGCCGGCAACCCCGAACTGATCAGCCGCACGCACTTTGCACGCTATCTGGTCGAAGCCGGCTACTGCCCCGACGTGCAAACCGTCTTCACCAAGCACCTGGGCGACGACCGCCCCGGCCACGTGCCCATGCAATGGGCCACCTTGGCCGAAGCGGTGGGCTGGATTCGCGGCGCGGGCGGCCGCGCCGTCATCGCCCACCCGGGCCGCTACAAATACACCCCCTTGCAATTCGCCGCGCTGTTCGACGAATTCCTGCAACTGGGCGGCGAAGGCATCGAAGTCACGACGGGCAGCCACACCGTCGAAGAGGCCCGCCAATACGCCGACGTTGCACGCCGCTACGGCTTTCTGGCCTCGCGCGGTTCGGACTTTCACAGTCCCAAGGAAAGCCGGATCGACCTGGGCCGTTTGCCCTCGCTGCCGTCCGACTTGAAGCCGGTCTGGCACGACTGGTTCTGACGCGGGCGGCGCCGCCGCCCATCCTGCAAGCCATTGACTGGGATCGCGCCATTGCGGCGCAGCCGCTATGAACAAAGCCTTTGTGAAAGAGTCGGACAACGACGACGATGACGATCTGCCGCAAGCCCAAGCGCTGCCGGCAGGCACCAAAAACTACATGACGCCCGAAGGCTACGAACGCCTGCGCGCCGAACTCACGCACTTGATGAACGTCGAGCGCCCGTCGGTTGTGCAAGTGGTGTCCTGGGCCGCCTCCAACGGCGACCGCTCGGAAAACGGCGACTATCTTTACGGCAAAAAGCGCCTGCGCGAAATCGACCGCCGTATGCGCTTTTTGACCAAACGGCTGGACATCGCCGAAGTGGTTGACCCGGCCATCCAGCCCAACCGCGATCAGGTGTTCTTCGGCGCCACGGTGCTGTATTCGGACAAGGCCGGCGAAGAGCACAAAGTCACCATCGTGGGCGTGGACGAAGCCGAACCCTTGGCCGGGAAAATCAGCTGGATTTCCCCCGTGGCGCGCGCGCTGATCAAGGCGAAGGAAGGCGACACGGTGGTGCTGCGCACGCCCGGCGGCATTGAAGAGCTGGATATTCTGGAAGTCAGCTATCCGGGCTGATCGGCCCATACCCCCAAAAGGAAACAGGCGCCAGCTTGTGGCTGGCGCCTGTTTGGTTGGGAGGGATCTGACGTCCCTGCCTCGGTGTGGCGGCTTGCGCCGCCGTTCCCCTGGGGCTTGCTGCTAAGTCGGTACGGTTTTACTTCTTGCGCGCGGCGATGGACTTCTCGGCCATGTTGACCAGGTCTTCGCCGATCTGCTTTTTCCACTTGTCGTAAACGGGCTGCGTCACCTTGGCGAACGCGTCGTGCTCGGCCGGCGACAAGGACGTGACCGTCACGCCGTGGCCTTCAATTTCCTTCAGCAACGACGGGTCTTCCGGCGTGACGCCCTTGCGCGCAATCACGATCTGCTGCTTGCCGGCATCCAATGCCGCCTGGCGCACGATGTCGCGGTCTTTTTCCGACCACGAATTCCACACTTCGCGGTTCACCACGAAGATCAGCGGGTCGGCCACGTAGTTCCACAGGGTCAGGTACTTCTGGCCCACGGTGTACAGCTTGGAGCCGGTGTAGATGGACAGGGGGTTTTCCTGGCCATCCACCGCGCCGCTGGCTAATGCCGGCTGCGCATCGGCCCAGCTCATCTGCGTGGGGTTGGCGCCCAGCGCGGTGAACGTGTCGATGTACAGCGGCGAGCCCACCACGCGCAGCTTCATGCCCTTCATGTCTTCGGGCTTCTTGATTTCACGCTTGGAATTGCTGATCTGGCGGTAGCCGTTTTCACCCCATGCCAGCGGCACGACGCCCGCTTTTTCGATCAGCTTGAACATCTCTTTGCCCACATCGCCTTGCACCAGCGCGTCGATGGCGGCGTAGTCGGGCATCAGGAAGGGCAGCGAGAACAGGTTCAGCTGCTTGACCTGCGGCGACCAATTGATGGTTGAGCCCACGGCCATGTCGATCACGCCTTGGCGGATGGCGGTGAATTCGCGCGTCTGGTCACCTTGCACCAGCGATGTGCCCGGATAGACCTTGATGTTGATGCGGCCATCGGTGCGCTCGCGCACCAGCTTGGACCAGATCTCGGCGCCCTGGCCCCACGGGAAGGTGGTGCCCACGACGATCGACAGCTTGTATTCGGACTTGTAGTTCTGCGCGTGCGCCGGCGTCATGCCGACGACGGCGGCGGCGCACAGCGCGGCGCCGATCAGGTTGCGGAAGTTCATGCGATGTCTCCTCTCTTTGCGAGTGTGTCTGTTGTTGTGTTGAGAACCTGCACTTCAATAGCCCAGCTTTTTTGGCAACCACAGCGCCAGCTGCGGGAACACCAGCACCGCCACCAGCACCAGGAACATCGCGCCCAGCAGCCACACCACCCAGCGCACCGTGGACTCCATCGGCACGCGCGCAATGCGGCACGACACCATCAGGTTCACGGCCAGCGGCGGGGTGAATTGGCCTAGCGCCACCTTCAAGGTCAGGATCACGCCGAACCACACCGGGTCCCAGCCGTAGGCGTTGGCAATCGGCATCAGCAGCGGCACGAAAATCAGAAAGATCGAAATGCCATCCAGGAACATGCCGACCGTCATCAGCAGCAAAATCAGCAGCGACAGCACGCCCCATTCGCCCAGGCCGGAATTGACGATGGCGTTGGTGATCGGGTCGATCACGCTCAGCGTGGACAAGGCCCAGGCGAAGATGCCGGCCAGCGTCACCACCAGCATGATCACGGCGGACAGCTCGGCGGCTTCGCGCAGAATCTTGTACAGGTCGCGGAACTTGATGGTGCGGTGAATGAAGCCGCCCACGAACAAGCCGTAGAACACGGCGACGACGGCGGCCTCGGTGGGCGTGAACCAGCCCATGCGCATGCCGCCCAGAATCAGCACGGGCGCGGCCAGCCCCCACGACGCTTCGCGCAGGCTGGCCCAGAAAGGCGGGCGGGGCAGGTGGGCTTCCAGCGCGCCCATCTTGTATTTGCGCGACAGCCACACGGCCGGAATGATTAGCGCGAAGCCGGCCAGAATGCCGGGGATCATGCCCGCGGCGAACAAGGCCGGCACGGACGCGCCCGGCACCAGTACCGAGTAAATGATGAAGGCCACTGAGGGCGGGATCAGGATGTCGGTGGCGGCGCCGGCGGCCACGACCGCGGCCGAGAACGAGCCGGGATAGCCCGCGCGCGACATGGCCGTGATCATCACCGCGCCCACCGCCGCCGCGCAGGCCGGGCCGGAACCCGAGATGCCGCCCAGGAACATGGCCACCGCAATCGACACCAACGGCAGCATGCCCGGGCCACGGCCCACGATGGCAATGGCAAAGTCCACCAGGCGCTTGGCCACGCCCGAGCGGTCGAAAATGGAGCCCACCAGCACGAACATCGGAATCGCCAGCAGCGGGTACTTGGCCAGCCCCGCGTAGAAGTTCTGCGGCACGGTCAAGAGGCCATACCAGGGCGTGTCGAGGTTGGACAGCACGATGGCGACCGTGCCGCCAATACCCAGCGCCACACCAACCGGCACGCCGATCAGCATCAGCACGATGAAGACAACGAACAAGAGGGTCGCGATCATTTCGTGTCGGCGCCCCGGGCGATGCGGCGGATCGTGCCGATCGTGCGCAGCGAAATCGCGGCCGCCATCACGGGCAGCCAGATCGAATACCACCAGGTCGGTACGCCGATCGCGGGCGAGGTTTCTT
>Ga0256795_1000490_pt1 | contig 16175 bp, 16 predicted proteins | sample MC6MC0946MT_FD_186353 | JGI IMG/M metagenome (GOLD analysis project Ga0256795, IMG submission 186353) | Metatranscriptome of enriched soil aggregate microbial communities from Iowa State University, Ames, United States - MC6-MC0946-MT... | ecosystem: Environmental > Terrestrial > Soil >... | reverse complement strand
TAGCGTTGATTCCTTACACTGACAATCATAAGTGAGGTTGAGCCGTGGATATTATTTTATTACAACGCATTAAAAACCTTGGTAAATTAGGCGATAAAGTTTCAGTTAAAGCTGGTTACGGCCGTAACTACCTTATCCCTCAAGGTAAAGCAGTTGCAGCGACTGAAGCGAATACTGCTGCTTTTGAAGCTCGTCGTGCAGAACTTGAGAAAGGTGAAGCTGAAGTTTTAGCTGCTGCTCAAGCACGTGCTGACCAATTGAACGAAGTAAACATCGTTATCACCGCGAAAGCTGGTGATGAAGGTAAATTATTCGGTTCAATCGGTACTCGTGATATCGCTGACGCGTTAACAAATGCTGGTCTTGTTGTTGACCGTGCTGAAGTTCGTTTACCGAACGGTGCACTTCGTCACACTGGCGAATTTAACATCGCAATCCAATTGCATCATGATGTTACTGCTGAAGTTCTCGTTACAATCGTATCTGAGTAATTTCTTGCAGAAAAAAAGAGCATACTTTTGTATGCTCTTTTTTTATCTTTAAATTTTACCTCGGATCAGCTGAAATTGTTTCTAGTTGATTCATTCCCCTACTTATCGGTATTACTGTTAGATACTTTTAGTATTTTGCATTAAGATAAGTGAGTACTTCAGTACACACGTACATTACGTAAATAATGTTTTTGCACGATTTAAAAATCAAGGTTTTATATGTCTCAGGCAACTGCCACAGCTCAACAGAATCCCTTCAGCACTGATGCAAAAAATAAAGATAATGCACAGTTAAAAGAGTTTCGTACGCCTCCTCATAACTTGGCAATTGAACAAGCTGTACTGGCTGCATTGATGACGGTTGCTGAGTCTTTTGAACAAGTTAGTGACGCTTTGAATGAAACTGATTTTTATGCAACACGTCACAAATATATCTTCCGTGCAATTGAAAAACTGGCACAAGAAAATTCTCCGTATGATGCAGTTTTAGTTAACGATTGGCTGATTAAGCAAAACTTGCTTGATGCAATTGGCGGTGAAGAGTATTTAATGCAGTTAATGTCAGATTCGCCTTCGAGTTTCTATAACTTAGAAACCTATGCCGGGAAAATCAAAGAATTTTCAACCTTAAGAAGCATGATTAAAGTAGGCAATGAAATCCTGCAAAATGCTTATGACACCAAAGGTCGTGAAGTGAGTGAAATTCTTGATCTTGCTGAAACCAATATTTTCTCTATTGCAGAACAACATAATAACAATGCCAAAGCACAAGGGCCAAAAGCCATTACCTCAGTTGTAGCAGACGTTTTTGATAAGTTAAATGAACTTTCTCAAATGGAAGGTAATATCACTGGTTTAACCACAGGTTTTATGGAGTTAGACAATAAAACCTCTGGTATGCAAGCTGGTGATATGATCATTGTTGCTGCACGTCCGTCGATGGGTAAAACAACCTTTGCCATGAACCTTGTAGAAAGTGTGTTATTTAACTGTGATCTGCCAGCACTGGTTTTCTCTATGGAGATGCCAGCAGACTCTATCGCCATGCGTCTCATTTCAGCATACGGTAAAGTCCATCAAGGGCATTTACGTTCAGGTAAACTTGATGGCGATGAATGGTCTAAAGTCACAGGAACCATTTTACAGCTACAAGAAAAACACCTTTATATTGATGATTCATCTGCACTGCCACCAACGGAACTTCGAGCACGTGCACGACGTATTGCCAAACAACATGGTGGCAAGCTGGGTTGTATCATGATCGATTATCTACAATTGATGAAAGTGCCAGGCATGGGTGATAACCGTGTCGGTGAGATTGGTGAAATTTCACGAAGCTTAAAAGCCCTTGCCAAGGAAATGATGTGCCCTGTTATTGCACTATCACAGCTTAACCGTTCTCTGGAAAACCGTCCAAATAAACGTCCGGTAATGTCCGACTTACGTGAATCAGGTGCAATCGAGCAGGATGCCGATTTAATTATGTTTATTTACCGTGATGAAGTTTATAACAAAGAGTCGAAAGAAGCAGGCACTGCTGAAATTATCATTGGTAAACAACGTAATGGCCCGATCGGGACTGTGCGTTTAGCCTTTGAAGGTCAATACACGCGCTTTAGTAATCTATCGCCTGAGTATTATGCGCAATATCAAGATGAAGAATAATATTAATCAATAGAATTAGCATCATTTAACACTGCTGTAGAGATGAGATTTTAATCTTCAAATCTTAGAACTTAAAGTCTCTCTCAACGTTTCAATATTCTTAGTCCATTCATCATAATCATCTGAATCTTGCCAAAGCTCATCCAATTCAGAGTTTTCACTGGTCAATAATAATAATGCAGTCAATGCTTTTGGAATAAGTGCATAATTGACATTGTTTTTATTCTGTTCAAGCCATTTTTCTACAGGTTCAGGATAATATTCATTTTCTTCAATCCCTTCACCAAATGATTTAGCTAAAACATCTGCCGCAGCATGTGCAATACAACCAATATCGGCATCGATAAACTCTTCGGTTGCCATATCAATCATTTCATCGAAGGCTTGTTCAATGACAACATATCCATCATGCTCTTTAAACTCATAGGCCCAATCACTTGCAGTATCATTTCCAAATGGTTCATGTGACCATGTTCCCATACACCCTCCGAAATAAATCCTTAAATTTAAATATAAAATGTACGATTTTATTTAAAAAAGAAAGAGCTATATCTTTACAAATTATGTGCAAAGCACTTAGCAAAAATTTTATCGATACAAAATCAATAAACCATTCAAAACACAAATGTTTATGTTTATTTAAAGCTGATAGGACTACAATATTTAGCGTTTTAAAGCTGCACTTTTTTAAAGTTAGGCTTTTATCTCTATTTATGCGATTTAGCATTATACAATCTTTGCCATTCCTCAGGAGTAACTAGGGTGCGTCAAGCAACAGTTTATATTGACAGTGAAGCACTGCAATATAATTTAAACCGAGTCAAACAACTTGCACCAAGCGCTAAAATTGTCAGTATGGTTAAAGCCAATGCATATGGACATGGCGTCAAGGACTGTTTAGCCGCCTTAAATGCGACTGATGCCTTTGGTGTCGCCAGCCTTGCTGAAGCCTTAGAGATTCGAGCATTAGGCTATCAACAACCGATTACTCTCATCGAAGGTATTTTCAGTGCAGATGAAATGATCACTGCCGTTGAAAACAATGTTGAAGTCGTTGTACATCATCAGCCACAATTGGCTTGGTTGCGTGCACATAAAAAACAATATATCGACAAAAGTTTAAAAGTTTGGGTAAAACTCAATAGCGGTATGAACCGATTGGGTTTTAAGTTTGCTGAAATTATTGAAGTGATTCAATCACTCAAAGCAGAAGGTTTTACCTGTGTGCTGACTATGCATTTTGCCAATGCAGATGCGGATCATCACCCGTTAAATGAACAACAGAAAGATCAATTATTACAGGTAAAAGCTGCTTGTGAACCGATCTTAGCTTCATGCTGCAATTCTGCTGCTATTTTTAAATGGCCTGAACTGAATTTTGATTTTGTACGTCCAGGTATCATGCTTTACGGCGCGTCTCCCTTTGCAGATCGAAGCATTGCTGAATTAGACATCAAACCTGTCATGAGCTTTACCGCTGAAATCATTGCACTCAATCATATTAAAGCAGATGAATCTGTAGGCTATGGCTCTACATTTGTTGCCAAAAGTGATATGGATATTGCCATTGTTTCGATAGGCTATGGAGATGGTTATCCGCGTGCTTTTCCTCGACAAAATTATGTCAGCATCAATGGGCAAATGACAGCAATCATTGGCCGTGTAGCAATGGATATGATCGCAATTGATGTCACTGGCTTAGACGCACCGCTAGGAACAGTCGTTGAACTGTGGGGCAAAGATCGTTTGGTTGATGATGTGGCTGCTGCCAATGGTACGATTGGTTATGAGTTACTCTGTCGTATGAGTGCTCGCCCTATCCGTAAAAAACTTTAAGCACTGATTTTCTATTCAAAATAAAAATCCAAGCCATCGCTTGGATTTTTTTGAATCGATTTTATGACTTTATACAAACTCTTCTGGCTGCTCAATCTCATAGAGTAATTTGAGCAATGTCGGAATATCCTGCTCATCTAAATTCAATGGGCGAAAGTATTTATAACCCTTACTCTCAAAGTATTGTTGAATTTTGCCATTTCGTCTAACGTATTTCATAGACCATTGTGAAAAATGCCCCTGCTTAACGTGACCCGCTCTAAATAACTTAATTTGATGATGTCTTGGATCTTTATACAATTTTTCAAGCACGTGTAAGATAATCATTTCATCGCCTTCTAGGCATTGAAAAAAGTGTTCATCCGCAAAATATAAGACGCCTTGAATTTGATGAAGTATATTAAAATCTCTCGCTTCACCTAAAATATCTCTTAAATCATTGAGTATTTGATGAGGTGGTGATGTCGTTTTACTTGCATAGCATAATTGAAAAGTCATGTAATTCTTCTATTTTTTAACTTTCATTATTTATAAACAATTATTTACGAATATACAAGTCTTAACTTTTATAATTAAAGTGCTTATCGACTTTTCTATATTTATATTTGCAATATCTCTATACAGTAATTCATCTATTATTTTAAAAATTTATTCAATATGCATCCATCATTAAAAACACACAAAATATTTTCATCTTATTCTATTTATCCAGTGAAAATATTAAAACAGAAACTTATGAAATTAATTTTTTATGATCTACTTATTATTTCTACAGTTAAAAAAGCGAGATTACACCCGCTTTGAATCACATCATAAAATTATTCAAAATAATCATGGGTCGGTTTGGGTAAATCTTGCAAACCTTTCTTTAACATTTCAGACCATTGTTTACTGATGTGCTGAAAATAAGGATCACTATCTGTAATACGCTTACCTTTTGGCACCTCTAGACTGTCTTTAAGATAAATCATCGCATCTAATGGCATACCAACCGATACATTTGAACGTAAAGTCGAATCAAATGAGATTAAACTACAACGTAGAGCTTCATCTAAGGGCATATCATAGCTCAACGCACGATCTAAAATTGGTTTACCATATTTACTTTCCCCAATTTGGAAATAAGGCGTATCACTAGTTGCAGAAATAAAATTACCTTGCGGATAAATATTATAAAGCTGTATTTCCTCGCCACGGATCTGACCACCAACCAATAAACTACAATAATAGTTACTTTGCTCTTGAGTATCCTCAGTAACATCAGCAATAACTTTACGCAGAGTTTGTCCGACTAAACCTGCAACCTCAAACATTGTGTTCACACTATACAAGTTGGGTTCTTGCTTGAGTGCCAAATGATTTTCTAAATGTCCAATTACTGCTTGTGTTGTTGCAAGATTGCCTGAAGTTTGAATACATATAAACCGTTCACCTTTTACCCCAAACGTATAAAGTTTTCGATATACAGAAATGTGATCAACTCCAGCATTGGTTCGCGTATCACTAATAAATACTAAACCTTGTTTGAGTCTTAAAGCACAGCAATACGTCATGGAACTACCTATACAACTAAAATTTGAGAGTAATCAGATTCTGCAATTATTCACACTATTTACCACTGCCACCATTAACATGCAAGTACTTGAACAATAGAGTACATGGTTTCAGTTCCACCTTGCTCTCTCACCCCTCGGACTGGTGCAACATCCCAATAGTCCCTTCCAATTGCCACATAGACGTGTGATTCTGGTCGAAACAATTGATTACTGACATCAATAACATGCCATTTGCCCTCTAAAAACACTTCAGTCCATGCATGACTCGCCAAATGCGATTGATTATTTACATATAAATAACCAGAGACATAGCGAGCTGGTACCCCCAAGGCTTTCGCCATCGCAATTAAGACGTGACTATGATCTTGACATACTCCTTGTTGTGCTGAAAAAGACTCCATTGCAGTGTGGGTTACTGTCGTACTTGCACTGATATAAGGCATATGTTGCAACAATGCTTCTGCTAATTTTTGGAAATCTATCCATCGCTTATGCGTTATATAGTGTTCTGCAAAAGCTATCATTTCAGTATTGCACAATGTTGTAGAGGTTGGTTGTAAAAAAACCACAGGTGATACTTTATCTTCTATACCAAATTGATTATCTACATTAATGTCAACAATCCCTTGGGCCATAATGGACATTTGTTGATAAGGTTCAATTTGTGAACTGGTCAACCAAACATTATCAAAGGCGTCTTTTTTGATTTGTTTTTCACCGGGGACGCTGACATGCCAACCTGTCACTTGTTGATGCAAATTAGACTGTGGCGTCATCTTGATATACTGAATACTATTTTTTGCCCATTCAGAATACTGATAATGGGTTTGGTGATTAATCATTAACTTCATAAGCGATCCAATTCAAATAACGAGTCAATATGATCACTAAAATGATAATAATTCATTCGGTCAGGTTGATTTTTTAGCTCTTGCCAAACCTCAGGCAAACTACACATACCATGCTGGTCTAAACGATCAATTAAATGGTTTAATTGTGTCAAGGTGACTGATTTATCTTGATTAAAGCGTAATTGACGATCAAATTGTTCCATCTTTTGCCCTAAACTAAAAAATAGAAATAACAATTCATCATCTTCTGCCTCTAAAACATCATTACATTCTTCACAAACATCACATATGAAACCTGCATTTTGCTCTGCTTGTTGTAATAACTGATTTAATTCAGCAAAAGACTGTGCTGATATCACTCCACGTAAATCATGAATATTATTTTTGGCACATAAAAAATACTGATGAAATGATGCAGGTTGCTCATTGTCTAAAATCAATTCATTTAAAGAACTTGCATCAAATGCAGGTAAACAAAAAGCATGCGCATAGTCTAAAGCCAATTCATTGGTTTTAAATGGGAATTGACTACATAAATATTGAATACGGGTTAAATAGCGTCCTAACCAAAATATATTCTGTGCATTAGTACTGAGTAAAATCATGTTTGCTCTCCTTTGGCTGGGATTGGTATGAAGGTGGGGTTAAATTGAATATTCATCAATTACCCATGTATCCTTGATTCCACCACCTTGTGATGAGTTGACCACCAGTGAGCCTTGTTGCATCGCAACACGAGTCAAGCCACCTGGAACAATTTCTATGCGTTCTGGTGAGCTGAGAATAAATGGTCGTAAATCAATATGACGTTCTGCAATTCCTTGGGAAGTTAGTGTTGGTGCAACAGATAAATTTAAGGTGGGTTGAGCGATATACGCTGAGGGTGAAGCCATTAGCTTCATTTTAAATAAATCAATTTCTTGTTCAGTTGCTTTAGGACCGATGAGCATCCCATAACCACCTGAACCTTGAGCCTCTTTTACCACCAATTGATCCAAATTTGCCAAAACATAATCCAAAGCTTCAACTTCACGACATTGATAAGTAGGTACATTGGACAAAATTGGCTTTTCATTTAAATAATAGGCAATCATTTGATCCACATATGGATAAATCGACTTATCATCTGCAACACCTGTACCAGGAGCATTAGCAATCACCACATTTCCACTTAAATAAGCAGACATTAACCCTGCCACACCTAAAGTACTATCAGGCCTGAAGCTTAATGGGTCTAAAAAACCATCATCCAAACGTCTATAAATTACATCAACCTGCTGACGACCACGGATGGTTTTCACATAAACCTTGTCGTTTTCAACAAAAAGGTCACGCGATGTCACCAATGGAACACCCATTTCCCTTGCTAAAAATGAATGTTCATAATACGCACTGTTATAACGCCCGGGGGTTAAAACCACGATGATTGGGCAATCTACCTTTGAGTTTTCAGCCAAAATCTCACGCAACAATTGCGGATATTGCCCAATATCAGCAACATGTTGATTACATAATTCAGGCATGAGTTTTTCGCTCATCTTACGGCTTTCAAGCATATATGACACACCTGAAGGCGTACGTAGATTATCTTCTAGGACAAAAAATTCACCTTTGCAATCCCGTACAATATCGATTCCACTGATTTGACTGTAAATATTTCCATTCAAACGATGATTCATCATCACTGGTTGATAAGCTTCATGCGATAGTACTTGTACTGCTGGAATTAAGCCTTCTTTTAAAATATTTTGTTGATTATAGATATCAGCTAAAAATAAATTTAACGCTTGAATACGCTGCGCACAGCCTGCTGCAATTTTATTCCACTGTTGTTTGGCAATCACACGCGGAATTAAGTCAAATGGTATGGTGCGATCAATTCCCGATGTTTCACCATAAACCGCAAAAGTAATTCCTTGATATAAAAAATGCGCTTTAGCTGTTTCATTGAGTTTTTCAAGTTGGTAAATACTGTGTTGAGATAACCAATCTTCAATTTTTTCAGCAGTTTCAGGAGAAAGAACGTGATCGTCTGTCATTTCATTAAAAAAAACCGAATTCATCTGTTTAAGTAAATGATGTGAGGCTTGTTGTGCATCGATATTTAGATGAATGGCCTGTTGAATATTTCCTATCTGTTGTTGATTCGTCATTTCAGTTTTTACTTCTGCCTCAGCAACTGGCAAAGCGAAGCGATCTGCATAATTCTCATTGCTTGAATTTGTATCCATGTTTTCTTTTAGCATACAAACCTCTTTTTATCTTATCTAATGGCTTCTTTAATAATGCAATATCGATGCCAAAATATTATTAAATCGCCGTATTCAGTATTCTTCGCTGTACAATTAAATCTTTTTGGCTCAATTTTATTAATTCATTGTTTGCCATAGCACTCAATGTGAGTTTTGATCGAACTTGTTTCAAAATTTTTTAGCTAATATTTTCAACACCTAAGCAACTACTCACAGGATATAACTTGCAGAATCAGTTTTAATTTTCTATTGTGTAGCTGATTTATTTCCCTTAAACATTCACGATTCCATTGATACCAAACCATGTCTGCACAAGAAAAAGAAACTTCCAATAGCCTCTATCGCCAGTGGCAAATCCTGTCCCGACTCTCTACAGGGAAGTGGATGGGTACACGTGAATTACAAGAAGTTTTAGAACGTGAAGGGATCGAAATCAGCTTACGTACGATTCAGCGTGATCTAAATCAGATTGCTCAACGCTTTCCTATCGAGAGTAACAAAACAGTACCACAAGGCTGGCGTTGGCGTTCAGATGCCCCGATCCAAAGTCTGCCGCATATGACCAGCTCGCAAGCAGTCACGTTTATGATGGTTGAAGAACATTTAAAACACCTGCTACCTCCAAGTTTAATTGATGAAATGAACCCTTGGTTCGATTTGGCACGGCGTAGTCTTTCTACGCAGAACAATGTTCGACAGTGGATTAACCGAGTTCGAATTGTGCCTGCAAGCCAACCAGTGATCCCACCTTTGGTGGAAAGACATGCACAGCAAGCCATTTATGAAGGACTGCTACAAGATAAACAAATTGAATGTGTCTACCGCGCACGTGGTTATCAAGGTGAAGAGAAAACTTATATTCTGAATCCTTTAGGTTTGGTTCAAAAAGGTGCAATTATTTATTTGATTTGTACGCGTCATGACAAGACAGAAGTTCAGACCTTTGCATTACATCGCTTTAGATCTGCAACTGTTTTAGATTTACGTGCTTTACACCCTGTCAAATTCGATATCGATGAATATATCGATTCTGGTGCGCTAGGCTTTAGAGTCGACTTTTCTCGGCCAACTAAAAATGTTGAATTAAAATTAGTCATGCACGAAGATGATGCACAGTACTTCACGGAAAGCCAACTCAGTAAAGAACAAAAAGTGGAACAACTGAACGAAGAACTGTATCAAGTCAGTGCTGTGGTTCCTTTTACCTCACAACTGGTATGGTGGTTAAGAAGTTTTGGTAAAAAGATAGTCCGAATTGAGCCTGTTGAAGTGTTCAATGCTGTACATGAAATTGAATAATCTAACAACTTCACCTAAGCCAATATAATTAAAATAAAAAGAGCCTTTCGGCTCTTTGATTTATTGTTTTGATTGTTATTTTTAAATTTTATTGTTTTTGCGCAGATATTAAACCCATGTCACATTTTTACATGTCCACAAGACATGGGATTTATTGGAGTATGTTAAACATCACATGTTACAGCACGCAAGTTCAGCACTATTGTAGCGGATTGATTTCATTGTCATGGCGTTCACCTCTTGTTTGAATGTAAGTTGACTATAGCGATGATTTTGCAAACTGAAAAATAATTAAAACAGCTTTGTTTTTCATCAATTCTGTTTAGGATTTATTTTTATAAAGTTAGATTGGATCTGTGTATTTAAAATATGCCTTTAAAGATAAATCATAAATTGTGCCCTAACGAAGATAAGCTCAAGACAATAAAAAACCCGCATATAGCGGGTTTTTTACAATTCACCACCTTAAGCTGATTTTCTCGCTTGGTTATTTTTACGAATTGTAATCATCACCAATTGAACAGCAGCAGGTGTTACACCTGGAATACGGCTGGCTTGTGCCAATGTTTCAGGTAATACATTTTTCAATTTCATCGTGATTTCACGAGAAAGCCCTGAAACGATATCATAATCAAAATCAGCAGGAATTTTGGTATCTTCCAAACGCTTCATTTGTGCAACATCTTCTTGCTGACGGTTAATATAACCTTCGTATTTCACAGCAATTTCAATCTGCTCACCTACAAATGCAGATACTTCAGAAGCAGTTAATTCAGCAATTTGTGAAAAGTTGATGTTTGGACGTTTAAGTAAATCGATCGCAGAACATTCTTTAGAAAGATCAGCGCCGGTCAACTCAACGAATCTTTTCCCCATTGGATTGTTTGGTGCAGCCCAAAGGTGTTGTAAACGACCTGTTTCTTTTTCAACTGCTTCCATTTTTTCACAATAAGAAGCCCAACGCTCATCATCAACCAAGCCCATTTCACGGCCAATTGCTGTTAAACGTTGATCAGCATTATCTTCACGAAGCATCAAACGATATTCCGCACGAGAAGTAAACATACGATACGGTTCTTTGGTCCCTAAGGTAATCAAGTCATCAACAAGAACACCCATATACGCTTCATCACGTTTAGGCGTCCATTGCTCTTGATCCCATGCACGACGTGCAGCATTTAAGCCCGCCAATAAACCTTGTGCACCAGCTTCTTCATAACCTGTTGTACCGTTAATTTGACCTGCAAAATACAAGTTATTAATCGATTTGGTTTCAAGTGAGAATTTCAAAGACTGTGGATTGAAATAATCATATTCGATCGCATAGCCAGGACGAAGAATGTGTGCATTCTCCATACCCCGGATTGAGCGCACCAACTCAAACTGCACATCAAATGGTAAAGATGTTGAAATACCATTTGGATAAAGCTCGTGAGTATCCAGCCCTTCTGGCTCAAGGAATACCTGATGCGAATCTTTATCCGCAAATTTATGAATTTTATCTTCAATCGATGGGCAATAACGTGGACCTACACCTTCAATCACGCCGGTATACATTGGCGAACGATCTAAACCACCCCGAATAATCTCATGAGTACGCGCATTGGTATGTGTGATATAGCAATTTACTTGCTCTGGATGCATCGAAGCATCCCCCATAAATGACATGGTCGGTGATGGGAAATCACCCGGTTGCGGAATCATTACAGAAAAATCGACAGAACGCGCATCAATACGTGGTGGAGTCCCTGTTTTTAAACGACCTACTGGTAGATTTAATTCACGTAAACGAGCCGCTAAGGAAATTGATGGCGGATCGCCAGCTCGACCACCTGACGAATTATTTAGACCAACATGAATCACGCCACCTAAGAATGTGCCTGTGGTTAACACCACAGTTTTCGCATCAAAGCGAATACCCATCTGGGTCACTACACCTTTAACTGTATCGCCTTCAACAATTAAGTCATCTGCAGATTGTTGAAAAATATCTAAATTCGCTTGATTTTCCAGTGTATGACGAATCGCAGCTTTATAGCGGATACGGTCAGCTTGTGCACGGGTTGCACGTACAGCTGCGCCTTTACGCGAGTTCAAAATACGAAATTGAATACCGCCCTTATCCGCCGCCAATGCCATTGCACCGCCTAAAGCATCAATTTCACGGACAAGGTGAGATTTACCAATACCACCAATGGCTGGGTTACAGCTCATCTGCCCTAAAGTCTCAATGTTATGAGTCAAAAGCAGAGTCTGTCGACCCATACGCGCTGCAGCGAGTGCCGCTTCCGTACCTGCGTGACCGCCACCGATAACAATGACATCGTAAACTTTAGGATAATGCATAGTGATTAATGAGAGATAAAAGAATGACAGAAAATTATAGCAAATTTTTACTTCTAGTTTTAGGCAGTTTTACAAATATTATTCCCCTCAATCATGCATATGAACGATTAAACATCTCTTATACATAGGCAACATAAATTGACACTTCGTTTCATGACTGCCCTACAAATAGAATTTAACTTATCAAAAACTCACGATACGATAGATATTACACGGACAAATTATTTTTTTCGAGACTTTATATATAAGGAATATCATATGAAAAATACCATGTCTAAAGTAATTACAGCATCTTTACTCAGTTGTGTTGCATTTAGTTTTGCCCATGCTGCTGATGAAAACACCAGCAAAGCTGAAGTGAAAAAGCAAATTCAGGTATGTGCCAAGAAAAAACAAGGAGACTGGGTGACCTATGCCAATAAAGGGGTAACTTTTAATGGTACTTGTGAACCAAATGAAAATGGTAAATTACAATTTAGCTTCCCTGCACCTGCAGGTGGCAACCCGACTGCCGCTGCAGCAGCGCCTGAACCGGCCATTGAAAACCGCCCAGCTGTAGAACAATCTGCTCCAGCAAGTGCAGATGTACCAGCAACAAATGAGGCATCTCAAGCTGAACAACCAGCAATGGAGCAACCTAGTCAAGCTGCTCCTAGCGAAGATCCGATCCAAGCTCAATGATATCTTTTGAGCATAAATACATGTTTTTATAAATAGCATGTGTAAAAAAGGTGATCCATTTAAAAATGGGTCACCTTTTTTTATTTCGAGTACACAGACTTTCTTGATATAACAACCATATGCTTTACATCTGCTACGAAAGAATTGTTATTGGGTATATGAACAGATATTCATAACTTATTTTTCTAAGAAGATTTCCGAGTCATAGAATTTATTTTTCAATTTCACACCTTTCGATTACACTCAAATTGAGTACGGAATATTCACATATTTAATTAATGTAAAACAACAAAAAGGATCACACTATGGATTCAGGGATTATTACCATAATGCTTCCCCTCGCCCTCGCCATCATTATGATTGGACTTGGTTTAGAGCTTACACCAAAAGATTTTGCGCGAGTTTCTAAACACCCTAAAGCCGTATTGATTGCGTTGTTCTGTCAGCTAGTGCTTTTGGTCGGTATTGCTTTTATTATTTGTAAAGTACTTGCACTCCCACCTTTGCTTGCCGTTGGTTTAATGTTACTTGCTGCTTCACCAGGAGGTAGTACTGCCAACCTATTTAGTTATTTGTTTAAAGGTGATATTGCGCTCAATATTACCTTAACTGCAATTAACTCGGTCATTGCTGCCTTTACCTTGCCTTTAATCGTAAACTTTTCTATACAATACTTTATGAATGATGGTCAACAAATCACCATGCAATTCAGTAAAATACTGCAAGTTTTTGCAATAATTTTAATTCCTGTGTGTATTGGCATGCTCATTCGAAATTATGCGCCACACTTTACTGAAAAATTAAGTAAACCTTTGCGAATTTTCTCAGTGGTTTTTTTAATTCTCATTATTATTGGAGCAATCACCAAAGAACGTACGCATATCATGGAGTACCTGACGCAGGTTGGTCTAGCCACGGTGATTTTCTGTATTTGTAGTCTAGTTATTGGTTACTTTGTGCCAAGATTACTGGGTATTAATAGCGCCCAAGCACGTGCATGCGCATTTGAGATCGGAATTCATAATAGTACCTTAGCTATGACTATTGCTTTGACTGTAATCGCAAATTCTACTGTTGCAATGCCTGCCGCGGTTTACTCAATCTTTATGTATATTTTCGCTGCTATTTTTGGTGCGTTAATTTCAAGACATGCAGCAACTGAAACTGAACCTGCGATATAAAGCCATCATGTGCTTCAACTAAAATGGATGCTTAAGCATCCATTTTTTATTTTGCTACTGAATGTAAGCGTAACTTCTAAGTTTGGGCTACAATACTGCCTTTAAGAAAACGATTTAGGTCTTTGCCGTGAAGTGGTTACAAATTCATATTACTGTAGAACAAGCTCAAGTTGATTTTACTGAAACCTTGTTAAGTTCTTTAGGCGCAGTCAGCGTGACATTAGATGATGCTGAAAACCAAGACTTGCTTGAACCACTCCCTGGCGAAACTCCGCTATGGAATAAAGTGATTGTTACTGGAATCTACGCGCAAGAAGAAGGCGAAGACATTGATGTAACAGCACTAGAAACATTTATTCGCACCCAACTCCCAACTGAACCGATGCGCAGTGAATTTCTTGAAGACCAAGTATGGGAACGTTCTTGGATGGATTACTATGAACCAATTCAAATTGGTGAAAAGTATTGGATCGTACCTGAATGGATAGAACCACCAGAAGCGGATGCAGTCAATATTAAACTTGACCCAGGCTTAGCATTTGGTACGGGTAACCATGCATCTACTTTCCTTTGTCTACAATGGTTAGGCAAAACCGATGTTAAAGATAAAGTCGTGATTGATTATGGTTGTGGTTCAGGCATCCTAGGTGTTGCAGCACTGCTTTTAGGTGCAAAGAAAGTCTATGCAACAGATATCGACCCACAAGCTGTCTTGGCGACCAAGCAAAATGCTGAGCTGAATGGTGTTCTTGAAAATCTTTATGTTGGATTACCTGAAGAGTTCAATGCAGAATTTAAAAACCAACAGGCCGATATTTTAGTTGCAAATATTCTTGCAGGCCCTCTTATGTCACTTGCTGAAGAATTCTCAACTTTGATTAAATCTGAGGGAGAGTTCGCACTTGCCGGCGTAATTGAAGAGCAAGTTACTGATGTTTCTAGTATTTATTCTGAATTTTTTGATATAGTAGAAGTCGAGAAACGTGAAGAAACCTGGTGCAGAATTTCTGGGTCACGTAAGGCTGTTTAATCTATGAAAATATAAGTATTTATGACTGAAAAACAAACCCGATGCCCAAATTGTGCTTCAATTTATAAAGTATCAGTTACGCAACTCACCGTTGCGCAGGGTATGGTTTGTTGTCCAAAATGTTCACATAATTTTAATGCATTAATTCATCTACAAAACAGCCAGCCTACTCAACCAAGGGGCAATCCTGATACGCCAGTGCAGAATGAGGTACAAAACCTCATGACGACGAAACGTCAAATAGAAACCAATGTCTTAGATATTTTTAATCGTAAAATTGAAAACTCCAATATTGATTTAAGAACTTATTTAAATAATTTGAATTATTTTAACAATGAACCAGTCAACAACATTCCCAGCTTAAATCTATCACAAGGTTTAAATAACCACGGGCAACATTTGATCAAAACAAAAAGTAAGTTTTACTATCTGGCGTGGAGCATGATTAATCTTGCCCTACTCAGCATTTTATTATTTCAAATCCTTTGGTTTAATCCAAACTTAACTGATCGTTATCCGTTTTTGAATACTGTCTTTACTCAAACCTGTGCCATCTTACAGTGTGATACTGTTGATCAACGCTATAAACAAATTGTGATTAGTCACCTTAAAGTTAAAGCACTTGATAGACAGGAGACTCAATTTTCAGGTCAACTCAATAACCAATATTCTAAAAGCTTAGAATTACCCCTAATAAGAGTAACTTTAAAAACTCAAAATAAGGTCATAGCTACGCATGTGATTACACCTGAGCAATATCTGATTGAAAGTTTAGTTGGAATTAAGCGTATTCCTCAAAATAGCCCATATCCTTTTAAATTTGTTGTTACAGAGCCAAGAAAAAGTTTTGATCAGTACCAATTAGACATTATTCACCCTTAAAATTAAAAAAAATTATAAAAAAATGAAAAAAAATGTAGTTTTCTTGCTCATTTTTTCTTAGACAATGGTATCATACGCGCCACGAAAGCTTTGTCCTGCAAACTC
>Ga0256795_1000458_pt1 | contig 17003 bp, 17 predicted proteins | sample MC6MC0946MT_FD_186353 | JGI IMG/M metagenome (GOLD analysis project Ga0256795, IMG submission 186353) | Metatranscriptome of enriched soil aggregate microbial communities from Iowa State University, Ames, United States - MC6-MC0946-MT... | ecosystem: Environmental > Terrestrial > Soil >... | reverse complement strand
TCGCGGTGGATGCCCCAGCGCTCGGTGATCTCGACCTTCTCGCCGGGCTCGAGGTTCAGGATGTCACCGGTGACGTTGAACACCTTGCCCTTGGTCACGTCTCCGACGGGCACCGAGATGGGGCCGCCGGTGTCGCGAACCTCGCCGCCGCGGACGAGTCCGTCGGTCGGCTTCAGCGCGATGGCGCGAACGAGATCGTCGCCGAGGTGCTGAGCGACCTCGAGGGTGATCTCGGTCGACTGCTCGCCGATGGTGATGGTGGTCTTCAGGGCGTTGTAGATGCCCGGGATCGAGTCGTGGGGGAACTCGATGTCGACGACCGGGCCGGTGACGCGGGCGATGCGCCCCACGCCGGCGGGCTGCTCGGTCGAAGCCTGGGCCTCGGCGGTTGCGGTAGTCATTGTGTCTTCTCTTCTCGTTCTACGTAAACGTGTCGTCGGGCTCAGTCGGCGGTGGCCAGCGCGTCGGCGCCGCCCACGATCTCGGAGATCTGCTGAGTGATCTCGGACTGGCGGGCGTTGTTCGCCAGGCGGGTGTAGTCGGTGATGAGCTTGTCGGCGTTGTCGCTCGCCGCCTTCATCGCCTTCTGCGTCGCGGCGTGCTTCGAAGCGGCCGACTGCAGCATGGCGTTGAAGATACGGCTCTCGATGTACACCGGAAGCAGTGCGTCGAGAACGGTCTCGACGTCGGGCTCGAACTCGTAGAGCGGCAGAACCTGATTGCCCGCCGGCTCCTCGACGCCTTCGACGACCTCGAGGGGCAGCAGACGGATGACCTGCGGCTCCTGCACCAGCATGCTGACGAAGCGGTTGTAGATCACGTGGATCTCATCCACTCCGCCGTCCGACGCGTCGCGCAGGAAGGACTCGAGGATCGCGTCTCCGATCTCCTTCGCCTGCTCGAACTCCGGCGCATCGGTGCCGCCCGTCCACATCCGTTCGAACGCGCGGCGACGGAAGCTGAAGTAGCCGCTCGCCTTGCGTCCGATGAGGAAGTAGACGACGTCTTTGCCCTGGCTGCGGAGCAGCTCGGCGAGACGTTCGGACTCCTTCAGCACGTTCGAGTTGAACGCACCGGCCAGACCGCGGTCGGAGGTGAAGATGACGATCGCGGCGCGTTCGATCTTCTCCGGTTCGGTGGTCAGAACGTGCTCGACGTTCGAGTACGTCGCGACCGCCGACACCGCGCGCGTGATGGCGCGGGCGTATGGGGTCGATGCAGCGACCCTCGCCTGCGCCTTCTGGATGCGTGAGGCGGAGATCAGCTCCATGGCCCGAGTGATCTTCTTGGTCGTCTGGGCAGACCTGATCTTCTGCCGGTAGACCCGAAGTTGCGCTCCCATGTGTCTCCTACGTACCTATCTGCTCGTGCGTCGCGCTCAGCGCTTCGCCTTGACGATCTGCTCCTGGTTGACGTCTTCCTGAGCGATCGCCTCGAATTCTTCACGTCCGACCGACGCGAGCGGCTTGCCCTCGCCCGTCTGGAACTCGAGCTTGAACTTGTCGACCTCGGCGTCCAGCTTGCCGACGGTCTCGTCGGAGAGCACGTTCGTCTCACGGAGCACGTCGAGCACGTCGGAGTTGCGTCGCAGGTGGTCGAGCAGTTCGGCTTCGAAGCGCAGGATGTCTTCGACCGGAACCTCGTCGAGCTTCCCGTTCGTTCCGGCCCAGATCGAGACGACCTGCTCCTCGACGGGGAACGGCGAGTACTGCGGCTGCTTCAGAAGCTCGGTGAGACGTGCGCCTCGGGCGAGCTGACGACGGCTGGCCTGGTCGAGGTCGGATGCGAACATCGCGAACGCCTCGAGCGAGCGGTACTGGGCGAGCTCGAGCTTGAGCGTTCCCGAGACCTTCTTGATCGACTTGACCTGTGCGTCACCGCCGACTCGCGAGACGGAGATACCCACGTCGACCGCGGGACGCTGGTTGGCGTTGAACAGGTCGGACTGAAGGAAGATCTGGCCGTCGGTGATCGAGATCACGTTGGTCGGGATGTAGGCGGAGACATCGTTCGCCTTGGTCTCGATGATCGGCAGGCCGGTCATCGAGCCGGCGCCCAGCTCGTCGGAGAGCTTGGCGCAACGCTCCAGCAGACGGGAGTGCAGGTAGAAGACGTCACCCGGGTATGCCTCGCGTCCCGGCGGACGGCGCAGGAGGAGCGAGACGGCGCGGTAGGCCTCGGCCTGCTTCGACAGGTCGTCGAAGATGATGAGGACGTGCTTGCCGCCGTACATCCAGTGCTGTCCGATGGCCGAGCCCGTGTATGGGGCGAGGTACTTGAAGCCCGCGGGGTCGGAGGCGGGAGCTGCGACGATGGTGGTGTACTCCATCGCTCCGGCGTCTTCGAGCGCGCCCTTCACCGAGGCGATGGTCGAGCCCTTCTGGCCGATCGCGACGTAGATGCAGCGCACCTGCTTGTTCTCGTCGCCCGACTCCCAGTTGGCCTTCTGGTTGATGATCGTGTCGATCGCGATGGCCGTCTTACCGGTCTGGCGGTCGCCGATGATGAGCTGTCGCTGGCCGCGACCGACGGGGATCATGGCGTCGATCGCCTTGATGCCGGTCTGGAGGGGCTCGTGCACGCTCTTGCGCTGCATCACGCCCGGAGCCTGCAGCTCCAGTTCGCGGCGGCCCTCGGAGGCGATGTCGCCGAGTCCGTCGATCGGGTTGCCGAGCGGGTCGACCACGCGGCCGAGGTAGCCGTCGCCGACGGGGACGGAGAGGACCTCGCCCGTGCGGGTCACCTCCATGCCTTCGACGATGCCGTCGAACTCACCGAGGATGACGACGCCGATCTCGTTCTCGTCGAGGTTCTGGGCGAGGCCGGCCACCCCGTTCGAGAAGCGGATCAGCTCGTTGGCCATGACGCCGGGGAGACCCTCGACGTGCGCGATGCCGTCGGCGGCGTCGATGACGTGTCCGATCTCGGTCGGGTCGGCCTTGGACGGCTCGTAGTTGGAGACGAAGTCTTTCAGCGCATCCCGAATCTCATCGGGGCTGATCGTTAGTTCTGCCATCGTTGTTCCCTATCTGTGCGGGACTTGGATGTCCCTCAATGCCTGTGTGCGGCAGCAGACCTCGCGGTCAGCCTGCCAACTGGAGTCGTAGTTCGTTGATGCGCGACGCGATACTGCCGTCGATCACGTCGTCGCCGATCTGGATCCGCACGCCTCCGAGGAGGGAACGGTCGACGATCTCGTTGAGCTTCAGCTGAGTGCCGTACTTGCCGGCAAGAGTAGTCCGCAAACGCTCGAGCTGGGCGGCGGGGAGCGGATGAGCGCTGTACACGGTCGCCACTGTGAGTCCGGACTGGGACGCGACGACGCGTGTCGCCTCGCGCAGGGCCTCACGGATCCCGCGGCCACGGGGCTGTACGACGAGCTGACGCACGATCGCGGCGGTCTGAACCGACGCGCGTCCATCCAGCAGCCTGTCGACGAGCGCACCCTTGGCCTCGGGATCGGCGAGCTTGCTGCGCAGTGCGAGTTCGAGCCGTGCGTCGGAGGTCACGGCGCCTCCGACGGCGAACAGCTCGGCCGCGATGTCGACACCCTTCGGCGCCGATTGAGCGATGGCGCGGATGCCCAGCTCCTCGATGGCGGCCAGTACGTCGTTCTGAGACGACCAGCGCTCGCTCGCGACCGTCGACAGCAGCTCGACCGCCGAAGCGGAGAGCCGCGGACCGAAGACCTGTGCGGCGAGGGCGGCCTTGCCCCGGGGGTCGGCGGACGGATCGCTGAAGACGGAGCGGAGCTGACCCGAGTCGGCGAGGAGCCGGGACGCTGCGAACAGATCTTCAGCCGTCGCCAGATCGGCCTTGGTCCCCTGCGCGGACAGCGCCGCGACGGACCGGGCCAATGCTTCTCTGGTGGCGCTTCCCATTACTTGCTCGACCCTGCCTTCTCGCTGGCCTCGAGATCGGCCAGGAACCTGTCGACGATCGCCTGAGACTTCTTGTCGTCGTTCAAAGCCTCGCCGACGACACCGGAAGCGAGATCGATCGCGAGCGATCCGACCTCACCGCGCAGCGACACGAGGGCTGCCTGACGCTCGGCCTCGAGCTGAGACTGGGCCTGCGCTGTCACGCGCGCGGCCTCCGTCGTGGCGGTCTCCTTGGCTTCTGCGACGATCTTCTGACCGTCGGTGCGAGCCTGCTCGCGGATCTTCGCCGCCTCAGTGCGCGCGTCGGCGAGCTGAGCGGTGTACTCCTCGAGAAGAGCCTCCGCCTTGTGCTGCGCCTCGTCGGCCTTGGCGATGTTTCCTTCGATCGCCTCGGCGCGATCATCCAGGAGCTTCTTCATACGCGGAAGAACGAGCCTCCAGAAGAAGAACAGGATGATGAGGAAGCAGATCAGCGATCCGACGATGTCGTACCACTCGGGGATGAGCGGATTGCGCTGCTCAGCCTCCGCTGCGGCGATAACCACACCGTTGAGCATCATTCCTCCTTACTGAGAAAGATAAAGAGGACGGCTTAGGAGGTGAAGATGAAGTACGTTGCGATACCGATGAACGCCAGCGCCTCGGTGAAGGCGATACCGATGTACATCAGAACCTGGAGACGACCGGCGAGCTCGGGCTGACGAGCGACGCCCTCGATGGTCTTGCCGACGACGATGCCGACGCCGATGGCGGGGCCGATGGCGGCGAGGCCGTATCCAACGGTGGCAATGTTGCCGGAGATAGCAGCGATGTCCACGTTATGTGTTTCCTTCCGTGATGGCGGTTCGAGCGGATGCGCGAGCCGTTGTTAGTGTTCCTCGGCGACCGCGAGCTGAATGTAGACAGCCGTGAGCAGTGCGAAGACGTAGGCCTGGAGTACTGCGACCAGGATTTCGAACAGGGTGAATGCGAGGCCGAACGCCATCGTGCCCACTCCGAAGAGCGACCACCAGCTTCCTGCCGTGAAGAAGAAGAACGCCGTCGCGCTGAAGAACAGCACCAGCAGAAGGTGACCGACGACCATGTTCATGAGGAGTCGGAGCGTGAGCGTGATCGGACGCAGGATGAACGTCGAGATGAACTCGATCGGCGTCACGATGATGTACAGCGCCTTCGGCACACCGGGCGGGAACAGGGCGTTCTTGAAGAAGTTGGACGGGCTCTTCTTGATGCCCGCGTAGATGAAGGCGATGTAGGCCACGATCGCCAGCACCAGAGGGACGCCGATGACCGAGGTTCCCGCGATGTTCAGCCCCGGGATGATACCCGTGAGGTTCATGAACAGCACCATGAAGAAGATCGTGGTGATGAGGGGCAGGAAGCGCTGGCCGTCTTTCTTGCCGAGCAGGTCTTCCGCGATGTTCACGCGGGCGAAGTCGAGACCCATCTCGACGATCGACTGGAACCGGCCCGGGACGATCTTCATGCGTCGGGTGCCGAGCCAGAACACCAGGATGATGGCGAGCACCGCGATGAAGCGGATGACCATGATCCGGTTGACCTGGAAGTCACCGATGGAAAAAATGACGGGTGGGAAGAACTCATCGATCGACGGACCGTGGAAGCTGCCATCATCGGAGCTTGCGGTCTGGACCAGCAGGTTCACAGCGTTAGCTAACAGCGCTATCTCCTGTTTCGGGGCGTCGAGCATAAGCTCTCGCGACGACGAATATGTGAATACCCTGCACGATCGCACCGAAAGAACTCACTCGGGCGAGTGCGGGGTGGGGGAACTTCCTCAACTCTACAAGAGTTTTCGCAGGGTAACGAATCGGATACGGTCAGTGCTTCTCACCCGGGAGTGTCACATCGCTGGCGTACGGCACACGGGACCGGAACACGACGATCACATCCACCGCCAGGGATCCGATGACACCGACGACGAGGCTCAGGAAGAGCACCGTGGGGTTGATCCAGGGCTGGTCGCGCAGCACGACGGCGAGCACGATGAACAGCACGAACTTCAGCAGCCAGCCGCCCAGGACGATCCCGAAGAAGAGCCCGACGAACAGGTCGCTCCCGGCGAACCGGTTGGCGAGAAGGATGCTCGTGGCCGTGATCGCCAGGAAGACGAAGGCCATGACGGTGCCGAGGAGGGCGCTCGTCACACCGATCCACCCGGCGAAGACGCCGCCGAGCACGGCGCCGACGATCGCGATCACTACGGCGAGGATCACACCGTACTTGAGAGCATCCTTCAGCACCGGAGTCGACGTTGGCTGAGCAGGTCTGGCCGGTTGGGCCGGCCGGCCGGCCGAAGGCGTTCCGCTTTCGTGGTCGGTCATGGGTTCTCCTTGGTGGCGGGCTGGGCCAGGGGCCGAGCCGAGTTTTCGGTGCGCTGCTCGCTGGCGATGTCGAGGCTGTCGTAGTGAGCCGTGGCGTCCGCCTCATCGCTACCGGCGGGCGCGAGCTCGGCGGCAGCCTCGTTGGCCTTGCGGCGACTGAGCGGAGCGAGCGTGAAGGCTGTGCAGACGACCAGTCCGATCGCCACGAACACGATGGCCATCCAGTACGGATCGAAGAAGAAGAGCAGGCAGCCGATCGACAGCACGGCCGTCCATGCGTAGAAGATGAGCACCGCATGCAGGTGACTGTGACCCATGTCGAGCAGTCGGTGATGCAGATGCTTGCGATCGGCGCTGAACGGGGACTTGCCTGCACGCAGCCGGCGGATCACGGCGAGACCGAAGTCGAGCAGCGGCACGATGAGTACGGCGAACGGCAGGATGATCGGGATGAACGCCGGCACGAGCGAGGAACGGCCGAGCGTCGAGAGCGTGTCGGGGTTGATCGTTCCCGTGACGGAGATGGCCGACGTCGCCATGAGCAGTCCGATGAGGAGCGCTCCGGCATCCCCCATGAACATCTTCGCCGGATGCCAGTTGAGCGGCAGGAATCCGGCACAGGCGCCGACGAGGATGGCAGCGATGACCCCAGCGAGACTGAAGTAGTTCTGTGGGCTGATCTCGCGCTGCAACAGATAGGTGTAGACGAGGAACGTGCCGTTCGCGATGAGTGCCACACCGGCGACGAGCCCGTCGAGTCCGTCGATGAAGTTGATCGCGTTCATCACGAGAACGATCGCGAAGAGGGTGATCACGATGCTCATCACCGGAGATCCGACCGTGAGACCGCCGATCGGCAGCGAGTAGATCTGAACGCCCAGCCAGGCCACGAGCCCGGCCGCCACGAACTGCCCGGCCAGCTTGGTCATCCAGTCGAGGTCCCACACGTCGTCGACCACGCCGATGACGACGATGAGAAGGGACGCCCCGAGGATGGCGAGGATCGGACCGGAGTCGGAGAAGATCAGCGTGAGCACACCGAACTGACCGGCCAGGAGCCAGCCCACGCCGAAAGCCCCCAGGATGCCCAGGAACATGGCTATACCGCCGAGGCGCGGCGTCGGCCTGGTGTGCACATCCCTGTCGCGGATCTTCGGATAGAGCCGGTACTTGAGACTCAGCTTGTAGACGACGAGGGACATCCCGAACGTGATCACGGCCGAGATGAGTGCGAGAGCGAGAAGGAGGGTCACGTCTGCTTGTCCGTGAGCGTGCCGGAGGTGTCGTCGACGGCGAGGAGGTCGCCCACGACTGCGCGGATGCGCTCCTCGGAGATAACGCCGTGACGCAGGATGCGGAGCACGCCGGTGCCGGCGGCGAGGGCCGTGGCGTCGACGATGGTGGAGGAGGAGTCCCGACCGGGCACCGGCTCGTAGGCAGAGCCGGCCTCTCCCCCCGCGAGGTACACCTCGACGGAATCGCCGAGCATGCCCTCTGCCTCGGCAGCAGTGCGCGCCGCTGGACGACCAGTGAGATTGGCGGACGACACGGCGAGCGGTCCGGTCTCGGAGAGGAGCTCGAGTGCGATCGTGTCGCTCGGCATGCGGAGTGCGACGGTTCCCCGGGTCTCCCCCAGGTCCCAGACCAAGGACGGTTGGGCGGGCAGAACGACCGTGAGGCCGCCCGGCCAGAACTCGCGCACGAGGTCGGTGACGGCGCCGGGCACCTCTTCTGCGAGTGCGGCGAGAGTGGGGATTCCCGGGATGAGGACGGGCGGCGGCGACTGGCGACCGCGACCTTTCGCATCCAGAAGGCGTTGAACCGCCTGCGGGTTGAACGCGTCGGCGGCGATGCCGTACACCGTGTCTGTGGGGATGACGACGAGCTCGCCGCGGCCGATCGCCGCGCGGGCCAACCTCATGCCGGTGAGGAGTTCGGAGTCGACCGAGCAGTCGTAGATGGGAGCCATGTCGCCCCAATGATAGTTGAGCCATCGGAAGGTTCCCTGCGGACAGGACGATACTTGACGTGATGGACGTCTACTTCTTCGACTGCGACAAGACCCTCTACGACTACGACTTCCACGAGCGGCTCCCGAAACTCGCCGAGCTCGGGGGCGTGAGCCAGTACCGTCTCGCCTCCAGCTGGTGGGCGGGCGGCCATGAGCGCGCGGCCGAGATCGGCGAGTACGCGACGAGCGAGGAGTACCTGGAGGCGTTCGCCGAGGTGACAGGGGCGCACCTCACGCTGGAGCAGTGGCAGATCGCCCGCAAGGCGGCCATGACCCCCATCCCGGGAGCCATCGAGGCACTGCACGAGGCCGCGACACTCGGCACCGTGTCCCTCCTGTCGAACAACCCCATCCCGTTCAAGGACTCCCTGCCCGTGCTGACGCCGGAGATCGTCGACGTGCTGCGGAACAACGACCTCGTCTCCGCCGTGCTCGGTGCCCGCAAGCCGGAACGGCGCATCTACACCAGAGCGCTCGGCCGTTTCGGCGTGCAGCCGAGCGATGCGATCCTCTTCGACGACTCCCTGGCCAACGTCGAGGGTGCGCGGGAGGCGGGGATGCACGCCTTCCACTTCACGAAGAACGACGACGGATCGTTCGACACGCACGGTCTGCGGCGCGCGATCCACGATTTCGCCGAGCGCGACCGCTCGGTCTGACGAACGAGGATTTCGAACGAAGGGTCCGGACGCGCTATCGGCGAAGAGATCGCTCTGCGTGTCCGGACCACTCATCGTTCTGCCCGCCCAGGTTTATCGCCGGCCGGCCTTACGGCGGAAGAGGACGGACGTCCACACCGCCGACCCCGCTGCGATGACGAGACACCAGCCGACCGCCCACCAGGCGCGGTCCCCCAGATCGGTGTCGAAGAGCAGACCACGGATGGTCTCGATCACCGGGGTGATCGGCTGGTTGTCGGCGATCCACTGCAACCAGACCGGCATCGTGTCCGTGGGCACGAACGCGCTCGACAGGTAGGGCAGGAAGAGCAGCGCGAACCCGTACCCGCTCGCGGCGGCGGGAGTACGGGCGGCCAGGCCCAGCGCGGCATAGAGCCAGGTGATCGCGAGGATGAAGAGCGCGATCATCCCGATGGCGCCGATCCACTGGAGGGTGTTGCCGGTCGGACGGAATCCGACGAGCAGTGCGACGCCGATCACCACCGCTGTGGCGAACAGATTGCGGAGAAGGCTGGCGACGACATGGCCCGTGATCACCCCGCTGCTGCGCAATGGCATCGTGCGGAAGCGGTCGACGATCCCGTTCGTCATGTCGTCCGCGACGTCCACCGCGGTGCTGGACGAACCGAATCCGGCGCAGAGCAGGATGATGCCGGGAACGACGTAGTCGACGTAGTCGCCGCCGGCGTCGATGGCGCCGCCGAACACATACGTGAACATCAGCATGAGCATGATCGGCAGGACGATCGCCATGATCAGCGCCTCGGTGTTGCGGAGCGTGTGACGGATGCTCCGGCCGATGAAGACGCGAGTGCTCGTGATCGCGGACACGTCACGATCGGCGGGCGGTGCCGCGACCGTGACGACACGGTCGGGAAGGAGTGCGGTGGACATCAGCGGGTTACCTCCAGGTTCTGTGCGGTGAGAGCGAGGAACACGTCGTCCAGGCTCGGCTTACGGATGCTCACACTGCCGCCGGGAAGGCCGGCCGCATCGAGCTGATCGATGGCTTCGCGGAGTCCGTGCACGCTTCCATCGGTGGGCAGTTCGCGAACGATCTGGTCGTTGCCGTCACGGAGCTCGACGACCTCTCCCCCGACCCTCGCCTTGAGCTCGGCCGCCGTTCCCTCAGCGACGACGACGCCGTGGTCGATCACCGCGATGCGGCCCGCGAGCTGGTCGGCCTCCTCGAGGTATTGGGTGGTGAGGAAGATCGTTATGCCCTGGGCGGCGAGCCCGAGGATCATCTCCCACAGCGTCTGCCTGCTGCGGGTGTCGAGACCGGTCGTCGGCTCGTCGAGGAAGATCACGGGCGGCGTCGCGACCAGACTGATGGCGAGGTCGAGACGGCGGCGCATGCCACCGGAGAACGTCTTGACGCGCTTACGGGATGCGTCCACCAGGTCGAACTGCTCGAGCAGCGCGCCTGCGCGTCGTTTCGCATCCGTCGCCGAGTAGCCCGAGAGTCTGGCCATCATGCGCAGATTCTCGTCGGCGGTGAGCACCTCGTCGACCGCTGCCGACTGCCCCGTGAGACTGATCGCGTTCTTCACTCCGTCGCGATCGGTGGTCACGTCGTGGCCCGCGACGCTGGCGGTTCCCTCGTCGGGTGTGACGAGGGTCGAGAGGATGTTGATGAGGGTCGTCTTGCCCGCTCCGTTCGGTCCGAGCAGTGCGAAGACGGTGCCGGCCTGCACTCGCAGGTCGATGCCGTCGAGCACACGCTGCTCGCCGAAGGATTTGCGGAGGCCGACGATCTCGATGGCTGCGGCCATGATTCTTCCTTCCGTTCGTGAACTGAGTATGGCGCAAACTGTTTACGCCGCATACGGTTTTGTTTAAGGTATACACAGTTCTAAGATGGGTGTCAACAACCCAAGTGGAAGGCACGACATGGCCGACGCAGTCGAAGAGGCACTCCCTGCTCTCCCCCGCGCCGTCGCGCTCAGCTGGGGAGTCGCCGAGCGTCCGCAGCGCGGACCGAAACGCGAGCTCAGCGTCGAGCGCATCATCGACACCGCCATCCAGATCGCCGACGACGAAGGCCTGCCCGCGGTGTCGATGAGCAAGATCGCGACCGCACTGGGCTTCACGACAATGTCGCTGTACCGCTACGTGACCAGCAAAGACGACATCCTGCTTCTCATGCAGGACGCCGTGTGCGGCATTCCGATCCCCACGGAGGACGAGGACGAGGACGGCGAATGGCGTGACGGTCTCCGCCGGTGGGCGGCCGCGACGATCGACGTGATGCGCGCGCACCCCTGGTTTCCCGACATCCCCATCTCGGGAGTGCCGCTGATGCCCAACAACCTGGCCGTTCTCGACTGGGGTCTGCGCATCATGAAAGACCTCCCCCTGAGCGATCCCGAGAAGTTGTCGACGGCACTGACGCTCAGTTCGTATGCGCGGGCGTTCGGCGTCGTGGAACGCGACGTGCAGCGCTCACGAGACCAGTCCGAGCGACCGACGCAGAGCGGTGAGGCCTTCACCGAAGCTCTCGCCGAACTCGTCACCGAAGAGAGGTTCCCCTACCTGGCACCCCTCGTCCGTTCGGGTGCGTACGCGGACAGCGAGGGCGACGACGATCAGGACGACTACGCCTGGGGCCTCGAGCGCATTCTCGACGGACTACAGCGGTACGTGGATGCGCGGAGCAGCGGCGAACCCGTCGTCGCCGCCATGCCGCGACCGGAACCCGTGCCGCACGACAAGGGCGTGCGCGAAGCCGCGAAGGCCCGCCGGGAGGCGGAGAGCCGGCTCAGAGAGGCACGGAAACGCGAGCGCGAGGCGATCGCGAAAGCTCGTGAACGGCAGGCGAAGGCCGAGGAGAAAGCGGGGAAGGCCGCACGCTAGCGGTCGCAGCCGGCTAGCGGATCGCCGTGGTGGTGCGGTCTCTGGTCGTCAGATCGCGGTGGGTGGCAGCGGCACGCCAGCCGTCGGCGGTGAGGATGTCGCGGATCTGCGCTCCCTGCAGCTCGCCGTGCTCCAGCACGAGCGTTCCGCCCGGATGCAGAAGACGCCGGGCGACCCCGGAGATCGTGCGCACCACATCGAGCCCGTCCGCACCGCCGTACAGCGCCGCCGGCGGATCGAACAGGCGCACCTCCGGATCGCGCGGGATCGCCTCGGCAGGGATGTACGGCGGGTTCGAGATGACGACGTCGACCGTTCCATCGAGCTCGGGCAGGGCATCCGCGAGATCCACGAACACGACCCTCGCGTTCGTCGCACCGGACTCGTCGACATTGCGACGAGCCCAGATGAACGCCTCGGGAGAGTTCTCGACCGCGACGATGCGTGCGTGGGGCACCTCCGTCGCCATCGCGAGAGCGATCGCACCGCTCCCCGTGCCGAGGTCCACACCGATCGGCTCCTCGTTCGGAACCGCGCGCAAGGCATCGATCGCGTACTGCACGACCTGCTCCGTCTCCGGACGAGGGACGAACACGCCCGGTCCGACCGCGAGCTCCAGCGAACGGAACGGAGCACGACCGGTGATGTGCTGCAACGGCTCCCTGGTCGCCCGGCGGGCCGCCAGCTCGCGCACACGCGACGCATCCGTGTCGCTCACCTCTGACCCCATCACGGCCAGCGCCTGGACACGGCCTCGACCGGCATCGAGCACGAATCCGACGAGAAGCTCGGCATCGACCACCGGATCGGGCACTCCCGAACGCTCGAGAACGTCGGCGACCTCGGCGAGGACTGCGGAGACCGTCGTCGGAGCAAGCGGGGAGGAAGCGTCGGGTGGCAACATCGCCGTCGAGCCTAGCGGCACATCCGCATTCGTCACACAGCATTCACCCCTGCTCACGAAGATTAGAGTGGTGACGCTCCCGTCCATCCGTATCCGTGCCACAAGGAAGAGGCCATGACAGGTCACATCTACGAGAACATCGCCGAAGCGGTCGGCAAGACCCCGCTCGTCAAGCTCAACCGTCTCACCGACGGGATCGACGCGACGGTGCTCGGAAAGCTCGAGTTCTACAACCCCGCCGGCAGTGTGAAAGACCGCATCGGCGTCGCCATCATCGACGCCGCAGAGAAGGCCGGCGCACTTCATCCGGGCGGCACCATCGTCGAAGGCACGAGCGGCAACACGGGCATCGCGCTGGCGATGGTCGGAGCCGCACGAGGCTACAAGGTCATCCTCACCATGCCGGAGACCATGAGCAAGGAGCGGCGCGTGCTGCTCCGCGCATTCGGCGCCGAGATCGTGCTCACGCCCGGGCCGGACGGGATGCGCGGGGCCGTCGAGAAAGCGCAGGAGATCGTCGCGACCACCGAGAACGCGATCTGGGCGAAGCAGTTCGCCAACGAGGCCAACCCGGCCATCCACCGTGCGACCACGGCGGAAGAGATCTGGGCCGACACCGACGGCGGCGTCGACATCTTCGTGGCGGGCGTCGGAACCGGCGGAACGATCACGGGCGTGGGCCAGGTGCTGAAACAGCGCAAGCCCGGGGTGCAGGTGATCGCCGTCGAACCGCTCGACTCCCCCATCCTCAACGGCGGCAAGCCGGGTCCGCACAAGATCCAGGGCATCGGCGCCAACTTCGTTCCCGAGATCCTCGACACCACCGTCTACGACGAGGTCGTCGACGTCGCGTTCGACGACGCCATCGACGTGGCCAAGAAGCTCGCCAGCCAGGAAGGCATCCTCGCGGGCGTCTCATCGGGCGCGATCGTCTGGGCGGCGCTCGAGGTCGCGAAACGACCGGAGAACGCGGGCAAGACGGTCGTCGCCATCATCTGCGACACAGGCGAGCGTTACATCTCCACTCCGCTCTGGGCCGACCTGCTCGACTGACACCGGCAACCGATAGATGGCGTTCTTTCCCCGCATCCGCGAAGACATCGCGAACGCGCGCAGGCACGACCCCGCCGCGCGCAGCGGTTTCGAAGTGTGGATGGCGTACTCGGGGCTGCACGCCGTGTGGTCGTACCGGGTGGCCCACCGGATGTGGCGGGCCGGCCTCAAGACGCCGGCCCGCATCCTCTCCCAGTTCACCCGGTTCCTCACCGGCATCGAGATCCACCCCGGAGCCACGATCGGCCGCCGGTTCTTCATCGATCACGGCATGGGCGTCGTGATCGGGGAGACGACCTGGGTGGGCGACGACGTGATGCTGTACCACGGCGTGACACTCGGCGGAAAAGGCAGCGGGCACGGCAAACGTCACCCCACCATCGAGAACGGGGTGACCGTCGGAGCAGGGGCGAAGGTGCTCGGGGCGATCAGGGTCGGAGCGCGCACGGTCATCGGCGCGAACGCCGTCGTGGTGCACGACGCTCCGGCAGACTCGGTGCTCACCGGCGTTCCCGCCCGATCCCACCACCGCACGGGCCACGAGCAGATCGCCGGAGACGACTGGATCGACCCCGCGATGTACATCTGACCCATCCAGCGATCAGCCATCGACTCCGGTCAGAATGCGGTCTCAGCGGAGCCGGGAGAGCATTCTGACCGGAGTCGATTGCAGTGGTGGGTGGGTCAGTCGGTGCCGAGGTCGGCGAGGCGGGCCTCTTCGTCGGCGAGGATGCACGACTCGATCACAGGCTCCAGGGCTCCGTTCATCACGGCGTCGAGGTTGTAGGCCTTGTACCCGGTGCGGTGATCGGCGATGCGGTTCTCCGGGAAGTTGTACGTACGGATGCGCTCCGAACGGTCCATCGTGCGGATCTGGCTCTTGCGCACCGCGGACGCCGCCGCATCGATCTCCTCCTGCTGGCGCGCGAGCACGCGGGCGCGCAGCACGCGCATCCCCGCCTCACGGTTCTGCAGCTGGCTCTTCTCGTTCTGCATCGCGACGACGATGCCCGTCGGAAGGTGCGTGATGCGCACCGCTGAGTCGGTCGTGTTGACCGACTGACCGCCGGGGCCGCTCGACCGGTACACGTCGATCTTCAGGTCGTTCGGGCTGATCTCGACCTCTTCGGGCTCGTCGACCTCCGGGAAGACCAGCACACCGGCAGCGGACGTGTGGATGCGTCCCTGCGACTCGGTGGCCGGAACCCGCTGGACGCGGTGGACACCGCCCTCGTACTTGAGGTGCGCCCACACGCCTTCGGCCGGATCGGACGAGTTTCCCTTGATCGCCAGCTGCACGTCTTTGATGCCGCCGAGGTCGCTCGACGTCTGCTCGAGGATCTCCGTCTTCCACCGTTTCGACTCGGCGTAGTGGAGGTACATGCGCAGGAGGTCGGCGGCGAACAGCGCCGACTCCGCGCCGCCCTCGCCCATCTTGATCTCCATGATCACGTCGCGGCTGTCGTTCTCGTCGCGCGGGATCAGCAGACGGCGCAGCTTCTCCCCCGACTCGGCGAGCTCGGCTTCGAGTCCCGGAACCTCCTCGGCGAACGCTTCGTCTTCCGAGGCGAGCTCCTTCGCGGCCGCGAGGTCGTCTTCGAGCTGTTTCCAGTGCTGGTACGCGGCGACGATACGGCTGAGCTCGGCGTACCGGCGGTTCACCTTCTTGGAGCGCACAGGATCGCTGTGCAGCTCCGGGTCGGCGAGCTGCTCCTGCAGATCGTCGTGCTCGGCGATCAGTGTGTTCACCGATTCGAACATTCGTGTTCTTCTTTCGTCAGGTCCGCGGTCTGGGCAAAGCAAAGTGCCCGCCGCCGACCGGGATTCCGGCGGCGACGGGCACTGATCCAGCTAGCGGTGGTCGTGCTCGTTGTTGTGCGAGTGCGCCGTTCCGTGGCCGGTTGCAGGAGCCGCAGGCATCGACTTCTGCACCTGCATCAGGAACTCGACGTTGCTCGTGGTCTCCTTGAGGCGTCCGAGGACGATCTCGAGTGCCTGCTGCTGGTCGAGGCCCGCGAGAGCGCGACGCAGCTTCCAGGTGATCTTGACCTCGTCGGCACCCATGAGCATTTCTTCGCGACGGGTTCCGGATGCGTTCACATCGACCGCGGGGAAGATGCGCTTGTCGGCCAGCTGACGCGACAGACGGAGCTCCATGTTCCCTGTGCCCTTGAACTCCTCGAAGATGACCTCGTCCATCTTGGATCCGGTCTCGACGAGAGCCGAGGCCAGGATGGTGAGCGATCCACCGTGCTCGATGTTGCGGGCGGCTCCGAAGAAGCGCTTGGGCGGGTACAGCGCCGAGGCGTCGACACCACCCGAGAGGATGCGACCGGAGGCCGGGGCCGCCAGGTTGTACGCGCGTCCCAGACGGGTGATCGAGTCGAGGAGCACGACCACATCGTGACCGAGCTCGACGAGTCGCTTGGCGCGCTCGATGGCGAGCTCTGCGACCGTGGTGTGGTCTTCGGCCGGACGGTCGAAGGTGGAGGCGATGACCTCGCCCTTCACCGTGCGCTGCATGTCGGTGACCTCTTCTGGACGCTCGTCGACCAGAACGACCATGAGGTGGACCTCGGGGTTGTTGGTGGTGATGGCGTTCGCGATCTGCTGCATCACGATCGTCTTGCCGGCCTTGGGCGGCGCGACGATGAGACCGCGCTGACCCTTGCCGATCGGAGCGACGAGGTCGATGATGCGCTGGGTGATCTTGGTGGGCTCGGTCTCGAGACGCAGACGTTCCTGCGGGTAGAGCGGGGTGAGCTTGCCGAACTCGACGCGGCTGGCCGCCTCTTCGATCGTCTGACCGTTGATGGAGTCGACCTTGACGATCGCGTTGTACTTCTGACGGGTGTTGTTCTCACCCTCGCGCGGCTGACGGATGGCGCCGACCACGGCGTCGCCCTTGCGCAGGTTGTACTTCTTGACCTGGCCAAGGGAGACGTACACGTCGTTGGTTCCCGGAAGGTAGCCCGAGGTGCGCACGAAGGCGTAGTTGTCGAGGACATCCAGGATGCCCGCGACGGGGATCAGCACGTCGTCGTCGGCGATCTCCGGTTCGAACTCGTCGGCGCCGGTGGCTCCGCCGCGACGCTTGCGGTCACGGTAGCGGCTGCGACCGTTGCGCTCGCCGTCCGGCTGCGTCTCGGTCTGCGGACCGGCGTTGCGGTTCTGGTTCTGCTGACCGCGATTCTGCTGACCGTTCTGGTCTTTGCCGGACTCGTCGCGATCGCGACCCTGCTGGTTCTGACCCTGCTGGTTGCCCTGCTGGTT
>Ga0256795_1000413_pt1 | contig 18282 bp, 17 predicted proteins | sample MC6MC0946MT_FD_186353 | JGI IMG/M metagenome (GOLD analysis project Ga0256795, IMG submission 186353) | Metatranscriptome of enriched soil aggregate microbial communities from Iowa State University, Ames, United States - MC6-MC0946-MT... | ecosystem: Environmental > Terrestrial > Soil >... | reverse complement strand
TGGACCGACATAACCCTTGTTTGGGGTATAAGTCACTTCACCTGTGATTGGATCAACACTAACAGTACCGTTTTGAGGCTGTTTCGTGATCACCACCGTACTTGGATCTAAGTCACCATCTTTATCAGTGTCATTTGAAGTCACATCAATAATGATTGGGGTATCTTCTTTAGTTTCAGCGCTGTCTTTTTCTGCGATAGGAACATGCTGAGGATGTTCAATTACAGGAGATTTTTTATTGTTATCATGACCTTGACCAGTAGCCACTGCCGCTATCGGAACCAAAGCCAATAGCCATAATGGATTAAAGGCCCAAAATGCTGCAACTTCTTCACCACCTAAAGCCTGACCAGCTTCAACTTGATCCGCAAGCAAACTCACGGCATCACTTTTTTCTGCACTTTCTGGGACATAAGGGTAATATTTGCCATTTTCATGCTGACCGATCAGTAAGTTAGACTCCCCTTCTGAATAGCCCAACTCACCATTTGCAGCATAATAGTTTTCAATAATTAGATCTGGCTGATCAACATCCCCACCTTCGAAACTAATCCACAAATCCTTATCATGGCGTTTAGTCGCAATATTTTCTGGCCCAAATGAAGTCTCTTTATCAGTAAACTCATAATGAACATTTGCTTTTGCAGCAATTTTTAATGGTTTACCTTGAGAACCACGACCAAACTCGCCCCCTTCAATATTCAAGGTATCGAGTGTTGATTTTTTAGCATTAATTTTGAGAACAATATTCTTTACAGTCACGTTTATTTCCTTAATTTCAATAATTAAGCATTAATTAATAGAATCAAAATACTAAGTTTTGAAATGAAGCGTAATTACGGCTGAGTACCATAAAGAAGGATCTCAACTCGACGATTGGGCTGATTACATGCCAAACGCGCAGTACGATTTTGAGTGTGTTTTTCAGAACAATCTGTGATCAATAAATTTGTTTTACCACGGCCTTCGGCAGCAATTAAATCAGCAGATAAACCATAATTTACCATCATATTTTTTACACTTTGCGCACGATGTGCTGACAACACTTGGTTATAACTTTCCGTACCGTCTGGATCTGTATAACCAATAACATCTATATGGCTTATCCCGGCTGTTTCATTACGAATGGCATCTGCAACATCCTTAATTTCTTGTTTACCCTGAGTTAACATATTTGCTTCATCTGATTTATCAAACTGAAACAAAGCGCCAGCTTGTAATGTAAATTTCTTCAACATTTTAACGGTAGGCTTACACTTTAAATCGCGATCAACACGTGGCAAGGTATGGACTTGTTCTTTTAAATGCTGCTGAGCTTTTTTAATTTCATCCTCATTCATTGCTAAGAAATAAGTCTGCCCATTCTGATCCAGACTCACACGTAAATAGGTGGTTTTTTCGAGAGGTAAATTATAGTATTGCCCGCCTTTTTCTTTAGTTGCATAGCGATCTTTGACATCCGTTTCAATTGCAACCAACTTTTGGTTATCAGGACAAACTTCAAGCTCTTTATAAGCATTGGGTAACAATGAAGTCAAATATTCTCCACCTACAAAAATATTTACCGCTTTTCCCTCAATTTTCTCATCACGAACAAAAACAACATTTGCTTTATTTTTATTTACTTTTTCATTAATTTTTTGATTTTCAAAGTTATGCCACTTTTCAACAGCCGTACCATTACTACCACCTTTTACAGCACATCCAGACAAGATTGAGCTGAGGAGTAGTGTTGTGACCAACAAGCCTTTATTTGTGACCATCATTAAAATTTGTTCCTTACAGAATTTAAAAGTAAAAAACCTCTACAACGAAACGTTTAAGCTTCGTAGAGGTTGCACATAAAAACCTTTTAGACAGCGAGACCAATATTTTAAATTTCAGTAAGGCTGCCTAAAAACACGTTTTTTCGTGACATATTTCACGGTTTAATATTTAAGGTACGCAAAAATAATGAATTAGGGTTAATACGTCAAATGATAAAAATTTGCCTTTGGGTTAAAATAATTCACCTGAAAAAACATAAGGTTAAATATTGATCTTTAAATATATTTTGATTTAGAAAGCAGTATCTATTTTAAAATTTTTATTTAATATTTCACATGAATTATAAAATATATGACAGCGAGCAATAAAGTGATGAACTTAGATAAGTCATTAACAGGTTTTCAATTATCTAAACTTCATACATTTGAAGTAGCTGCAAGGCATGAGTCTTTTTCATTAGCGGCAAAAGAGTTATGTTTAACACCTAGTGCTGTTAGCCACCAAATCAATTTATTAGAGAAAGAACTCAATATAAAACTATTTTTACGCTTACACCGTAAAGTTGAACTCACGGCTGAAGGCAAGCACATTTTTTGGGCATTGCAGTCTTCTTTAGGCCATCTCAATACTGAAATTAAGGCCATCCAAAATCAAACTTTATCTGGGCCACTCACGATTTATGCTAGGCCATCGATTACACAAAATTGGTTGGTTCCCAAACTATCTGACTTTATACAGCGCTATCCTTTTATTGAATTGTCCATTTTGACTGGCAATGAAAATGTTAATTTGCAACGAGAAGGGATAGATTTAGCACTTTATTTTGATAACCAACCCTGCCCGCAATTGAATTATCAATACTTAATGGATGAACATATTTTACCTGTATGTAGTCCTGAGTATGCTGAAAAATTCAACCTTGTAGACAATTGGCAGAATTTAAACCAGTGTACTTTACTTCATGACAGCCATGCATGGTGCAATAAGACTGGAACGGGGGAATGGGACAGTTGGGCCGTACATTTTAATATCAATATTAATACCCCTTCAGCGCTTTACTTCAACCGATCAGATCTCGCTTCTATTGCTGCCAAAAATAACCTTGGAGTGACAATGGGGAGAAAACGATTGGTTGAAAAAGCCATTAAAAATGGCGAACTAATCGCACCATTCCCCGATCAGTTTTTACTCTGCGAGCAACATTACTATATCACTTCACTGAAAGATCGCCACTGGCCAAAAATTGAGGCCTTTTGTCTATGGCTCAAAAATCAAACCATGAGTCAGGACTAAAATCACTTGCTAACAAACCATAATCAAATCAATGCTGTACTCATTTATAAATCGAGTACTTTCTGCTTTTATAATGGTTTTATATTCACATACTTAAAAATCGTCAGAAAGATATCGTTGATCCACTCTGACGAAACATAGATTTTTTATACAAATAACATTCACTGAGAAGAGGACATTTGCATAACCGATAACGTTTTATTCATTACGTTCTTGTTCATATTCTAAAATTGCCTCTTTTGCAATACGAAAACTATCGACTGCAGCAGGTACACCACAGTAAATGGCAACTTGTAAAAGCACTTCACGAATTTGAGTTTTAGATAAACCATTTCTCAATGCACCTTTAACATGTAGTTTCAACTCATGTGGGCGATTAAGTGCAGAAATCATCGCAAGATTAATTAAACTGCGTTCAGGCTTACTCAGTTCGTCACGTCCCCAAACAGCACCCCAGCAATATTCCGTAACCAGCTCTTGTAAAGGTAAATTAAAATCATCGGCATTATTGATGGAGTGATTTACATAGGCCTCGCCCAACACTTGTTTACGAATTGCGAGGCCTTTTTCAAATTTGTCATTGCTCATGTATTTAATCCTCCGAATAAGGTGTATTTAATTTCAAGATAATCTTCAATTCCATATTTAGATCCCTCACGGCCTAAACCTGACTGCTTCATTCCGCCAAAAGGAGCAACTTCATTTGAGATGAGCCCCTTATTGATTCCAACCATGCCATATTCAAGCTGTTCACTCATGCGCCAAGCCCGTCCTAAATCTTTGGTATAGCAATATGCAGCTAAACCAAATTCCGTGGCATTTGCCATATCTAGGGCTTGTTGTTCGGTTTCAAATTTAAATACGGCGGCAAGAGGACCAAATGTTTCTTGTGTGGCAACATCCATGTCTGCATTGGCATCAGCAATAATAGTGGGTTGATAAAACAATTCGCCTGCATGATGTCGTTTACCGCCTGTAACCAAACGCGCCGATTTGGCTAATGCATCTGCAACATGCGCTTCGACTTTTTTAACAGCATTGCTATTAATTAAGGGACCAATTTCAATCCCTTGATCTAAACCATTACCAATTTTTAAAGCGTTCACCTTTTCACTTAATCCAGCAATAAATTTGTGATAAATCCCAGCTTGTACCAGAAAACGATTGACACAAACACAGGTTTGACCTGCATTGCGATACTTTGCAATCAGTGCACCTTCAACCGCTGCATCTAAATCGGCATCATCAAAAACAATAAACGGCGCATTTCCCCCTAATTCAAGAGATACTTTCTTTAAGGTCTGTGCTGAACGTTGATAAAGCAGCTTTCCCACAGGGGTAGAACCGGTAAAAGTAAACTTACGCACCTCATGACTTTCAAAAATTGCACCTCCAATACTTACTGCATCACCAGTAATCACACTGAAAATATCAGCAGGCACTCCCGCCTGAACGGCCAAATCCACCAAAGCTAAAGCTGTAAATGGCGTTTCAGGTGCGGGCTTCACGATACACGGACAACCCGCTGCCAATGCTGGTGCAACTTTACGGGTAATCATTGCAGCTGGGAAATTCCAAGGCGTAATTGCTGCGACAACACCAATTGCTTGTTTCTGTACAACAATACGTGCATCGGTATAAGGACTTGGAATAACATCGCCATACACACGCTTCGCTTCTTCAGCAAACCACTCGACAAAACTGGCGGCATATAAAATTTCTCCTCTCGCCTCCGCTAAAGGTTTGCCTTGTTCACTGGTTAAAATAAATGCCAGCTCATCCGCCTTTTCAATCATCAGGTCAAACCATTTTTTTAAAATGATTGAACGATCTTTTGCGGTCTTGTTTTTCCACGCTGCCCAACCTGTAACAGCAGCTTTAATCGCCCGTTCAGCTTCTGCCTTGCCCATATTTGGCACGCTTCCAATTATTTCTTGTGTTGCTGGGTTATAAATATCAGCGCTTTGATGACTATCGGCATCACACCATTGACCAGCAACGAAAGCCTGTTGATGGAAAAGTGGCATTGCATTAAGTTGCATACAAATTATCCTTGTTAGACTCTGGTAAGGAGAAATAGATCATCAAATCAGTTGATCAATGATCTATTTATCATCATCTTGTATGATGGCATACCAAAAGAATCGTGAAAAAATTTTCGATTGCCCGAATGTGATTTGCTTTGTTTTAGAAATAATAGAATAAAGTCAAATTCAACAACTTATTCCATTTGTTATCATCACCCTGCGCCAATGATGAAAAATTACCACCAATAAATGGATCATTTTTACTCACGATATATTCAGCAAGCAAAGAAAGCTGTTTATGATCAATCGAGACACCTAAAATATTACGCGTAGAATCTTGTGATCCTGACAGATCTTTGTTGTAACGGCTGTGCATAAAATAAGGGGTAATATTGCCAATCTGTTGAACATCTTTAAAGGTATACCCAAGGTCAGCGGTATAATAAGTTGCTTTATTGGCAACAGCATATTCACTGTCATACGATCCCATCAACGAGGTATCAGGGTGAATCAGATCTTTATTGCTGATGTCATTTTCACCTCCTGTTAATGTTAGTCCTAAAGCACCATAATTGAGTTTGCTAAATACTGACCACGCTTTACGACGACCTGTTTGATTGGTCTTTTTATTGTCAATTTCTGAGATCCAGTATGATGCACCGATCTGTGTATTCAGCCCCTCAACAGCCAAAGGTATATCCTGCGTAATACGCCCAACCCACATATTTTTTTCCTGTAAATTGGTTTGTGACTCATCATCTGAACGCACATAATTCGCAGTATAACGCCCTGAATTAGGTGTATATGTTCCTGAATAATGACCACCATCTATAGCAAAATAACCTAAATCAAACTTGGTTGCTGTCGGCAATTCAGCATGATAATTCACACCAACATTATGCACATCTTCCAACCCAGCAGTGGTATTGATACTACCAAATAGACTATTGCCCCAGAAACGTCCTGGACCAAATGGAATCGGTTGCATCCCAACTACAAGCTGATCGGTTTTATTGAGACGGTATCCCACATAAGCATCAATCATGGTCGAAAAGTCACACAGCCGTTCATATTGATAACATCTATACTCAGCATGCCCAAACAGATCACCACGCGCATAATCTAGTTTGAGTTGTGCTGCATCAAAACGAATTTTTTGATCATCGGCATTTTCACCATACTGCTTAAGTTGGTAATTACCTCGCACATAACCCGATACCGTGAGCTGACCAGTTTCACTATTACGATCACCAAAACTGATTCCTGCATAACATGGCGAAATAAAAGCAACGAGAATTGAAGCAACGATCAGTTGTAAATTATTTTTTTTCATTTTGCAGATTCCTTTCTAATCCCCCTTTAATCTTTCCAAGATTAAATAGGTAATACACAACAAAACTAACCACTAAACCTATCACCCATGACACATCAACATTTGGAATAACATTGGCGAAAGGTCCTGTAAAAAATGCATTGGTCAGGAATGGGATTTGAATTGCAATCCCAATAAAATAGGCGGTTAAAGCTTTTGCATTAAACTTGCCGTAAATGCCACCATCTTGAGCAAAAATAGAGTGAATATCATAGGATTTCTTATTCACCACATAGAAATCCAACAAGTTAATCGATACCCACGGCACCAAGATAAATAGCAAGGCAAAAACCACATTGAGGAAGAAACTAATAAAGTTACTAGATGCCCAAAGCGCAGTAAATGTAGCGAGAACAAGTACCACAATAGATAAAGCCACACGAATATTTTTACTTGGTATCCATTGACCGGCAAAGGTTTGAATCGATGTAATACAAGATAAGACCGCACCATATAAATTCATGGCATTGTGACCAATAATATTACAGAGGAATAAAATCATCAGTGCATAGCCAAACAATCCTGTCCCCGATTTGAACGCTTCCATTGCATCTGTAGTAGAACCGATACTGACTGCCACTGTGCCAAATACCATGGCAAAAATCGTTCCTAGAGATGCGCCCCAATAGGTAAAAATAAAAGGCTTAAAAATCCCAATACTTTTAGGTAGATATCTTGAATAATCTGAGGTGTAGGGTGAAAAACTAATTTGCCAAACAGCGCATAAACCAAACATGGCAAACCAGCCTTTCATATTAAAAGCACCTTTTGCCAAGACATCTGCATTGATGTGTGGAAGCATAATCATCAGACCAATTAATAATGCGCCTCCCATAAACCACGTGCCAATCTTATTGAACTTATGAATAAGGTGATAACCCACTATACCAATCGTGGTTGCAGCAATTGCCCCAATCACCGTGGCTATCGGTACAGGTATTGCAGGTACAACGGTATGTAAAGTTTTGCCAGATAAAATAATATTTGAAATAAAGAACCCCAAATAAATCAGGGTGGTAAATAATACAACCAACAATGCACCATAACGCCCAAACTGTGCGCGGCTCTGGATCATTTGCGGAATACCCACTTGTGGTCCTTGAGCTGAAGTCAATGCCAAAATTACGGCCCCAAAGAAATGCCCAGCACAAATTGCAATTAAAGCGCTGACCAAATTCAGATTAAACGTTAACATTGACATTGCACCGGTAATCACCGCTAAGGGTGCGATATTGGTACAAAACCACAGGGTAAAAAGATCCCGAACTTTTCCATGGCGTTCTGATGGATCGACATAGTCAATTGAATGGCTTTCTATCACAAAAGCATTTTTTTCATTTTGATTCATATCCTTAATCTCTCTTTGAGGAATTCATTTTCCTCAATATCAATTTATTTGTGAGCATAAACCTAGGTTTCACAACCTGCCTTGTCAGAACCATAGCGAGATGACCTGACCTTTATTGCTCTTATTCTGTACATTGATTTTCAGCAGTTTTAATCAATCATTAAAAAAAGATAAAAATGCTCCAGTTGAGGCTTTTAAAAGCTCAACAAAAGGTATTTTTAAACCGCAGTAAAATTTATGGGATTTCAGTGTTGTGCATATATTTTCATCCTTGAATTTAAAATTTCTAAATCAGACCTTTTAAGATTTATCGCATCACAAAAGGATCATCAATAGGTTCATCTGAAGTACGTAACCAAACGGTTTTTGTCGTGGTGTAATCGAATACCGCCTCAAAACCACCTTCACGACCATGACCAGATAAACCATGACCACCAAAGGGTGCGAGTGGTGAAACTGCCCGATAAGTATTCAACCAAACAATGCCTGACCGCATCGCTTTGGTCATCCGATGAGCACGACTTAAGTTATGGGTAAATATCCCAGCGGCAAGTCCATACGCAGTATGATTGGCTGTTTGAATTGCTTCCGCTTCAGTGCAAAAACTAACCACCGACAATACAGGGCCAAACAATTCAGTCATGACACAATCGGCCTGCGGAGCATCACTACAATCTAGAATCGTAGGTGGATAGTAATAACCTGCACGATCAATGGCTTGTCCACCTGTGAGTAGTTGTGCACCCTGCTGAATTGAACTTGCCACCACTTGCTCAATCTTCTGGCGTTGAGCTAAAGTACACAGTGGACCAAATTCCGTTGCCATATCATCCGGCAAACCAATTTTGATCCGTTGAACCCGCTCAACCAAACGTTGAAGAAACTCATCTTTAATACTTTCTTCGATCAGTAAGCGTGAACCTGCAACACAACTTTGCCCCGTTGCGGCAAAAATCGCAGCGACTTGGGCATTTACAGCACTTTGTAAATCAGCATCTGCAAAAACAATAAATGGCGATTTTCCACCCAGTTCAAGCGATACTTTGGCAAGGTTTTCGGCGGAATTACGTACGATATGTTGTGCTGTTTCAGGACCACCAGTAAATGCCACATGCGCAACCTCAGGATGACGCGTTAAAACCGCTCCACATTCAGTTGCAAAACCCGTAATCACATTCACGACACCTGCTGGAAAACCAGCGTCATGAACCAAGCGAGCAAATGCCAGTAATGGTGCAGGCCCTTGCTCTGAGGCTTTTAACACAACCGTACAGCCTGCTGCTAAAGCAGGACCGACTTTGACAGCGGATAAAAATAATTGACTGTTCCATGGCACAATCGCAGCGACTACACCCACAGGTTCACGAATAGTCCAAGCTTGCATGTCTTGCTTATCAATCGGTAAATAGCGACCTTCTAGCTTGTCTGCAATACCTGCGTAATAACGATAATATTCAGCCACATAAGCAATTTGGCTTGAGGTTTCACGAATGATTTTACCAGTGTCATACGTTTCATACTGTGCCAGTTGCGGTGCAGCTTTTTCTATCAAATCCGCAAGTTTATAAAGCAATTTTCCACGTTGCGAAGCGGTTAAACCTGACCATGCCGCGTTTTGTAAAGCCTGAGATGCCGCAGAAACCGCACGATTAACCTCAGCTGTTCGAGCTTCTGGCATTTTTGCCCAAACCTGCCCAGTTGCTGGATTGATACTGTCAAATTGCGCAGCACCATTCTCAAATTGACCATTAATATATAACTGAAATGGAGAAGCCATACTCTTCTCTCCTATGCAAATGCTGGCATCACTTCATTAATCATACGTTCTAATGAGGCTTTTTTACGTTCAAAGCTCATTCCTGTATCGATCCAGAAGGAATATTCGTTATACCCCATCTCCTCATAGACTTTCAGACGATCAATGACTTCCTGTGCCTGACCAATGACGTTATTTTTACGCATGGCTTCAGCTGTATAAAATGGATGTTGTGCGATTTCTTCTTGACTCAGTGGTGCAATAAGCCCTTGGGTAATTTCCCGCTCATTTTTAAACCACGCCCCAAAATAATTATAGAATGTATTCATTTCATCTGCTGCAAGCTGTGCATCTTGCTCACTGTCAGCAACGTAGGTATGCCGTAGTAACATAATTTCAGGACGAGCTACATCAGCAAACTTTTCACAAGCCGTATTGAAATGCCCCATCAACTTTTCGACTTCCTCATCACCTAAGTGCAAAGGTGTAACCTGTACATTACAGCCATTTTGTACTGCAAACTCATGGCTATTGGGATCACGAGCAGCAACCCAAATCGATGGATGTGGCTGTTGTAAAGGTTGTGGTGAAGCAGTGGTTTTCGGGAACTGCCAAAACTCCCCCTTATGCTCATAATCGCCTTTCCATAGGTTTTTAATTGCAGGAATCATTTCGCGTAACCGCTGACCTGCACTCCATGCATCCATCCCCGGTACCATACGCTCATATTCAAATGAATATGCGCCTCGCGCTATGCCAATATCTAAACGACCATTGCAAATGATGTCTGCCATGGCAGCTTCACCAGCCAACTTTATCGGATGCCAAAACGGCGCAACTACGGTACCTGTGCCTAAGCGAACATTTTGAGTCTTGTTGGCAAGATCAACCAAATTAATAAATGGATTGGGTGCAATGGTAAAATTCATTGCATGATGTTCACCCATCCAAATCGCATGCATTCCGCCCCGATCAGCAATTTGGCAAAGCTCTATCATTTCATCATAAAGTTGCTTATGTGTTTCTTGATCAGAAACACGTTCCATGTGTACAAATAATGAAAAACGCATAGTTAAACTTCCTCTTTAACAATTTGACGAACCGTTCCAGTGGTTTGATTCCCGTAATAAACACCATAAGTTTTAAGATGATTTTCTTTGCGATAGCGCATTAACATACTTTCCAAAGCACTATCGACAAAAGTGAGTTGCTCAAGGTCATTTAAATCCACAAATTGACCTTTGTGGGCTTCAGGAATGGGGGTATTACATAAAAAAGCAATATATTGTTGTTGTGTGGTGATATCGTCGTAGACAGAATAAATAAAGCTTGGCGAAGCTTCAGGCTGGTAAACCGCAAAGATTTTCTCCAGCGTTTTTTCTGCACCGTCTTTATCTACAAGCAAATGTGGCAATGTCCATTTTTGCTGCGAGGTTTGCTCAAGCAAGATTTGGTTTTCATGACCGATTAATGCCATCATCATAACCTTCATGCCAGAGATCACATCCGTTGAAGATTTAGCGGGGGTAAAATAAGCACCACGGTAATACCCCAGTCCGGCAAAACCTGTTGAAGTAAAACCTTCTACCTTACCGATCAATACAGCATGATCTCCTGCATCAACAACTTGGTAAGTGGTACAGTCAAACCATGCACTCACTTGGTCAATAATCGGATTTTGGCAATCGCTTTTGCGCCAATCCAAATTTGCAAAACGATCATCACTTGGTCGAGCAAAAGTATTGGAAATATCCTTTTGTTCTTCTGCCAAAATATTGATGGCAAAATGTGTTGCCTGTGCAAAATAATCATAATTGCTCGATGTCTTAGCAATGCTAACCAAAAGCAAAGCTGGGTCCAAAGACACCGAAGCAAAAGAGTTCGCTGTAAAACCTAATGGTGTTCCATCGTCCTTACAGGTGGTCACTATGGTCACGCCTGTCATAAATGACCCAAAAGCATCACGTAGTTCCCGTATTTTATTTATTGTATCCATTTCACTCATTGCTATATTCCTTTATCAAGCAATTTAGACGCTGGTTTCCAACCATGCTTGCATTGCATTATTCACTTTATCTGGTGCAGTTAAATTCACCATATGTCTTTCATTTTCAATCACAATAGCCTTGGCATTTTGAGCTTGGCTGGCCATCTGTATTGCCATTTCTGCTGTAGAGTTAGGATCACCAGTCCCCGTGAGAATCAAAGCTGGACAGGTGATTTTTGACCAGTCATTGGCATAAATTGAATCACCTCGAGCAAAGGCGGAATAAGCAGTTGCATAGCCTGACAGATCTACTTGCTGTAACCACGATTTCACTTTTAATGCAGCTTGGCGCTCTGCCTCACTGTCACCAAACCAACGTTGTAGTGGTGTTTCTATATCAAGCTGACCTGCTTTTATCGCTTCAGCGCGGTAAAGCACTGCATTCTTGGCTTTTTCTGAACGTTTATAAACACCATTCAATACCGCCATACGTTTCACCAGATTTGGACAAGTTGCACTTACACCTGTTGTAATCAGTGAACCCATTGAATGCCCAGCCAAATTGACAGCACCAATATCCAGTTTTGTCAGAAACTCAATCATCCAATCCACAAAGGCTTGTAACGATGCATCATGGGCTAACTTTGTACTTTTCCCATGCCCGGGCATATCCACTGAGATCACGCGATAAGCTTTTGAGAAGAACTCAATTTGCGGATACCATGCCTCGGCTTGCATTCCAACACCATGAATCAGAACTAAAGGTTCTCCTTGACCCTGCTCAAAATAGTGAGCAAGGCGATTATTTGACAGCTGCAGGGTTTTTGAGATCATGACCTAACTCTTCCAAATCTTGATAACGATCCCCAATACGATGATGTGGACGACCACCTGTTGCAGCACCAATCACAATGACTAACTCATCAGCAGCTGGCGCATCTGGAATAGCAAACTGTAAGGTTAAATAATGAGAACGGCGCCCTTCATCATTTTTATCCATCATTGGAATTAAAATCGGTGCATTTGCAGGGCCACGGGTGTTGTTAAATGCAAGATATGATTTTGCCCCGACCGCACTACGGTAAGTATTTCCAAAATGTAGGGTATGAATTAGGGCTGATGCATGTTCAATCTCACCGTTCAAACCCACCACTGCACTCTTACCAAATGCTTGTACTGCTTCACCAGAACCGACTTCATCCAAAATAAGCTTGGTTAAATGCTCACTCAGTACTGGTGCAATACGACGAATTTCTGGGGAAAGATTTTCAACATAACCTTGCCCTGCCCACGGGTTTTGAATCACAGCTGCTGCTGCAACCATTTTTAAGGGTATAGGTGCATCCTTAGCACCATCGATATATGTGGTTTCGACATGAAGCACCGTTTTACGTATCAGATTCATTGTTTTTCCTTGCTGGTTAATTAATTTTGCAGTCCGTATTATGGTATACCATAATATATAATGCAAAAAATGCAATAGTTTGCTATGCTATTTTTTAAGCAAGGAACTTGTAACAAAATTGTGTATTCGCAAAATCAGGAATGATTAAACCTCTATGAATCTTAAAATTGAAAATCCACCCGTGACCTTGCGTGAGCTATGTTTAGACAAAGTTCGCAATGCCATCATTACTGGCTATTTTCCTTCTGGAAAAAGACTGGTTGAAAGAAGCTTATGTGAAGAACTGGGTGTGAGTCGCTCTGTTGTACGGGAGGTCATTCGTTATTTAGAAGCTGAAGGCTTGGTTGAGATTTTGCCAAATAAAGGGCCAATTGTTTCTTTGCTGAACTGGGAAATTGCATCACAAATTTATGAAATTCGACTATTACTTGAACAGAGTGCAGTTGCAGATTGCACTCGAAATCTCACCCCGCAAACCACCGAAACTTTAAAAGCTTTAGTGATAGAGCTTGAACACGCTTTTGCTATAGACGACATTAATTTGATTATTTCAGTCTCATCAAAACTCTATGAAACGATTTTTACCACAGCAAAACATCATATCGCCTTGGAAGTGGTACAACGCTTAAATGGTCGTATTAGTCGACTTCGCGCAATGACAATGAATTCAACTAAACGCGAAGTTTCAGGTTTTCAACGAATCAAAAATATATGCGAAGCAATTTATTTAGACCAAGATGCTGAAAAAGCCAAACAAGCTGTTGCTGCCCATATTGCTGAAGCTGCTTCGATTGCAAAGAATATTTTAAATACATAAAGGTTTAAGAAATTAAAGGATTAAAGCCATGTCTGCATACTGGATTGCGCACGTTACCATTCATAATTTAGAACAATATAAACAATACATGGCTTTAGCCCCCTTAGCGTTTGAAAAATATAATGCAAAATTTCTTGCGAGAGGTGGAAATTCTATTTGCATGGAAGGAAAATCTTATGAACGTCATGTCATTATTGAATTTGCTGATTTAGAAACAGCACAAGCTTGTTATCATTCAGAAGAATACGCTAAAGCAAGGCTTGCTCGTCAAGATTGTGCCGATGTCATGATTAGTATTGTGGAAAGCTTAAAATCGCTGGATTTATAAAGGTCAAAAATGTGTTTATTAGAACTGATAAAATTCCTAGGTCATAGCAGTGTCTATGCTGAATTTAACGACTTCTTGACTCAGCATGATGTAAACAACCGACCAAAAATCGGTCGCGCATTAGACACCATTATTCCAATCCACGGACAAGGGCTTTCGATGTCTTTTGATATTGATGCCGGAGCAAGCGGAATCACACCCAAAAGTGAGGGAACCTTTATATTTAGCCAGCTTGAAATACGACTATTTGGAGATGAAAAGAAAAACGGGCTTTATTCAGGCTTACTCCCCTATGAGCTCAAAGCAAATGACAGCAGAGAAGTTATTGAAAAGAAGCTTGGCACACCAAAACGCAAAATGCCAGAAGTTGACAATTACTATATAGATGGCGTTGTCTGGACAGTCGCTTTTGACGGAGATCATTTAGAGTTCTTGCAGCTAGGCATCCCAAGCAATGGGAAGCGAAAATATGGACTATGCCCTTAATTGTATTAGTTTCGGCTTGATCTGACATAGCCCCTGAAAAAAGAAAGCCACCATCTTTAATCAAGATTTAAAACCTTGCTCAAAATAGGTAACTTTCTATTTTTCAAAATTAATAACTAACCAAGTCTGAATAGTGCCCCTTTATCTCATTAAGCGTTTTAATTTCATAAGGTAAACCCACATAGTTTTCAGCCAATGTAGTTAAACCCGCATGTGAGTCTAAAATATAACTCAATTCAGCCTGCTTAATTTTATGATCAAACTCACTTTCCGTTTCAAAACGATGCAATAAATGCGTCATCCACCATGAAAAACGTTCTGCTTTCCACACACGTTTTAAGCATTTTTCAGAATATTCCTCGATGCCTTGTTCTGAACCATTGAGATAAAATTCAATAAAGGCATTTGACAAATAAGCGATATCAGATGCAGCTAAATTTAAACCTTTTGCTCCTGTTGGCGGAACGATATGCGCCGCATCACCAGCTAGAAATAGTTTGCCAAATCGCATCGGCTCAGTCACAAAACTGCGTAAAGGTGCGATACTTTTTTCAATTGAAGTGCCTGTAACTAAATTTTTACGACTTTCTTCATCAAGGCGATTTTTTAATTCATCCCAAAATCGTTCGTCAGACCATTCATCAACATGATCTGTCACAGGAACTTGCAAATAATATCGGCTACGGGTTTTTGAACGCATACTACATAAAGCAAAACCACGCTCTGACTGCACATAGATCAACTCATCTGAAACAGGTGGAACATCTGCAAGTACCCCCAACCAACCGAATGGATAAATCTTTTCAAAAGTTTTGATTTTATCTTGTGGCACACTTGCACGACAGATCCCATGATAGCCATCACAGCCTGCAATAAAATCACATCTAAGCTGGTAGGATTGACCATTTTGCTGAAAGCTAACATACGGGTTTTGCTCAAAATCATGAATTTGCACATGCTCAGCTTCATAGTAAGTGCATAAACCTGCCGCTTCACGTGCATGCATTAAATCTTTTGTGACTTCCGTTTGTCCATAAACCGTAACTTGTTTACCCTGAGTTAACTCAGATAAATCCACACGATGTTTCAAGCCATTGGTTAAAATTTCAATACCATCATGCGCTAAGCCAAACTTCTTGAGATTTTCATCCACACCCGCTTGCTTCAATAAATCAACCGATACTTGTTCAAGTATCCCTGCTCGAATACGTGCAGCTACATATTCAGCACTACGTTGCTCAATGAGCACATGCGAGATACCCGCTTTAAACAACAGCTGTCCAAGCAATAGACCGGCTGGGCCTGAACCAATAATCGCAACTTGTGTGGTTAAATTTTCCATAACATTTTCTCCATATCCTGACCATTAAATTAATTTTTTTGATCTATTTTTGATATGGTGAAAACTGGATAATCACCGTATAGTGGCAATAATGACCGTATATCGGCCATAAAATCATAATCGGGAAGGGATGAACGATGAGATACGATTTAATTGAGAACGAAGTTTCAGGTGAAACCATTAAGCAAGATGATTACATCGCTGGACTGGCCAAAGGACTAAGTTTACTTGAAGCCTTTGGGGTTGATCGCCAAAAACTCAATTCGACCCAAATTGCAGAACGCACTGGATTGAGCCGTACAGCGGCACGAAGATATTTACGAACTTTAAAATATTTAGGTTATTTAGAAACTGATGACCACTATTTTTGGTTAACTCACAAAGTATTACGCTTATCGAGCTCCTATTTAAGTTCTGCACATTTGCCTAAAGTTGTGCAACCTATTCTCAATCTGTTAAGCGCACAAACCAGTCTAACTTTTTCACTGGTAGTTTTAGATGAACATGAAGTCGTTCCGATTGCCCGAAGCTACTTACCTCAACACGATAATTTGCGCTTAAGCCCTTATGGGATGCATTTGGGCAATCGTTTGCCTGCACATGCAACTTCAACAGGCAAGGTTTTATTGGCAGCATTAAATTTAGAAGAACAAAAACACTGGGTAAATAACTATAGTTTGAAACGCCTCACCGCTTATACCATTCAAGATGAAGCTCAGTTTTACCAAGTATTGGCAGAAATTCAAAAACAAGATTATTGTTTATCAAAAGAACAACATGAATTAGGGGTTATTGCCATTGCAGTCCCCGTATTAAATGCACAAGGCAAAGCAGTCGCTGCATTAAACTGTATTGCACAAACATATCGGGTCACTGAAGAACAACTGATTCAGCAGGTCTTACCATTACTAAGAAATACAGCTTATGAATTGAGAAGTATGGTTTAAAATTATTCCAAAAACTTTTTTATGAATACCGAAATTACTAAATACCTTTTTTATTTTAGAAATAGCTGGCTTTTATGTAAAAAGGCAGCAGATTAGGGAACAATGGTTCAATTCGACCTATTCTACCAAAATCATTCACCGTATTATTATCATATTTATTTTCTGAAACTTGAGTTAATTCAAAAATATTCATTACTGTTTATAGTGGTAACTGCTCCCGATAAAGGATGAATCTTCACACATGCTAAGTTTTACACATTCAATTGAGCTGTCTAAAGCACTTTTTGAAAATCTCCATGTGGATTTTTTAAAGTGGGGTGAATTTTATAAGTATGTTGTGGATTAAGATTCAATTTACGCAATGGTTCTTTAGGTGCTTGAGTTTTAGGAACAATATTTTAAAATGCTTTTAGTATAGTACCCGTACATCCTATAGTTATGAGTAGCGCTATTGTTAAAACGGCTACCACACCAATTTTTAGTAGTTTGCGCATATTTATAGTCTTACTCTTTTGACCAATATACTCATCATTCGCTTTATCATAGTGCACTGAGGGTGTTCTTAGGCGGATTCATCTAAGCTTGATAGTGCCTATAAACTCACATCATCAAGCCTCAAGCATTCATAATTGAAAAAACACCCGAAGGTGCTTTTTAAAAATCAGATACTATTTAATCGCCTGCGCATAACGGTCACTAACTTTCTGCCAATTCACAACTGACCAAAATGCTTTGGTATAGTCAGCTCTGCGATTTTGATATTTTAAATAATACGCATGTTCCCAAACATCCAAACCAAGTAAAGGCTTGCCTTTGACTTCAGCAATATCCATTAGTGGATTATCTTGATTTGGGGTAGAGCTTACATCCAGCTTACCTTCTGGTGTCACAATCAACCAAGCCCAGCCTGAGCCAAAACGTCCTGTGGCAGCTTCATTAAATTTTTTCTGGAAATTTTCAAATGAGCCAAAGTCATTATTAATTTGTTTTAACAATGCTGCTGAAGGTTTTCCTGATTTGGATACGGGGGTTAAGCTTTCCCAGAAAAAAGCATGGTTGAAATGTCCACCACCATTGTTGCGAACTGCTGCGTTATACTTTGAAATTTGAGCTTGGATGGCTTCAATATTTAATTTATCTAAAGCAGGATAGTTCTTAATTTGTGCATTTAAATTATCAACATAAGCTTTATGGTGCTTGCCGAAATGGATCTCCATGGTTGTTTGATCAATTGCCGGCTCTAGTGCATTAACACTATAAGGTAATGGTGCTTGCTTGAATTCAGCGTTCGCAGAAAAACTCAGCCCTGCGATTACCGCAACGACTAAGGTTTTTAAACTTTTATTCATCAGACTTCCACTTAAATGATAATACAAATCATTTACACGCTATAGGTATTCGCTTTTA
>Ga0256795_1000407_pt1 | contig 18454 bp, 21 predicted proteins | sample MC6MC0946MT_FD_186353 | JGI IMG/M metagenome (GOLD analysis project Ga0256795, IMG submission 186353) | Metatranscriptome of enriched soil aggregate microbial communities from Iowa State University, Ames, United States - MC6-MC0946-MT... | ecosystem: Environmental > Terrestrial > Soil >... | reverse complement strand
TTAAAAATCTCATCAAGTGCATCTTTTGCCTTATAATTTCAGGTAAAAGTTTTGCGCAGAAGCAGCGTGTAGAAAAAAGGCTCGATTCGTTATTCAATGCACTTGCTGCACAAAACCAGTTTAATGGCAGCGTACTTATCGCAGAGAAAGGAAAGGTACTCTATAAAGCTGGTAGAGGCTACAGCAACGAAATCTCGCAAGAACTTAATAACCCTCAAACAGTTTTTGAACTCGCGTCCTGCAGCAAACAATTTGTTGGGGTAGGGGTTGCGTTACTGCATAAAGAAGGAAAAATTGCTTATACAGATGATATCACAAAATACATTCCCGAACTGGCAAACTTCAAGGGCGTAACTATATATAACCTGTTTCGTCACACAAGTGGTTTGCCTGAATACCTTGCATCGTTTAGGGAAGATTGGAAAAGCAAGCAGATTGCTACCAATAATGACTTAATAAGTTATTATTCTAAAAATAAAGATACTCTAGAGTTCCAGCCGCAAACAAGGCACCGCTACTGCAATACAAATTATGCTTTTTTGGCTACGATAATCGAAAGGGTATCCGGCAAAAGTTTGAATAAATACCTAAGCGAAAAAATATTTAAACCTTTAAACATGCATAATACATTTGTTTACAACAGACGTTTGGCACCAAGACCTATTAAAAACTATGCCTATGGTTATGTATGGGGTAAAAATTCTTTTGAAAAAGCTGCCGAAGATGATCCACGCATAGGTAGAATGGATACCTATTACATGGATGGCATTGTGGGAGGTGCCAAAATAAATTCTACGGTAGAAGATATTTATAAGTGGTACAATGCACTTAAAAACAACAAATTGCTGACTCAGAATGAATTCAACGAGGTATTGCAAGTAAGCCAAACCGTTTCAGGTAAAAAGATCAATTACGGATTTGGTTTTGATGTGAGTGTAAAAGATGATAAAATATACAGTTACGGACATACGGGTAGCTGGGACGGTTATATCACCCTAACTTATCACAATGTTGAAAAAGACAGAACAATAATTGTTCTTAACAACTTTGATAAGGGTGTAGCTCCATACGAAGATATTGTCTCAATTCTAGATGGAACCTCTTCCATAAACAGAATTCCAAAAAAAATAGATTTATCTGAGATCGAAATTGCAAAATTTGCCGGAGTTTATATTGACCCCGATGATCCTTCTTCCAAACACTTGGTAACTTATTTAAACAAACATTTGATCTACAATACAGATAGGGTAGAATGGGACATGAGGTTCTTTCCAACATCTTCCAATACTTTTCAGGCCATCAGGCAGGGTGGAGCTGATGGCGTAATGAAATTTATCCTGCAAAGCGATGGGACGATGGCATTGGAAATGACCCAATACGGACAAGTTATAGGAAAGGGAATCAGAAAATAGCTTGGTATGTAAAGGAGTTGTAAGCAAGATCTTGATAAGTTCAAAAAAACAAAAGTTCTTACCTTCTTACTGCAAAAATGATTTTTCTCTTTTATTAGAGAATTATAATTTAGCCGTAAAAAAATGGTTTTGCTTGTAGCAGTCTTCAATCCCAACTACATTTGATAACGGTCTGTAAAACTGCTAAAACCTTCTCCAATTTTTAATAGTACCATAAACAAAAACATAAAATAAATTAAAATAATGAACAATAAAATCTATTTACTTTTAATTCTATTTATGGGTTTTAATGCAAAATCTCAAGATTTAAAAAAAGTGAATTTTGACGATAAATTTAAAAAAGAAAATCAAGGTAAATCGAAAGTGACAATTCATGAAGTAAAAGAACTTTTACATATCATGATTGCAATAACAGAATCAGGACTTGATAACGATGATATGGTTAATCAGGAAGGCGAATATTACAAAGGTGTTATTAAATATTTTGAGCCTTTTAAAAATGAACCAGTCATTCTTAAATTCGATTCACTAATGAAGTCAAATCCGTTGAACTATATTTTTTTAACTGGAAATGCAATCTCTTATAATTTCAAAGGAAAAGAGTTAGTAAAAGATAATAACTATATATTTCCTGCCCAAAGTGTATCATCCCATACAGTTATTAAAGAGAATTTAATTTCATTTTATAAAAAAGATATTGAGGATTTTTCTAATAAATCTGACTTTAGAAAGTTTTATAAAAATTCTAAAAAATACTATGATAAAATTATTTCCGATTATGATAAGCAAGCTAATATAAGCCGGCAATGGAAATGGCTTGAGAATAATTTTGAAGCTAAGATTAATAATTATGTTATCATGCCTTCTCCTTTAATTGGGGGATTAAATTATACTACCAGTTATAAAGATAACGATTTCACTCAGATATTATTGGTAGTTCCGCCTATTTCAAATTCAACGCAGCTCACTGAACTCGAAAATACGATATCTAATACAAGGAATATTTTTACTGAAATAGACCATAATTACATCACTGGTCCAACCAGTAAATTTCAAGATGAATTAAACGAGGCATTAAAAAACAGAGAACTTTGGGTTAATACAAAACAAGAAGGTACAGAATATTATCCAACTCCAAGTAAGGTTTTCGATGAGTATATGACTTGGTCACTGTACAGCCTGTACGTACTGGATAATTTTCAAGGGAATCAACATGCATTTAATTACATTTACAAGGATATTAATGGTGTAATGACTGAGCGCGGATTTCCTAAAATAAAAGAGTTTAATGATCAATTGATAGAACTTAGGAAGAATAACAAGGATAAAAAAATTGAAGAACTTTACCCGGAATTGATAGAGTGGTGTAAAAATCAATAAGAGTTTAGTAAAAAAGTAGTTTATTAAAAATAGTACTGTTTCTTAATATTATTACCTAATAAATCAAAAGCCAATTGAACTTTGTATCAATTGGCTTTTCTTGTAAGTTTCGTTTTTTTATTTAAAAATGATGCTTTCTTATGGATGTTTTTAAGCAATTTTTTCTCACTTAAAATTGTTTTTCAAATGTCTTACCGTTGAATTTATAAACACCACCTTCTGCCATTCCAAAAAGTAAATTTTTATTTTGGTCTTCATAAATGCTCCAAATCATTTGAGAGTTTAGTTTTGAGGCAATTTTGTAGTTTGTCAATGTTTTACCGTCATATTTCCAAGCTCCTGTATCTCGATCTCCAAACCAAATATTTCCTTCTGTATCTTCTTCAATGGCAAAAACGGATTGTAATCCAGTATTTTTAGCAAATTGTTGCGTTTTAGTGTTCGCATCAAACTCATTGATGGGTATTAATTTTCCTTGTTCTTTCGAGAAGTGAATTATAGCATCTCCATTTATCTGTATTACGCCAATGCCGTTATTTCCTATCCAAATTCGTCCTTTTGAATCTGCCAATACACTTCTTATATGCAAAAGCTCATTATTTTTTAGGTTTAATTTTTCGTCATCAAAGATGTTTACCACTTTACCATCATAGCTGAATAGTGCCGCATAAGTCGCAATCCAGACTTTACCGTTTGTATCTTTTGAAATACCGGTTACGCCATAAGTATTTTCAGGATTTATATTTTTGGGTTTTGGAAAAACTAGATAATTCATATGCTGCCCATCAAAACGGTTTATCCCATCTTCTACGGTTGCATAAAACCATAAATCCCCAGTGGTTTTATTCCAATCATATTTTGGTTCGTTGGTATTTGTAAAATAATTCGTTAACGTTCCTTTGTCATACACACTTGCTCCTCCAGAAGTTTCAATCCAAATTTTACCATTATGATCTTCCTGAATTGAAAGGACTTGATTGGCTGATAAACCTTCATTGGTTGTAAAGTATTCAAATGATTTCCCATCATAAAAACTTACGCCTTCATTATGACTTCCCAACCAATAATTGCCCTTGCTGTCTTGGAAGATTGCTCGTATTCCCGAAGTAAACTTTAAGGTGTCAGTTTTTGAAGTTACAATCGATTCAGGTTTATCGATCTGCTTTTCAGTTGATTTCTTTTCAACACAAGAAAAGTTCAGTGTCAATAGGAGTATTAGATAAATCAATTTTATTTTTTTGTTCATTTCGGATTTTATAATATGACGTAAAGCCCATGTTAGGCGTTCATTATTTTACTATTGAAGCTATTTCGTCAAATTTTTCATGCAATAGTAGTTGATAAAGTTTTGCGACTTCGTTCCAATCTGTAGCTTGATATTGAGTTTCTTCTCCTTCGAAAATTACTGAAAGTGACAAATCTTTATTTACTTCAATCACATTTTCGTCATCGGTTATAACTGAAACCCAAAAAGCTCCATGCTCGTCATCCATCAATTTAATATCATCTATAGCTTTTGCGATATCCGATTCTTCAATATTGTCTTTCTGATATCCACTAGCATATTGTATGTAGTTTTCTGTCATTGAGTTAAATTTATATGATTCCAAAATTGGTTAATGTTGTTGTCAATATACGACTTCAAAAAAAAAATCTAATTTTCGTCATTACGGTTTAAACTTTTCAAATGTCTTTCCATTAAATTTATAGGCACCATTTTCTTGTGTTCCAAGCCAAAGGTTGCCCTTGTTGTCTTTGTAAATACTGAACAAATTAATATTTGTTGACTGCTCTTGAACCGGATAATGTGTAATTTTCGTTCCATCATATTTCCATACGCCATCACGATATGTTACAAACCACAAATTATTCTCATTGTCTCTTACCGTTGAAAGATACTCGTTTAAACCACTTGTATTATTACCATCCAAACTGCCTATGCTTTCGTGCCTTGTATAAAATCGATTGCTTTTTAAAGTGTTGCTGTCGTAAATGCTATAACGGTTTTCAGTATTGAACCAAAAGTCGCCATCTTTGTCCTCCGTAATCGAACGTACTCCATTGGAGCCTCCCTTGCGAAATTCCGTTACATCTTCTTCTGTAATCCATTCGAATGATTTTCCATCATAACGACACACACCAACCGGATTGGTACCAAACCAAATGTTACCTTTTCTGTCTTTATAAATGCTATAGACATCAAATGGATTGTTAAGTTTAGGCGGGTTTGGAAGTGTCAATTCATAAAGGGTGTTTTCATCAAAGCGGTAAACTTTTTGTGTGTTTGATGAGGATTTAGTAACCACAAATCATTCGCTTCCAGTTTCCATTCATTATTTGGAGTTGCCTTAATATGGGTAAATGATTTTCCGTCAAACTTTGTGATTGTAGCATTTGGGTTCATCCCTGAGAAATAGATGTTGCCCGATTGATCTTCTTTAATATCATCAACTCTATCTGTAAACAAACCGTGTTTTGTTGTGTAATTGATCAACGTTTTCCCATCATACTTGTACACGCCTGTTTTCCAGCTACCAAACCAATAGTTATTTTTCTTGTCTTGATAAATCACCATGATATTGCTTCCAAGTTCTTTTACAGTGTCACCCTTTACATTTATTTCTTTTAAAGGTACAGATTGGTTTTCCGAATGGGAATTCTGTCCATTGCAAGAAGTCAGTATGGATAATATACTAAAGAATAGGAGTGTAGTTAGTTTCATTTCTGTCTGTTTATTTTTTGATAATGGCTGTCAGCTTAGCTTTCGCACTACTTAAATTAAACCCAAACGGGAAGATAACATTTTGTAAGTTGTTGGTTTGGTTTTTAGATAAGCTGCCATTTAGAAAATTAGATAGGATACATTCTTTATGGATGGTAGTTATAGTCGCATAACTTTTTGCAAGGTTGTTCTGGGTTTCGTTGCCTATTATTCCAACGTTATCTGCAGCTGTTATCTGTTCGCTTTTCTTAAGGATTTTCTTTCTTCAATTCCATTTGAATAGTGTCTTTATTGAAAATCATTTTCCATTGCATTGATTTATCTTCAAATTTGGAAATCTGAACAGGAATTGTGTCTGGTTTTTCAGGATTTATTTCATACGAAATAACCTTTAAACTGTTTTCATTATCGTCATAATTATACTTCATAAATATAGACGTACTGTCAACATACATATTTGGGTTCGAACAGTATAACATCTTTCCACGTTCTTCAAAATATATTATTTTCCATGCTAACGGATCTTTTTCCCACGCTTTTTCAGAAACTATTTTTCCATTGCGTGTCATTCTCTCAACTCTCCATTTACCAAAATATTTTTCAGACTTACGTACATCATAACTATAGTACAATACAAACAAAAACGGAATTAATATGCACAAAAAACGTACTGAATTACGCAATGTTCTAGTTCCAACAGAAGGTAGGGTATTTCTATAACGGCTAAAAAAAGCAATTATATCTTCTTTTCTTTCCAAGGTTAAATACGATAAACCCAATACCATAATTATTGATATGAAAGTAGTAAGAGGACCAATTCCATAAAATATATTAATCAATAAAATATTGATTTGAACTGGTAAAAGGGTAATTACTCCCAACAATGTGGTGCGTCTAAATAATAAAAGAATACTTCCTATTATTTGAAATAAACCAATAATTACTGTAAGACTATATGAATATCCATAATATTTCCAAGTCAGTTCTTGACCAGTTAATGTATTAACTAATGAATCTTCAATATGATAGGAAAATGCAAAATTGACATCAAATAGTTTTTCAAAACCAAAGGTACAAATATAAAAAGCAAGCCAATAACGCAAAATAGTATTAAGCCAGATGTAGTATTTTTGAGGATTAATTGTATTATTTTTTTCTTTAAAATGCCAATAAAATGATAAACCAATTGAAAAAAGAATTCCAATAATCAAAGACGACATTCCAATCGGAAGTATATATTGATGCAGTTTATAAGCGAAAAGGGGCAAAATAACATGAAGGATTGAATCAACTCCCCCCACGATTGCTAAAAAACTTAAAGTAAATTTCGAAAACCATTTCGTATTACCTTGTATTTCACGTGAATTCATAGGTTTAATTTAATTATTGCTTATTGGTTTCTGTTCAACCAAAATAACATCTCTCAAATATACGTAACTTTCGTAGTAAAGCAGTTATAACGTTAAATAACTTGATTGTATTGATTTTCAGCAAGGGCAGTTACAAGCTCTTCATTTTTTAATCGCAGCTTTTCTTTGTCTTCACTGCTTAGTTTAAAGCTTGATAAATCGGGTAATGCTTTTTGCGATTCTATAAATGCCTGCTTGTTTTCATTGCTACCCAACACCGCAGTCTTACATTCCAAACCTGCTTTCTCCAGTTTTTCATAAATATTATTTACGGCAGAATTGTTGCTTGATACAACTGATCTACTTTGTCTGTTCATTATGGCATTGGCAATAATGTTTAGTATGGTTTGTGTCTTGCCGGTTCCGGGACGGACCTTCAATCACGCTTAAATTATTGTTGAAAGCAGTATCAACAGGTTTCTGCTGACTTAAATTAAATCCGAATGGGAAGATAACATATTGTGTGTTGTTGATTCGGTTTTTAGATAAGTTACCACTTAAAAAATCAGAAAGCACACATTCTTTTGGAATGGTAGTTATGCCCTTATAGCTTTCTAAAAGCGTATTTTAGGTTTCATTGCCTATTCTCAATAGTATCCGCAATTTTTTTTTAATAGTTAAATACATCAAAGGCATTCTTTGCGCTTAATCCGGTTTTTATAATTTTTGCCCTGTTTTTGCTGTACGCAAACTCTTTAGACTTACTCTTAAAGACAATAATTAACTGATCACCTTGCTCGTAGTATCGGGCAATGCGGTCTGTTTCGTCTTTATTGTCTATGTAGATTAGTTCTCTTTTTAGGGGCATTTTTTATTTTTTGCAGATTTACAATTTTAAGTTGGAAGATTTTACTTTTTAAAGATTACTTATTCACAACAATATTTAATCTACCCATCATCTTTTCTGTATACTCAATATCGTAATACTTATTTTTCAACAACTGAACCTTATATTTTTGAGGCAGGTATGCGCCCCATTTTGAAAAGTCTAATAGAGTAGGATTACTGTCTAGCAATAAAGCTAAATGAGTATCAATGTCTGATAGCGGAGCGAGTAGATATTGAAACTTAGTCACAAAATCTTGACCGCCTATGTCAACTGTAATTGAGCTGTTGTTTTCATCAATTCTATTACTTATTCCCGCAATATTTAGTAATAATGCTATAGTTCTATTAACTTTAGTACCAGTAAAAGTATAAAACTCCAAATTCCTTTCAGCAGTCAACAAAGGCCTGCCTGATTCTATATTTTTTATATCAAAAATCGAGAAATCCTTTCGCATTATTTCAATCTCTTTTAGGCTTTCTTCATCTAGAAAATCATATTCATCATCTGAGTATAGAACCTCAAACATCTTTTCTCTAATTACCTTGTTCGTATGTACGGCTACGGCACTTATGATCCTTTTTACCAACCAGTACAATGTACTTGATGAAGGTTCGGGCTTTATAGTGGAAAATATTCCGGGAGTCGAAGCGGGCACCGCTTTTACGCAAAACGCCGTCAGTGTGCACTTTCCTTCCTTTGGAAATGAATTCGTTGCAGTTGCCCTCATGTTTTTTGCCTTTACCACCATCATGGCCTACTACTATATTGCAGAATCAAATATCGATTTTCTGTTAAAGGGTAAAAAGGTGAAGTACGGTATATGGGCATTAAGGATTTTAATACTTGGATCTGTATGCCTCGGATGTTTAAAATCTGCTAAATTGGCGTGGACGTTGGGAGATATAGGCGTGGGACTTATGGCTTGGATCAATCTTATAGCTATCCTGTTGCTTTATAAAAAGGCTGTTGCAATAGCGGCTGATTATGAAACACAGAAAGCTGCCGGTAAGGATCCGCAGTTCGATAGTTCTGTGCTTAATCTCGAAAACGCCGACTATTGGAATTCCAAAGCAAAAGGAGATAGTACAGATAAATAGGAAAACTTTCAAAGGGTAATGATATCTTTGAGGAACTTTTAAATGAAAAATTCTTTGTAAAATGAGCGATAAGATTAATTTGAATGTGTTCAAGGACTTTGTAAAATCAAATAATTTCGGAGGTATACTCCTTTTTCTTTGTGTTATACTGTCCCTTACAGTAGCTAACTCTCCACTGGCGGAAGGTCTTCAGAATATTTTGGATACTGTTGTTGGTTTTGAAAGCGGATCCGTTCATCTTAATTATTCCGTATCTATGTGGATCAATGACGGGCTTATGGCAATTTTTTTCTTGCTGGTTGGTCTGGAAATAAAAAGGGAAATTGTCGAAGGTGAACTTTCTTCCCCAAAGAAAGCCCTTTTGCCGATCTTGTGCGCCGTTGGCGGTGCTGTTGTTCCGGCTCTTATCTTTTATACATTTAACAGTGGTACTGAAACCATACACGGTTGGGCAATTCCTATGGCAACCGATATTGCTTTTGCACTGGCTGTAATATCCCTGCTTGATAAAAGAGTTCCTGCAAGCCTGAAGATTTTCCTTGCAGCACTTGCAATCGTAGACGACCTGATCGCTATTCTGGTAATCGCGTTTTTTTATTCCGAAGGTATAGAATTAACGTATCTTGGGTACGCAGCTGCGGGAATGGCTGTTCTGATACTGATGAACCGTTTCAACGTTAAAAATCCGTACTTATATCTTATACCCGGTATCTTTATCTGGTATTTTGTCCATCATTCAGGTATTCACGCTACAATTGCCGGGGTTATGGTTGCAATGACGCTTCCTACCAACGATACCACTGTGGAGTCTCCATTGGAAAGGTTGGAACATGCACTTGTTAAACCTGTAAACTTTCTGATAATTCCTGTTTTTGCTTTCGCAAATACGAATATTACGCTGCAGGGAGAAATGTTGCACGGACTAACTGCTCCGCTGGGTCTGGGAATCTTTTTCGGACTTATGTTAGGAAAGCCTGTAGGAATACTGCTTACAACTTGGGTTTGTCGCAGATTGGGCATAGCTTCGTTACCAGAAGGAAGTACTTGGATGCACATTATAGGTGTAGGTATGTTGGCAGGTATAGGTTTTACCATGTCCATATTTATCTCCATACTGTCTTTTCAGAATCCTTTGTTCGTATCAGAAGCTAAACTTTCTGTTTTGCTTACTTCGATAATAGCCGGTACTGCAGGATACATTCTCCTTAAGGCAAATTCAGATAGAAGATAACGTCTTTAAATTTTTATTGGTTAGACGGTTAAGTAGAGTTTTTTTTCAATACTGATGTTGCAGTTGCGTTTTCAGTTTTTTTATTCCGTAAATGCCGTAATATTGAATAGTATAGATGTACTTTTGCTACAAATATGAATATCTGAATTATTAGCAGTCTGTTTCAAAAAATTGATGATATTTAACAGAGTCTTCTGCTCACGTATTATAAGAATAATTTGTCACTTGCACAAAATCTCTATATCTAATTAGTTTTAAACATTATAGGATTATTTAAATATTTGCATTCTTACATATAAGACAAAAGCAGGTATCTTTAAAATACCTGCCTTTAATCAACAATTAAAAATTAAAAATCAAACTAAGGAATTAAAACACGGTCAATTAAATGAATGACACCATTTGTCGCAAGCATATTAACAGATGTGATTACCGAAGGCATTTCATTACCGTTACCCTTAACTGTTGCTTGTCTTCCTAAAGCAACCATCAGCGTGCCTCCATTTACGGTAGTAAGAGACTGACCGTTCGATAAATCTGATGAAAATGCTCTTGCTGCAAGTACGTGGTAGGTTAAAATGGAAGCAAGCGTATCAGGATCTGCACTCTGTATTGATGCAATTGTAGGAAAACCTGCATCTATAAATGCCTGGTTACTTGGTGCAAAAACCGTAAGGTTTCCTTCAGCAGATAAAACCTGTGCAACATTTGTAGATCCTTGGCTTGCACGCAAAACTGCGGCAACAAGGTATGTTAGGTTTTCATTTGCTTGAGCCATCTGTACAATGGTACCTTTTGGTGGCATCAGAACGCGTTCCACAGCGTGTATTACTCCATTTGAAGCAGCCATATCCGCTGAAGTCACTTTCCAGCCGTTTACAAAAACATCTCTACTATCTTTTGTAAGATATAGTTTATGCCCGTTTGCGGAGGTTACTTCGGCATTTGGCCCGGCAGGTACATTAGCTGCTGTCACTTTGCTTGTAAGCGTATGGTAAAGAAGCAGGTCTTTTAAATCTGCTGCTGCCATACTATTAATTGCCTCTTGTGTTATTCCCGAAGCCATGAAAGCTTCGTTGTTCGGTGCAAAAACAGTAAATGGTCCGGTACCGCTCAATGTTTCTGCTAAGTCGGCTTTAACTACTGCTGCTTTCAAAAGCGAATAGCTGCTGTTATCACTAACAATAGCAGCAATTGTTTTTTGCTGCGGTTCAACATTTGGCATGTTGTCATCACTGCATGAAATCGTCAGTGATAAGAATGCAAGTGCAAGTGCTGCGCCGGCATTTTTTTTAAAGGATGTTCTTCTTTTCATAATAATTGTATTAAAATTTATATTAATTTTTAAATTTCAAATCAATCGACCTTTAGTTCAGGGTCTATTTTTGTCGTTATTATGTATATGGATACTGATAAAATTACAATACATGTAAGTATACCAGTAAGGGTAATATTGAAGTTTTTTCCAAAGTTATTAGCAGTTACAGCACAAATGCCCCAAAGTACGGCCATACCGAAAGCGGCAACATTATATTTCCAGCTTACATAAATGCTTATTATTCCCGCAACTATAATTAGTAGTATTGTCCAAACAACTTCGGTTAATATCCATCCATCCCAATTTAATTTGGTAAGCAGAGCAGAAATATTTGCAATCAGTGCTACGGAAACCCAGCCCGAGTAGAGTGCGAACGGACAGCTGATTAATAAATTTCTTAAGGAAACAGGGCGTTTGATCGACTGGATTCTTGTCAGAATCCTAAGTAGCAGATACAACAGTAAAGCCATTAAGATTACACAGAGCATTGTAAGATCATTTAACCAGCAATAGACCCACAATATATTCACTATGTTGCTACCAATAAACAGTTTTCCTGTGGCATTTATGATGGAAGTATTCATCTCTTTTTTATAAAGATAGATGGTATAAATTATGTGAGCAACCAGAAGCAGATAAATAATACCCCATATACCGAACGCATAGCCCGCTGGAGTAAAAAGGTTGTAGTACCTGTCAGAAATTGTTTTCATTGTGACCCCGCTCATTAGACCGGAGTTTAATAGATAATTTAAAATAATGGTAGCCAAAAGGCTCAATGCGTTTAGAAATAATAAGGTTGCTTTACTCATTTTACAATTTTTCAGTTAACATTTATACTTCTAGTTTAGTTACCTAATGTAACAGTCTCTATTTTTACGTAAATATAATAATTATATTATAATAAGTATATAAATATACTAAATAAATTCATTAATTAAATTTTTTGCTAAGATATATCCTATTTATTACGCATAATTATTGTAGTTAGGTATATAAAAATACTTTCGTTAAATTGTAACATGATTACATAATTTATATATTTTATGGGAAGTTACTAAATGAAAAATGTGCTTTCTTTTAGCAGATATCTTCCTTCGTGAAATTAAAAATGAATATGTTTAGTTATGATATTCACAATTAATGAGGTAGCTTCTCCCTTAAATACCCGTAAACCCATGTACCAGCAACGGCACTCAAAAGCGTGACTGCAATAACGGTTGCACCTGTTCCTATTTGTGCGAGTAAAGGACCCGGGCAGGCTCCTGTTACAGCCCAACCGAAACCGAAGATCAGCCCGCCATAAATCTGCCCTTTGTTAAATTGCTTGGCATGGAATTCTATTGTTTCTCCGTGTATAGTTTTTATTTTGAATTTTTTTATAATGTAAACAGATATCATACCGACCAAAACGGCACTTCCTATTATCCCATACATATGAAATGACTGTAATCGAAACATTTCCTGTATACGGAACCAGCTGACTACTTCTGCTTTTACGAAAACGATGCCGAACAATATACCTACAATCAGATATTTTATATTGTTTTTAAATTTAATGTCAGACGTACTTTCTGTTACACATGTTGTGTCTAATGTATGTACTTCAAAGGCTTTATTTGTTTCTTTATTTTGTTGCATTGGATTTTAGTTTAGAGTGAGAGTATGAGGGGTAACAGTAGATTCGCCATAATGAAACCGCCAATCATAAAGCTTATCGTGGCAATCAGTGAGGGGAACTGCAGGTTAGACAATCCCATAATAGCGTGTCCGCTTGTACAACCTCCTGCATAGCGCGTTCCGAAACCTACTAAAAAACCTCCGCCAATCATTATTAAAAAACCTTTTAGTGTGAAAAGCGACTGCCAGTTCATAATGTCTAATGGAATTAAATTGTTGTAATTGGTGATCCCATATTCCGCAAGCTCTTCAGCTAGTCTGGGGTCGACTTGAATTGTATTAGGGTTTGACAATAGGTTTATGGCTATTGCGCCTCCTAAAAATATTCCGAATACAAAAAACAGGTTCCACACCTCTTTTTTCCAGTCATATTGGAAGAACGGAATATTCGCGGGTAGGCACGAGGCGCAGATGTGACGAAGTGAGGAACTGATCCCGAACGACTTGTTTCCTAAAATTAATAGTGCCGGTACGGTTAAACCGATCAGTGGACCCGCTATGTACCAAGGCCAGGGTTGTTTGATAATTTCTAACATTTATTTGCTTTTAATGTAATTAGTTTCTTACTTATACGAATACTTTACTTTGACATACAAAATCAGTTTTGGGTATATCCGTTTTTGCAATAGCATTAAATCCTCCTGCTATTTCTGTGAAGTTTCTGTACCCTCTGGCTTGCAGAATACTGGCTGTAATCATGCTGCGGTAGCCGCCGGCACAATGCACATAAAAATGTTCGTTTGTATTAATGTCTTTAATCCAGTCGTTTATATATTCCAATGGCCTATTGTAGGCTTCTGCAATATGTTCTGCTGCGTACTCGCTTTCTTTGCGAACGTCAATAACTTTACTTGTACCAATTTTAAATTCTACCGCAAATTGTTCTGCTGAAATTCTAAACATTTTATCTGCTTTCTTTCCTGCTTTTTTCCATGCCTTGAACCCACCTTTCAAATGTCCCAATATGTTGTCAAAACCTACACGGCTTAGGCGTGTAACTGCTTCATGTTGTCTTCCTGTATCGGTTACCAACAATATCGGTTGTTTTATATTTACAATCATTGATCCAACCCAGGGTGCAAAATCACCACTCAAACCAATGTTTACCGATTGCGGAATAAAGCTCTTGGAAAAATCATTGTCGTTTCGTGTGTCTAAAATTAATGCCCCTTTTGTTTCTGCCATTGCTTCAAATTCTTCTATTGCGAGCGGTTTCATTCCTTGTGCTAGCACTTGGTCGTAACTACGGTAACCTTTTTTGTTCATTGCTACGTTCTCACCAAAATAGGCGGGAGGCGGTAGCAGTCCGTCTGTTACAGCTTTAATAAAAGTTGCTTTGCTGGATTGATTTAAAGCATAGTTTGTTTTCTTTTGGTTACCTAATGTATCAACCGTTTCCTTCGTCATATTTTTTCCGCAAGCCGAGCCAGCTCCGTGGGCCGGATAAACTATAACATCATCAGGTAAGGGTAAAATTTTATTGTACAGACTTTCGTAGAGCATTCCAGCCAATTCTTCTTGCGACATATTCGCTGCTTTCTGTGCCAGATCAGGTCTGCCCACATCGCCCAGAAACAAAGTGTCTCCGCTAAACAAAGCGGTCTCTTTTCCGCTTTTATCTATCAGCAGAAAGCATGAACTTTCCATTGTATGCCCGGGTGTGTGTAGAACTTTTATTTTTATACTACCCAGTTCAAAAATCTGATTGTCTTCTGCTACAATGGCTTCAAACTCTGGCGTGGCAGTTGCTCCGTAAACAATAGGAGCATTTGTTTTCTTACTCAAATCAATGTGTCCGCTTACAAAGTCTGCATGGAAATGGGTTTCAAAAATATATTTGAGCTTTGTGCCGTCTTTTTCCAGACGGTCTAAATAGGGTTGCGTTTCACGCAATGGGTCAATAATGGCAGCTTCACCATCAGAAGTAATGTAATATGCACCTTGTGACAGACATTCTGTGTAAATTTGTTCTATTTTCATCTCTTAAAATTTAATAGTACAAATTTCAGCTCTTGTATCCATTCATACAGCAACTTTTGTTACATAAGGAAATTATCTCTCCAAATATTCCATTTTGTAATCTCCAATGTGTTTCTGTGCGGTACTTATTCGTTTTTTTTGCTTAAAATAGTTAAGAATTCCTGTAAAAAGTACCAATAGGGATATTACAATAAAAACAATCTCGATAATGTTTCCATATTCCGTAGTAGTGAGATTGTTGATGCTTATGCCGGCGACAAGAAAATAAAGAGACGTTCGTAAGAAGGATAGAAACGTAGACTGGTTTGCAAGTACGGTTCGTTCAAGGGCGAGTTTTTCTCGTAGGATTAAGTCTTTGTTCATTTTGAATGATGTTTTAGGCAAAATTAAACAGTCTTTAAAGAGTTGTGTGCAACTTTAGTTACATAAGGTTATTTTATTTCTGCCCAATGCAACAAAACCTTCTTCTTCCAATTGCTTTAGTAATCTCGAAACAACAACTCTTGATGTTCCCAGTTCATTAGCCAGCTGTTCGTGGGTTGTGTGTATGGTTTCAGAGTGGGTTAGTTCTGTTTTCTTTTTTAGAAGTTTTAGTAGTCGTTCATCTGCTTTTTTAAAAGAAATGGCATTCACCATTTCCAGAAGTTCTTCAAATCGCTTATGATAAAGTCTGAAAATATAGTCCAACCATTGAGGGTATTCTTTAATAAACAATGACACTTTTTCAACTGGTAGAAAAAGGATCTCAGCGTCTTCCTCTACTTCAGCTTTCACTTTACTGGTTTCATTATGCATTCCGCCTAAAAAAGACATAATGCAGCTTTCTCCTGCTTTAATGTAATAAAGTAAAATTTCTCTTCCGTCTTCTTCTGTCCTTAATACTTTAAGGATACCTTTTGTTACAATTGGAATCGATCGGATATTGGCATTTTCATTCAGTATTGTGCTTCCTGCTGTGTAGTTTTTCTTTATACTGTGTGCGTATAATTTTTTTACAAGTTCAGGTGATGACATAAATTCGGTTATGTGCAGTAAATCTTCCATGAAACAAAGTTATAAATTTTTAGATGTAACGTACGAGAGGGAAATGCAAGGTATTTAATTTTAAAAGAAATTTAATAGTTTATGAACAAAAACAGTTTAGCTTTTGATCAATATTATTTTGAATGTTTTATTAAAATTCACGGTAGTATTTTTTTTTCAACCACAAACTTTCCTTTACCAATAGTATCAGTACAGGAACTTCTACTAATGGACCGATAACACCCACAAATGCTTGTGGCGAATGAATACCGAAAATTGATATGGCTACAGCTATTGCCAATTCAAAGTTGTTGCCTGTTGCTGTAAAAGCAATTGAAGCATTCTTATCATAAGGAACTTTAAGCCATTTATTGATAAAGAAACTTGCAAAAAACATTAGTACAAAATAGATGACCAATGGGATGGCTACTTTTACCACATCCATTGGCAACTCTACTATTTTATCGCCTTTCAGACTGAACATTAATACGATCGTAAACAGTAAAGCGTATAATGTAATAGGCGATATTTTTTGGACAAATTTTCGGTTATACCATTCTGCACCTTTTGATTTGATAAGGAAGTAACGGCTTAAAAAACCTGCTAGGAACGGAATACCTAAATATATCAAGACGCTTTCTGTAACGTCTTTCATTGATACACTTACATTGAAATTGGCTAATCCTAACTTTGCAGGTAATACGTTGATGAACAGCCAAACTAAAAAACTGTAACTTAATATCTGAAAGATACTGTTTAATGCAACTAACATCGATGTGTATTCTGTGTTTGCCTTAGCTAAATCACTCCACACGATAACCATTGCAATACATCTTGCCAAACCTATTAGTATCAAACCTGTCATATAATCGGGATCATTGCGTAAAAACAAAACGGCTAATCCGAACATCAATAAAGTACCAATGACCCAATTGAGTAATAAGGATATACCAATTACTTTTTTATCCTTAAATGCTTTAGGCAATAAGGAATAATCAACTTTTGCCAAGGGCGGATACATCATTAATATCAAACCTATTGCCAACGGAATATTGGTAGTGCCAACGGATAAGCTGTTGGTTACATTAGAGATATTGGGAAAGAAATGACCCAAAGCCACACCAATTGCCATAGCAAGAAATATCCATAAGGTGAGGTAACGATCGAGGAATTTTAGTTTTGGTTGCATCGGTTATTTATTAATCATTGAAAAAACATGAAACATCTCAGCAGCTATCTGCAAACTTCTGTCTGCATATATCTTCGATTGCTCATCTGTACCATCAGAGATTTTCGGGTCTTCAAATGTAATAGGAATTCTCTTTTCGGCTCCGGCAATAAAAGGACAGCCGCCATCTGCTTGCGAACAGGTCATAATTGCTGCGAACGCAGATACGGGATTGAAAGGACTGTCATATTTTTTGGAAAAGCCAATTACAGGTAAAGCATTGTCGCTGTACTTTATAGCATAAACAGGGTTCCTTGTTTCTGCTATTTTGAAGATGCTGAAACCCTGACTAGTCAATGTTTCTGCTACCTTTGGAAATAGTGCCGTTTCTTCTGTACCACCCGAATAGCACACTAGATTTGGTATTTGGAACTGTGCAGCTGCAACCTGCGCCCAAACCTGTGACAGATGGCTTCTCCGGGAATTATGGGTACAAATGAAATTGATGTTTATTTGCTCCTGATTGCTTATTTTTTGCTGTACAAAATCTATCAGCGGCTGTAATATGACCTTACGTTCCGTGCTAACGTTATGCAATTTGATTCCTTTGATTGTTTGTAATAATCTTGAATACATAGTAAGATTTTAAACTAAAATTTATATAAAATATACCCCAATAATGCACCGCCCAAAACAATAAATGCACTGTTTGTTTTTTTGAATTTAAATACCACAATTGCACTTATTAATGCAATTAATATAGTTCGCCAATCAGTAATTGTTTCTTTTCCCATTGTAATGCAGATAGTAGCAATTATGGCAACAGATGCAACATTGACCGCATCGATAAAAATGGATAATCCTTTAGATTTACGCATTTTTTTCATCAGGGGATTTAGTAACGCTACTAAAATAAACGACGGCAGGAAAATAGCAATTGTAGAATAATGGCTCCTGTAAGTCCGTTGATTTGATAGCCGATAAAGGTAACAGAAGAAAAAACAGGACCTGGGGTAAACTGCCCAACAGCAATAGCATCCATTAATTGCTGCCGGGTTAGTAAGCCCGTTGCTACTAACTCCGTATCTAAAAAGGCGAATAATACATAACCGCTTCCATAGAGGATAGCACCAATTTTCAGGAATATCAAAAACAATTTGGTATTTGTTTCAGACAGTAGGGGGCTTTGTGTAATTTGTAAGAAT
>Ga0256795_1000402_pt1 | contig 18607 bp, 19 predicted proteins | sample MC6MC0946MT_FD_186353 | JGI IMG/M metagenome (GOLD analysis project Ga0256795, IMG submission 186353) | Metatranscriptome of enriched soil aggregate microbial communities from Iowa State University, Ames, United States - MC6-MC0946-MT... | ecosystem: Environmental > Terrestrial > Soil >... | reverse complement strand
TGCGGATGTTGATACTCAAAATATTGCGATGTTATTTGGTTTTCAGCCAGATGCCCATTTTAACCTTTACGGCGGTGCGGTATACCAGACAGTCAAAGGCAAAGTGTCTTTGCGTGGTAATTCGATGAGTGTGTTTAATGGCTATGATGCTAATTTTAAACAAGATAATGCTGTTGGATGGCTTGCTGGTGCTGCTTTTCAGATTCCTGAAATTGCTTTAAAAGCAGCGGTAACTTATCGTTCTGAAATCAAGCACAAAATAGATGCTCAAGAAACGATTTTTGGACAACCTTTAGCATTCACCACTGATAAAGATACAGAAATCAAAACGCCACAATCGGTAAATTTAGATTTTCAAACAGGCATCTATAAAGACACGCTGGCATATTTAAATGCACGTTGGGTAAATTGGAAAGATTTTAGAATCCGTCCAACACAGTTTGGTGCACTCACTGAACTGGCAACAGCTGAGTTAAGCCAAGGCCTGTATGCTGGTGGATTCAATCTCGATGACTATCAAAAAGACCAATACAGCATCACTATTGGTTTAGGACATCAATTTACACAAAAATGGGCTGCGTCGGCTGATGTTTCATGGGATTCTGGTACTGGAAATCCTGCTTCTGTATTGAATCCTACCAAAGGCGGTTGGGGCTTAGGGTTGGGTGTTCAATACAATCCTGCTGAAAATTATTTTATCGCAGGAGGCATCAAATATATTTGGATTGGGGATGCCACGGCACAAGATGGTACCTATTACATTCCGGTACCCGGTGCTTCAGAAATTGCCCAACAAGGTGATTATCGTGACAACAATGCCATAGGCTATGGTTTAAAAATAGGTTACCGTTTCTAATGCTCAATGCATGATCTTGTTAAAATTGTTTTTAGCGTAGACTTCATTCTAGTGTATATACTTGAGAATGAAGTCTTTTTCTTTTTATTCAAAGACAAATTCATTTTTCCGTCATTTGTATACGCTATAAATTTTAATGATCAATATGAATAAACCTCAGTAAAAAACCAACTTAATTAAAGGATCTAAATATGAAATTATTACGTTTAGTTCCAATTCTCGCTTTAGGCACTATCTTAACCGCATGTGGTGGTATGCCAAAGGAATGTGAAGAATCTTGGAAGCATATGGAAGACTTGGCAAAACAAAGTGGCATTCCTGAAGATTCACTAAAAGAACAGAAAAAAGCCTTTGAAGAAGAAATTAAAAAGTTATCTAAAGAAGATGCTATTCAAGCCTGTAAAGCACAGTCTTCAATCATTGGCATGGTTAAGTAATTTATCTTTAATCTACAAAATGGATGCTTCAATTTGCAGGCATCCATTTTGATTTAGCATATAGGTCATAAGCAAAACTTTAATTTTCACATTTTAATCGTCACAATTTTTTGCTTCACTATAAATAAACATTGGACCTAAATCATAATTCTGATCATGCCTTTTCACTTGTGGAATAAATGCACTTGAAATTGAGCCATCTAAATATAAAGCTTGATCTGTTTTAAGCTGCGACTTAAAAATATCAGCAAAATTATAAAAATTAATTTTTCCACGACTTATCACGAAATACAGTTGATTATTTTTAATTCCCACCCCATTGCGAACTTTTAATGAATCTGAGTTTTTAACGAAAATTGGATTGATCTCACCATTGATCAATAACATTGGACCAGATTGGGTAGCATAGCGAGCTTTAAAATTAGATTTAAGATATTGCTCTGTGGTTTTAATCACAGCTTGCTTATTGTTCCAAGCAACCACGCCATTGGGTTGCATAAAAAAATTACCAAATTTATTTTTTTGCTGGTTTAATTCTGTTTGTTGTTTACCTTGTTCAATGTATAAACCCACTGGTGCAAAATTTGGATGATACATTCCTGCATTCATGGCAAAACTGATCTGGCATTTTTTATGCTCTTTTTGTACAGCTGCGAACTTTTTATAAGTTTGTCCTTGTTGGTTTTTTAAAAATAGTTGTAGCTGATCAAGATCGTCGATACGTACAGCATCTGCGATCACCTTCTTGTCTTTGATTATTTTGATATAGTCGGTATTGGCATTGACTTGAAAGGAAAGTGCACTCAATCCCATCATGCTTATCAGCGCATATACTCCAGTTTTCAAATTCATAACAACCCCATTCAAAGTGTTATATTTTATCGTGTGATCTATTGAATAATGAAGGCTAATTAGCATTTTTGATGCATTTTTTTACGTAATTATCACTTTAAGGGCTATCAAATTCATTTTGCATCGTTATAATCAAACTATCCTTTCAATTAAATACATGTGTACACTTTATTTGAACTGAGTGGGAATATGCAGACAAAACAAATAGCTAAATACCCGTTAGGTGCGCATTTAATCGTCAAACATTTTGGCTATAGCCATCATGGAATCTATGCTGGAAAAGGTCGTGTTATACATTATTCTGGACTGGCACATTTTGTAAAAAAACGCCCAATCGAAATCACTTCACTTGAAAAATTTTCACATGGTAAAGTGATCCGTGTCCGTTACTATGATCAACCTAAGTTTTCTGGTCGTCATGTGGTTCGACGTATGCGTACACGCATGCACGAAAATAGCTATCATTTAATTATCAATAATTGTGAACATCTGTGTAGTTGGGCAATTACAGGGGTTGAAAGTAGTCCTCAAGTGGTAAAAATGATGAACCGTTTAACCACGATTGGCTATATCAGTTCAATCATGACCTATATGAATGGCTTATTTTTAACAGTTGCAACCACCTGTTTTGCTTTAGTTTTATATATAAAAATGAAACTCAGGGCTCAGTCAAAATTAAAACTTCCAACCTATTTATCTCTTAAAGAACAACAGCCTAAAAAGTAAAATACTCAACGAGGTTCTTCACATGACCTTAAGTAAAGCCCTGATTTTAAAATACCATTAAAATGGTGGAAATTTGTCTTCAACCAATTTGAGTTCTAATCCGTATTCCAAATAAGCTTTTAAACCATCCAGCACTGTGGTGAATCCTCCAGTTGCATCTATAATAAATTGAATTAGTTCAGAGCCTTGAAGCGAAATATCATAATTTCTAATTTTTAAATAAGTTTGCTCTGAGCTGATTTCTTCAAATATAAAATCTACCGATGTTTTGGGTTCACCCCAAGTAATTTGAATCAATTTATTTTCAATAATGTTAAATACCATAACCTTTGAGCTGACTTGATACTTATCCCAACTCCATTGCACAATTTTGCCTTCTTTTAGTGGTCCTGTAGATCGACTAAACCAGAATTTTGAAGTAATGTCAGGATCAATAAATGCATTAAAAACCGCAGACACGGGTTTACGAATTAACATTTGAGTTTCAATGGTTGGATTCATTCTTATTACTCTTCTAAACTTATATTGAATTATATAGATAACAAAGTGATACTGATAACATAAGTGCTATGTAATCAGTATCATGTTTTTGTTAATAAATTTAACCAATTAGTTTTGAATAAGTGATGATTCAACGATGCTCTGATAGCGCTCTGAAAATTGACCATTCCAATATGGATAATATGGATATGCTGGATAAACCGCACTGGCTTGATTTAAACGCTGTAATTGTGAATCCATAAGTACTAGATCTTTTGCAATGAGATTATCTTGCAGTTGTTGTTGATTTCGAGCACCAATCAATACAGTCGAAACGGTAGCTCGTGTTAACAGCCATTTTAAAGCAATTTGTGGGACTGAATATCCCGTTTCTAATGCAATCTGTTTTAAAGTATCGATCACTTGATAAAGATATTCTTTGTTTACGGGTGGTGCAAATTGTGCTGTTTCATGTAAGCGACTATTTTCAGGCATAGGACGCTCACGATCAAACTTACCCGTCAAACGTCCCCATCCCAAAGGACTCCACACAACAGCACCAATATGCTGATCATGATTTAAAGGCATCAATTCCCATTCATAATCCCGACCTATCAATGAATAATACACCTGATGTGCTACCATTTTTTCATAACCATAACGATCTGCAATCGACTGTGCTTTCATCAATTGCCAGCCTGAAAAATTAGATGCCCCGATATAACGAACTTTTCCGCTTCGGACCAATTCATCTAAAGTTTTCATAAGCTGATCGAGTGAAGTAAAGCTATCAAACTGATGTAACTGTAGAACATCGATATAGTCTGTATTTAATCGTTTTAACGATTGCTCTACTGCATGAATTAAATAATGACGACTAAATCCGACCTGATTCACTTGCTCATTGCTACGAAGCGCAACTTTAGTTGAAATAATCGTACTGTGCCGATAAGGCGCTAATGCAATTCCAAGCATTTTTTCAGATTCACCGTCTGAATACACATCGGCAGTATCAAAGAAATTAATTCCTGCATCTATACATGTGCTAATCATTTGATTCGCTTCGATCTGCCCTGTTTGTCCCCATGCAGAAAATAGAGGACCTTTTCCTCCAAAGGTTCCAGCACCAAACCCCAGCTCAGATACTTTTAAACCAGATTCGCCTAAAAAATTATATTTCATGATCATTCACCTTGATTGAATAATGTGTTTCATCACAAAATAACAACTTGGTATTATTTAAAAAATCAGGATAATAAGAAATTACTTTTTCGATTTTATGGAAAATGAATACACAAGACTTTCAATTCTTCTTACGTGTCGCAGATTTGGGTTCAATCAGCCAAGCCGCAAAAGAAGCCAATATTGCAGTTTCAGTGGCAAGTCAACGAGTGCAAAGGCTTGAAAATCAGCTTAGCCTTAAACTTTTTTATCGCACGACACGTAAACTGAGTCTGACTGAAGAAGCCAAAATATTGATTAAGCAAGGACGTCCACTTCTCGATAGTTTTCAAACATTGACCGAAAATTTAAAGCTTCAAGATCAAAAACTTTCAGGGAGCATTAATATCACGGCTTCCGCAACCTTTGGAACCCAGATACTAGTTCAAGTTATTGCTGAGTTTTTAAAACACCACCCTGAATTATTAATCAATCTAGATTTAAATGACCAAAATGTAGATCTTATTACCCAAGGTATGGATATCGCAATTCGCATAGGCAAACTACAAGACTCTTCTTTAATTGCAAAACCTTTATCTATCAATAAACGCTTACTTTGTGCTGCACCTGAATATCTAGCTAAATTTGGTATCCCCAAACGTTTAGAGGATTTACAGCGACATCGTTGTATCGTGCAGCGTCATCAACAAGGCATCACCAATACATGGAACTTTCTGGATCATGCTAAATCCAATCAAAGATTAAATATCCACGTAAATGGCTATTTTATTAGCAACTCAGGCGAAGGGATTCGTCAGGCGTCTTTGGCAGGGCTCGGCATATCCAATCACTCACTTTGGCATGTCAAAAACGATTTAGATTCAGGAAAACTGGTTCATGTGCTTCCTAATTTTATGGTAGAACCCACTGCTATTTATACTGTTATTCCAGATAAAAAATTAATCTCTGATAAAGTAAAAGTTTTTATTGAGTATTTACAGGATTACTTTAAAGAATTCTAATGATGATTTGCCTAACATTATTCGTTATTCTAAATGACAAACATAATCTACAACTTCGCTAGATTGCAGACTAAAACGACTATTTGCAGGTACAGTAAAAGATTCTCCACAACTGTAGACCTCCATTTCTTCTTGATCTGCTATCCGAACCAAGCATTTTCCAGAAACAATTTCAATGCGCTCAGTCACATGAGTTTCAAAAGTTAAAGGTTTCTCTGTGGGTAAAATTACCCCCAATGTTTTCTTCGAACCATCTTTACATTCGATAAGATAACTGATTGATCGTCCTTTATAATGGACATTAGGTTTAATATGGACCGTAACAAAATCAAATTGGGAAGACATATATTTGTCCTGATTATTATTTGTGCATTTACTATATCTTTTTTCTATAGTATTTCTCAATCAATTTTAAACAACATGAAAAAAACCTAGCCAAAGCTAGGTCTTAAATCATGATTTCATTCAGGATTGAATAAAATTATTTACCCGGTTTAAAGCTATCTTTCAAATCTAAGACACGATTGAACACAGGTTTATCTGCTGTATGATCATATTGATCCGCAACAAAATAACCCTCGCGTTCAAACTGGAAACGATCTTCTGGCTGCGCTTGTGCCAAAGCAGGCTCAATTACCGCTTGAAGTACCGTTAAAGATTCTGGATTTAAGTTTGCTAAGAAATCATCATCCGCATCTGGTGCAGCTTCGGTGAATAAACGATCGTAAACTCGAACCTCAGCAGGAATCCCTTTCGACGCAGAAACCCAATGTACAACGCCTTTCACTTTACGACCTTCTGGGTTTTTACCTAAAGTTTCCGGATCAATAGAACATTTCAACTCGATCACTTCGCCATTGGCATCTTTAATCACTTCATCACACTTGATCACATACGCATGACGTAAACGCACTTCACCCTCAGGAACTAAACGTTTAAAACCTTTTGGCGGAACTTCTTCAAAGTCTTTACGATCAATAAAAATTTCAGAGGTTAAAGGAATAATACGATCGCCCATATCTACATTTGGATGACGTGAATGGCTTAAATTCAAATCTGCTGGCAAGTTGGTCAAAGTCACTTTCAGCGGATTTAAAACAGCCATACCACGTGCTGCTGTATTTTCAAGGGATTGGCGAATACAGAATTCAAGCATAGCCACATCTACGATACCGTCTGTTTTAGATACACCTACACGCTTACAAAACTCACGTAACCCTTCAGGAGTAAAACCACGACGACGCATGCCCACCACAGTTGGCATACGCGGGTCATCCCAACCATGAACATAGTTACCTTCTACCAATTTACGTAATTTACGTTTAGAGGTAATCGTATAATCTACATTTAAACGGCTAGATTCATACTGACGTGGAACCGATTGTGAGTGCACTTTCTCAACAACCCAATCATAAAATGGGCGATGGTCTTGAAACTCTAAGGTACATAATGAATGTGTAATCCCTTCAATCGCATCTGACAATGGATGAGCATAGTCATACATTGGGTACATTTTCCATTTATCACCAGTTTGGTGATGTTCTGAATGAAGTACACGATATAGAATTGGATCTCGCATATGTACATTTGGTGATGTCATATCAATTTTGGCACGTAATACTGCTTCACCTTCGGCCAATTCACCATTGTTCATTTTTTCAAAACGAGCAAGGTTTTCTTCAATAGATGCATCACGATAAGGTGAGTTTTTACCTGGCTCGACAAAATTACCACGGTTAATTCTAATTTCTTCTGGGCTTTGTAGATCTACATAAGCATCGCCCTGTTTGATCAACTGAACTGCCCAAGCATGTAATTGGTCAAAATAACTTGATGCATAGCGAGGTTCGCCATTCCATTCAAAACCTAACCATTTTACATCATTGGCAATACCGTCAACATATTCTTGTTCTTCAGCATCTGGGTTGGTGTCATCAAAACGCAAGTTACATAAACCATCGTATTCTTGAGCGATACCAAAATTTAAGCAAATAGCCTTTACATGGCCAATATGTAGATAACCATTTGGCTCAGGTGGAAAACGCGTAACAACTTTTTGTGTACGGCCCGCTGCCAAATCTTCTGTAATGACTTGGCGTACAAAATCTAAGCCCGCTTGTTGTTCTTGCTGCGCATTATCGACAGGGCTTGGACTATTTGTCGGAGTTTTCGGCAGTTCTGAAACAACATCATTTGGCTTCATAGTTGATAAATCACTTCTAAAAGTTAAAATTGAATATATAAAATGTGATTTTATCCTTTTTTAACAAAAGAATTTCACATTTTTACTTGCTATGTAGTTTACAGTTTGCTTATGCTTCTCTCAACCAAAAACCCATGACATTTTTAGTCATGATTAGGAGATTATAGAATGAGTTTTCCTCAAGTCGAATTAAACACCAACAAAGGACGCATTGTTCTTGAACTTAACTCTGAAAAAGCACCAAAAACTGTTGCTAACTTTTTAGAATATGTTCGTGATGGTTTTTATGATGGCGTAATCTTCCATCGTGTTATTGACGGTTTCATGATCCAAGGCGGTGGCATGGATGAAAACTTCAAAGAAAAAACCACACGTGATTCAATTGAAAATGAAGCGGACAATGGTTTAAGCAATGATGAGGGTACAGTTGCAATGGCACGTACTCAAGCACCTCACTCTGCTTCTGCACAATTTTTCATCAATGTAAAAAATAACTCTTTCCTTAACCATACAGGTAAAACTGCTCAAGGTTGGGGTTATGCAGTATTTGGTAAAGTGACTGAAGGCTTAGACATCGTTGAAGCAATCAAAGGTGTTCGTACAGGTAACCGTGGTTATCATGCTGATGTTCCTTTAGAAAACATTGTGATTGAATCTGCAAAAATTATCTCTGAATAATTTATAAATCCTCCCGAAGCTTCTTTTAAATAAAGGGATATTGTTCCCTTTACTAAGCAAGGTTAGGAGGAGTTATTAAATAGGAAAAATAAGTGACCTATCTGTTTATCGCTGATTTACATTTGTCACCAGAACACCCTCGACTGGTTCGAGGGTTTTTTGATTTATTAGAACACTATAAATATCAACATACACAACTGTTTATTCTCGGTGACTGGTTTAATGCTTGGATTGGGGATGATTATACTGCGCCTTGGTTAGATGAAATTATTGAGCATCTAAAACAATTTTCCTTGCAAGCTGGTAATCAAATTTATTTTCAAGTGGGTAATCGTGACTTTGCTTTAGGGGAAAAATTTTTAAATCAGTTTGATGGCAAACTACTTCCCGAATTTTATACATTTACCATAGCTGATAAACAATTTCGACTTGAACACGGCGATGCTTTATGTACCGATGATATCTCTTATCAACGATTTAAGAAAATTATTCGCAATCCGATTGTATTGGGACTTTTAAAAAGTACTCCACTTGGTTTTAGACAAAAACTTGCTAATGGTTTTCGTAAAAAAAGCCGTGAGTCTCAACAAAATAAGTCCTATGAAATTATGGATGTTAACCAACAAGCTGTAGAAAAAGCAATTAATAATGTCGATCTGTTGGTTCATGGTCACACTCATCGCCCTGAAATTCATGATGTAAATGGTAAAGCTAGAATTGTTTTAGGAGATTGGCGTGAAAAAACATCTGAAGCAATGATTTTAGAAGTGGATGAAAATGCGGATTGGAAATTTATTAAGTGGATTATTCAATAACTCCCCCCCTTAAACTAAACAGATTTAATAATTCCATAAAATTAAAACCATCCAAACATGAATCAATATCACAGTAAGCTTAATAGTAAAAATAGACGAGAATGCTTATTAATATATTATCCAGCAGAGAGCAAAAATTGAGCCTATAAATAATATTATGTCTTTCAACTTATTCCACTTTTTCATGGAGTAAAAAATGATAAAAGAATTTTAATACTTAATTATTAAAAAATGTCTTTTCCTCTACACTACTCTATCAAATTTCTCTTAAGTTAATACCGTTAAATGAGTTTCTGATCATCTAAAACCAATGATTTTTCCTGCTGTAATTAACGAATCCAGTCTATTGTAATACCAGTTAAATAGCGAGTTTAAGAGTTTAATAAAAACACGAAATAAAATATTAAGAATTAATCAATTAATTTATGCTTTTTTGCAGGGATATATTGGTTCAAATATAATCCATTGATAAAATTTACAAATATTTATCCCAGCTAAAAAAGATTTTTCACCTTTATTTACGTTTTGAAGATTCACATTTCGCCATTTTAGCATACAATATATCGAAAATTTACGATATATGAGATCGCCTTATGGATGTATTAAATGTAGCAAAAACACGTTACACCACAAAAGCTTATGATTCTTCTAAAAAGATTCCTCAAGCACAATTTGCACGTTTACTTGAAATCCTGCGTTTAACCCCATCGTCAATCAATATCCAGCCTTGGCATTTTTTTATTGCTGACAATGATGCAGCTAAACAACGTATTGCTAAAGCCTTAGTCGGAAAATATAGCTACAACGCACCAAAGGTTTTAGATTCATCACATACGATTTTATTCTGTACCAAAGCAGATATTACAGAACAGCACCTGAGTAATTTACTTCAGCAGGATGATCTCAGTGGCCGCTTTAAAGATGACAAGGCTAAGCAAGGTCAAAAAGACAGTCGTACAGGCTATGTCTCTTATTATCGCAATGAAAAAGGTGATATTCAGCGCTGGGCGGAAAATCAAACCTTTATCGCACTGGGTCAAATGCTATTAGCTGCAGGTATTGAAGGTATCGATGCAACGCCAATCGGTGGTTTTGACGAAGAGATTCTGACTGAAGAATTAGGCTTAATTGAAAAGAATTTGGTCCCGTCTGTGATTATGACACTCGGTTATCGTAGTGATACTGACTTTAATGCAAAATTGCCCAAGTCTCGTTTAACCCAAGAAGATGTCTTTACTCGTCTATAACGTTTAAAGTGCTTGCTTCCACTCAATAAGTGCTGTGGGGCACATCACGTCCCTCAGTATTGAATCATAAGCATATTTTGTTAAGAGAAATCACTTTCACAGGCATCCATAAATTCATTGATTAATGCACTTGGATTGGCTCTTTTGGTCCACGAAATGGGTTCTTCATAATATTCAAGCTCATGAATAATGACTGGAAGATTTTTCCCAAATGTATCTTGAAGAATATTTTCAGAAAATAATTGCTGAACTATTTTGATTATTTGTGTAATAAACAATTGAGCAAACTGCTCGCCTTTTTCTAAAAGTTCATTAAATAGTGCATCATCTTCTTGTTCAGCATATTCCATCTGTTTTTGAGAATAATAAAATGGTGTTTGCTCAAACCATTGTGCCAAAAGCTGATCATTCTCTCCCCAATATCCCAAGACGGTTGTTGTAACCAATAGGCATAATTCCATTTCGCTTCAGCTTGACTCGAAGCTTCAGAAATTTGCGACTCAAACTGTTCAATGGTATTAAAGTTCAGCTCAACTTTGGGAAAACAAGGTTCATCATCATCACAATAATAGTACAAGGCCAAGGCGTACACATCTTGATAATTTTGTGCAATATATTGAATCGATTCAACTAACTTTACATAGCTCGTTTCATGCCAGTGCTTTTGAGTTGTTGATTCTATATTCATAACACACCTAATTATTTTTACCAGCACTCTGGTGAATATGGACATTCACCAAAGTGCAAATACAAAAATATTGCCTATACGATTAAATCGGATGCGAGCTTGCAATTTCCTGACTAATCATCACAGCTGTTGCAGCAGACAACGTCCAGCCTAAATGTCCATGCCCTGTATTATAAAATACCCGTTCACGTTTTCCACGTTTTACCACAGGCATCATATTCGGCATCATTGGTCGTAAACCCGCCCACGGGATACAATGCTCGGTAGAAATATCGAAGTTCTTATTGACCCAATCTGTTAAAGGTTGGATACGATCTGAGCGGATATCTCGATTATAGCCATTAAATTCAGCAGTTCCAGCAATACGTAAACGATTAGCGCCTAATCGTGACGTGACGATTTTCGCGCTTTCATCGAGCAAGCTGACCCAAGGTGCACCATTAATACTTTCTTCATCATTCAATTGTACGGTGATCGAATAGCCTTTTACAGGATAAACATTCACACGATCGCCCAATTGATTGGCCAATTGATAACTACCAACACCGCCACAAATCACCACGGCATCTGCACTGAGTTGTTCAACTGCTACTGAACCACCTTCCATGTTTTCAACACTCGAATGATATTGAATATTCACCCCATTGGCAGTGTGTTCTACATTAATAACTTCCATACCAAATAAATATTTTACCCCATATTTTTCAGTCGCTTTGGCAAGTCCAGTGGTAAATTTATGAATATCCCCCGTTGCATCACCTGGACAATAAAAGCCTCCATAGTACTCACCCGTCAAACTCGGTTCGATAGATTTAATTTCTTCATTGGTCACTGCATGGCGTTCTAAACCACCTTTACATAACAGCGCATTGACGTTGGTTGCCACTTTATAATCATATTCAGAATGGTAGAAATGCAAGATGCCACGTTTTTCTAAATCAAAATCAATCCCTTCTTGTTCAGCAATATTAAATAGCCTTTGACGCGCTAAAAGTGCCATTTTCACTGTATTTTGAGTATTTGCTTCATAGTGTTTGATATTGCCAAGGAATTCGACCAGCCATGCATATTTGTGCAAATCAAAAGATGGATTGAGCAATAATGGTGCATCTTTCTTCGCCATCCATTTAATACCTTTTAACACAGTGGATTTTTGATTCCACACTTCAGCATTACACGCAGACAGCTGTCCACCATTGGCAAATGATGTTTCCATTGCGGGAAATAAATGTTTATCAATAACAGTGACTTGATAACCTAATTGAGCAAGTTCATAGGCAGAAGTAACACCTGTAATACCAGAACCAATAATGACGACATGACACATACGCACACTCCGTTGAAATGCAATATTTTTAATTACATTGTCAATGTATGCCCCATCTGTCATGTGTACCTGAGAGCTTCGATAAAAACCTAAACTATTTAGGCTTTACCATCCCCTTCGGTGAGTCATTTCTTTTTTGTTTTCAATAGAATGACTTCTCTCCAGAGGTTTTACAATGATTACAGTCCTTTTGCCTGAGAGTTTCCGGGGTCGTTGCTCCTTCGGCGAGTCCGCAAGAGACTTCTCTCCTGCAATCATCTTTCCTTGTATTAGCAATTAATATGCCATGAATTTGCTCGAATACAAGTAAAATATGTTCAATTATTATCTAATTTTTAAATCGCTTAAGAATTAAATAGCTTAGTCAATAACTTGATCACTGACTCTGGCTTTGTTGTAGTTTGATTGAAATTAGCCTAAATCGCCTCATCTGAATTTTCTTCATTAAAACCACGAAGTGAAAGCATAAACCAATGCCAAAAATGCACATTGGAAAATGAAATTGCCTGTTCTGCGACTTGCTAACTTTGTTTCATATCAGTTTCAAAAACATCTTAGTGATTCACTGAGTCATATCGAAACACATTCAAATCATCATATTCAATTTGTGGTGTGGTTCCAGAAATAATGTCTGATAATAATTTTGCAGAACCACATGACATGGTCCAACCCAAGGTACCGTGCCCTGTATTGGTATATAGATTTTGATACCTTGTTTGCCCAACAATCGGGGTACCATCTGGTGTCGCAGGTCTTAAACCCGTCCAGAAATGTGCATCTGATAAGTCACTTGCATTTGGAAATAATTGTTGTAAAACCATAAGCAAAGTGTCTTCACGACTAGATTTTAACGAGCGATCAAACCCATTAATTTCAGCCATCCCCCCTACACGAATTCGATCATCAAAACGGGTTAAGGCAATTTTATAAGACTCATCTAAGATTGTAGACACTGGTGAAAGTGCCGGATCAACAATTTTGGTGGTAATCGAATAGCCTTTTAATGGATATACAGGCGCATCAATTTCCAATTGTTTGAGCATTTCATGACTATAGCTGCCCAGTGCCATGACATAAACATCTCCCTTGATTTTACAACCATCTTTTAAATGAATCGCGGTAATCCGTTCAGCATCTTTTTCGATTGATTCTATTACCGTATTAAATAAAAAATTGACCCCTTGTTTGGCTGCAAGCTCCGCCAACTCTGTTGTAAATTTTTGGCAATCGCCTGTCTGGTCATTCGGTAAACGCAAACCACCAACAAAATCAACAGTTGCGTGGGCTAAAGCAGGTTCAGCCTTGATTACGCCAGCTTTATCCAACAACTCAAATGGCACGCCTTCATGTTTTAAAACTTCGGTATCTTTGCCTGCCACATCCAATTGATGTTGTTTTCGAAAAAGTTGTAATGTACCTAATTGGCGCTCATCAAAATGAATTTTAGTCTCCGCACGTAATTCATCTAGACAGTCACGGCTATATTCAGAAATCCGTACCATTCGCTCTTTATTGATTTGGTAGCGATTGATATTACATTCAGCCAACATACGGATCATCCACTGATACTGATGCATATCACCCGTTAGCTTAATTGCCAATGGTGAATGTGGTTGAAACATCCATTTAAACGCTTTTAATGGAATACCTGGTGCAGCCCAAGGCGACGCATAACCCGGCGAAATCTGCCCAGCGTTGGCAAAACTGGTTTCTAAAGCCACATTGGGTTGCCGATCGATCACAGTGACTTCATGACCTGCTTGTTTTAGATAGTAGGCGGATGTTGTACCAATAACACCAGCTCCCATGATGATGATATGCATATTGAACCGAACCTTATACGATTTAATCGTCTTATAATAAGAATAATGTAGTTAGAGAAATAATTTATATGACTATTTTAATTTAGCACTTAGAACAGATTTAGCAATACTGATTTGATGTTGAAGTGTCAGCTTAAATTCGATTTCAAATAGATACATCATTCACAATATCACATGATTTTTAAACCATCAGCAAATTATAGCTGCCTAGTCAAAAAACTCAGACATAAGAATACAATTTCTCCTAATTAATATTTTTAGTTAAATTAATTGCATAGAAAAAGAAATTGTTCCGTTATAAAAAAACTTGCAATGCCACACTTTACATTCAAAGTTTCAATTCCTTTGCGTTGGCGATACCTCACTTTTCGTAGGAGATGCCAAACCTTGCGCTGCAAACAAAGCAGTGCTTTTTCTTTACTCATTGGCGCCGCCCAACGGCGACATCCATGTCGCCACACAATAGAACAACCATCTATGATTCAAAAGTACACCAAACGAATTTAAAACCAACAGTATCTAAAAGTTCATCCAAAAAAATATTTATTATTTACGATCAATAATTTGATGCATTGCACTTGTATGAATAATTAGGTAGTTTGACAATCTAAGGAACTTAAATTTAAGAAAAACTTTTTTTATTTATATTTGATACTATCCTCCTCTAAAAAAGAGAAGGAATAGCTTTAGTTTAAGAAATTTTAAATTTTGAAGATTCTATTTATTTATGCGTATGGATAGACATAACGATACCAAAACTCGCTAACAACGCAATTACCGCCGATCCACCATAACTCATAAGTGGTAATGGATCACCAGTCACAGGTAAAATCCCACTGACCATACCAGAGTTTACAAATACATAGAAAAACAAAGACAAACCAATCGTACCTGCCAATAAACGACCATAATTATGGAAACTGCTTAAGCTAATGATCATACATCTAAAAATCATTGCGGTATAAAGTGCAAATAAGAAGAATACCCCAATAAAGCCAAATTCTTCTGCATAGGTCGACATAATAAAATCAGTATGATGTTCAGGTAAATAGCCCAACTGAGACTGTGTTCCTTCTAAGAATCCACGCCCTGTCATTCCGCCTGAACCAATCGCAATTTTAGATTGGATAATATTCCATCCTGCCCCAAGCGCATCTGACTCAGGATCAAATAAGGTCATAATCCTTTTCTTTTGATAAGCTTGTAATACAAAAGTCCAAATTAAAGGGAACGCCAGTGCCAATGCCGCTAAAGTCCCAATAATTAAAGTCCACGACATGCCACTTAAAAACAAAGCAAACACGCCACCAATCACGATACCAATTGCCAAGTCTGGTTGTAATAATGCTAATACGAAAGGCACCATCATAATAATCAAGGCAATTACAATATGTTTAAACTTTGGCGGCAACGGGTTACGTGCAAAATACCATGCCATCATCAGTGGCATGGCAAACTTCATAAATTCGCTGGGTTGCATACTGCCAATCCCTGGAATGGTCAGCCAGCGCTTTGCCCCTAATCGAACATCACCGACCAATAAAACCAGTATCAACAACAAAATTGCAAACAAATAAAACCAAGGGCTAATCGCTTGATATACTTTTGGTGGAATTTGTGCACAAATAAAAAGCAAAATAAAACCAACACCGAAACTCACGGCTTGTCGAATGACCATAGACATATCTTCAGAAGATGCGCTATAGACCATCAATAAACCCAAAATTGCATTGATAATTAAAAAGCCCAATAACCAAGGATCAAGGTGTAATTTGTCCCACCTTGAAACTTTTTGATTAATACTTAAACCATCTCTGACTGATTGACGTAAAAACTTATACTGTGGCGATGGTGTCATGAATACAAATCTTAAACCTAGTTTAATCTGGTCAAATTATAGAGATAAATAGCGGTTGAGAAAATCAATCAATGCATAATTATTTTTATTTTCGTTGTTTTATTGCTGCGATTGCAAAATTAACTTGGCCAACTCCAAATCATCTGGATAAGTAATTTTAATATTATCAGAACGCCCCATCACTACTTTGACAGGTTCATTGATATATTCCAATGCACTCGCCTCGTCTGTAATGACAATATTATTCGCTAAAGCTTTTTCGATTGCCGTTTTAAGCTTTGAAAAGGTAGAAATTTGTGGTGTTTGTGCTTGCCACAATTGATCACGACTGACTGTTTTATTGATATCTTGCTGATTTTCAACACACTTCAAAGTATCTCGTACAGGAATTGCAAGAATTGCACTGCTGTTCAGGTTTATTGCGGTATCGACTAAGTTTTCAAGACATTGCTGTGTCACACAAGGACGAGCAGCATCATGTACAAAAACCAAATCATCGGCTTGTGCAAATTGTTCTAAATAACGCAACGCATTTAAAACCGAATCAACACGTTCTGCACCACCCAAACAAAAATGACTCAAATGTTTATTTTTTAATGGCAATGTTTGAGCATAATGATCTTGCTCACCCACAGCAAGTACATAACCCGCAAGTGGTAAATCGTTTAAACGCGCTATGGTATGCGCTAAAACTGTTTGATTTTGGATGACTTGGTATTGTTTTAGTTCAGTTTTTGAAAAACGACGACCTGAGCCAGCCGCAGGAACAATTGCCCAAATTTTACGGTTGTTCTGGCGCAGGTTCGTTGTCATCTTCATTGGTTCTTAAATCTACACTTGGATCGGTATAAATAGGTTTGTAATGGGTACTAATGGTACTCATTTGTACAAAAGTTTCATGTGGCTTTACTAAGCCAAGGTCTAAACGTGCATGTTCTTCTATGGCTTCAGCACCATTTTTTAAATCATACACTTCAGCAGCAAGAATTCGGTTGCGTTCTTTTAACTCAGCATTGACTTCAGCTTGCTGTTCAATTTGCTGTAGTAAAGCTTGATGAGGGAAATGACCACCCTCACCAAACCAAAAGCGATATTGTAATACCACAACAATTAAAATCGCGAGTATTGCAATCACTTTACTTGAAGTTGTTTTAAAGACTTCTAACATGTATTTGCGTCTTGAGTAACAGCATTAAATTAAGATGCTAATATACATCAAATATTTTGTATGAAGAACACTAAACTATGCGAAAACTGCAAAACTAGAACAAAATAAATTCTCTTTTTTATAAAAGAATAATTATGTGCTCAATAATCTACTTGGTAATTAAAAATTTAAGAATTATCTTTATGCTAAAAACTCATATATCGCGATATTATTTATTATAAATTTTCTTTTCCACAAACTATGCTAATTAAACTCCACCTCTAAATTTCATTATTTATCAATTACATCATATTAAATCTCACTTAACACATACTATTCTTGATTATTTTTAGCGAATAAAAAGCCATTCCCTATATCAAATAAAAGAATGGCCTTTTTTAAATTAAATCAATAAAAGATATTAATTTAAACCTTTAAACTCAGCTTTACCGCGATAAGCAGCATGAGTCAATTCTTCAATACGAAGCAATTGGTTATATTTTGCAACGCGGTCAGAACGGCAAAGTGAACCAGTCTTAATTTGACCTGCTGCTGTACCTACAGCAAGATCTGCAATTGTAGAATCTTCAGTTTCACCAGAACGGTGTGAAATCACAGTGCTGTAGCCATTTGCTTTAGCAAGATAGATTGCATCTAAAGTTTCAGACAAAGTACCAATTTGATTGTATTTAATTAAGATAGAGTTACCTACTTTCTCATCAATACCACGTTGTAAAATCTTAGGATTTGTAACGAACAAATCATCACCGACCAATTGGATTTTATCGCCTAGGATAGAAGTCAAATAGCTCCAGCCTTCCCAATCAGACTCATCTAAACCATCTTCGATTGAGATAATTGGATATTGTTTAACAAGACCAGCAAGATAGTCAGCAAATTGGTTACTTGTGAATGCTTTGTTGCCTTCACCTGCAAGAATATATTGACCATTTTTGTAGAATTCTGAAGATGCACAATCAAGTGCAAGCATAATATCAGAACCTGCTTTATAGCCAGTTGTTTCAATTGCAGAAAGAATAACAGTAATTGCTTCTTCATTTGAACGTAAGTTAGGCGCAAAACCACCTTCATCACCAACTGCTGTATTTAAACCTTGCTTTTTCAATACAGATTTCAAAGCATGGAAAATTTCAGCACCAGCACGTAAAGATTCAGCAAAAGATGTGAAACCTACAGGTTCAATCATGAATTCTTGAATATCAACAGTGTTGTCTGCATGTGCGCCACCGTTCAAGATGTTCATCATTGGAACAGGCATAGACAAAG
>Ga0256795_1000399_pt1 | contig 18827 bp, 18 predicted proteins | sample MC6MC0946MT_FD_186353 | JGI IMG/M metagenome (GOLD analysis project Ga0256795, IMG submission 186353) | Metatranscriptome of enriched soil aggregate microbial communities from Iowa State University, Ames, United States - MC6-MC0946-MT... | ecosystem: Environmental > Terrestrial > Soil >... | reverse complement strand
AAGAAAAAGACAGTGAAATACCTTTAGCAGTTATAGCCAACGCACAAAACTTTGCCATAACTTTAGAAAAAACCGGCGGTAGCGAACAGCCTACAATGGAAAATATGTATGTTATTGGCGGAGTATAGCACTTGCTCGTCTGCAATGTTGTTAAAGTTAACTATTATCCTGTGAACCGGTGGTTTTGGTTTTATTTAATAAGCAGCTTATCGCCATGGTCACACTATAGTGCAATTCTTATAATAGCCGGTTGCTGAGCCTGCGGTTGCTGAGTTTATCGAAGTATCGAAAAATGGTTGTTTGAACGGGATGATTTTACGGGTAAAATATCTTAGCGGCAGTATTTATTTAATTACAACTTTAATTTTGTCAATTTCTATTCTTCTAGGAAATAAGATGCTATACATAAACATAAAAGGATGAACCTTTTTCATAATTAAAACTTCAGGATTTTTTATCGTAATTTTAAGTTTCGATGCTTTTAATATATTAAATTCAAATGCCTCAACAGCTTTTTCACCACCAATATAATCTTGCTTGCGTAACCCAAAAAAATCTTTGGCTTTTAGATTTATTTTTTCATTTGTTTCTAAATCTATAAGTTTTATGTCTAATTCTTCAAGGTTTTTAATGTACCAGCCACCAGTGAAGAATATGTGATAGCTTCCATAGCCTAAATCTAAATAAATTGATTTGTCTTTTAAATAAAATTGTTTCATTTTGTAGTTTCTTTAAATTAAATACAATATTTCGACGCTTTCCTATATGGTAGATTTTTAGAACTAAAGTTAAATATAATTACAACCGTTGAACATTTGTAGAAATATCCAATAGAATCACTTCACCGCCAGTTTTTCTATTTTTCTTGATTTTGATCAAAAACACTCGGGTTTAATACCTTTTCTAAATGGTCAATTTTAAGTAAGTCTTCAATAGTCTGCTGAATACATTCTCTAGTAAGTTCTTTTACAAACAAGTCAGGTGGTCTTAGATAAAGTCCGCTTAAATTTTGACCAGTTTTCTTGTCGTCACTAATTGCTGTTTCTAAAAATTTGTACGTCCAAACGTTAACGCCATATTTCCGCCCGTCTTCTAGTTCAACGCGAATATTGCAGAATTCATTTTCCTTGTCCCAATTTTTTTGGTCAACTTCTTCAAATTCTAGCCAGAGTTTAAAATTAAATTCGCAAAATTTTCTATTCATAGATTTTCGCACCTTTAAAAATGTCGGCAAATGTCGACCAGTTTGCCGTGTCGGCATTTACATCTAGTTTCATATTGTCATAATAACCTTGAATGTCTTCCGTGTACGCACCTAATGCTTCTAAAAAGTCAGGAATTGTTTTACTTTCCCAACTTTCACTATTCTCCAAAAAGTCTTGGCGTAATAAGTCAAGAAACTGAATGAAAGTTTGTCTGTCTGTAACTTTAAAAGCATTAACTTTTTCGTTCATAAAATACTATAAATTTTCGGGGGCATAGTGAAAATCTGCGTTAATAACTTAGTTCTGCTAAATTAATTTTTCCTTAGCTGAAAAATCATATGAAGCATTAACACGATTACCAAAAACACAAAACCACCGCTGGTTTATTTATTTTTAAAAAATGATTTGAAGACCTCTTCCTTCTTCTTGGAAAACAAATCTTCTAAACTTGCAATTCTTTTGTTTTTAAAAATTATTCTCTTCCTAGTTTCTACTCTGTCATATATATACCCATAAAACACTCCATCACTATTTCTTTCCAAGTAGTCGAATTGATATTTTTGGTGAAAATAAATGTTTCCTTCTAAGCTTTTTGAAATATACAATAAAACAGTATCATATTCTACAAAACCAGGACTACCGTAATGGTCATAAGCAACAAAGTCTATTGTATCAATTTTTGGGTCGTTAAATACGTTTTTTATTATTTCGTACTTACATCTAAAACCAACGTCCATTATGTACGATTTCTTAATTATGGTATCACCACTTATTGTGTCATAAACTTTTTCGCCAGTTTCTTCTGCATTTGGATCAAACTCAACTACCGATATTTTTCTACCAACGAAAGCAAATAAATTCACTTCTTTATTTTCACTGCAAAAATTATCGTTAAGTTTCTTTGGAGTTGCGCATCCAAATAATGAGATTAGAAATAATGTAAAAATATAATGTCTCATAATACACAGGGCGTAGTTTGCACGGGGTGATTTTAACTGGTCAAATATAGATAAAGTTTGATGATATTATTTTGATCGATTAACAGAGAGAAAAGTCCTTATTTTTTTAGTAAGATAATTGTATTTTAAAAACTGATTAAAATGCGCTCTTCTTTCAGTCTTCAAATTCAATTGCGTTTTTTGTTCTTGTCGCCCAGTTCTCAATATCAATTTTTATTTTCTGTTTTTCGTCAGCCGTTAGTCGTTCCTTTGTCGGCAATGACCAATTTGTCAAACTGTTGAAATACAGGATAAGTCCGTTAATTCCTAATTCAAATTCAACTTCAGCAATTTTTCTGTTGTCAGTAATGTATAAAAATCCACCTCGTGTGTGTGATTTTAAATGCACTCCTTCTTTCTTTAGTAGTTCCTCAATATTATCATTTTTACGCCCTTCGGCTGCCCATTCTTCTTTAAGTTTCTCCGAAATGTGATGTTGGTAATGCGTGTCGTTAAATTTTATAGTTGTCCAACCAAATGGTGTCTTTGATTTTACCTCATCTTCGTTTCGCTTGATTTGTTTTATGCAATAATTTGCTTTGTCTGTCAGGTTCATTTTGTCCGCAGAATTTGCAAGGCCAAGCCAAAATTCTTCAGAAAAATAGTGTCCCGTTTCATCTGCAAGTTCTATTAAGCTGTCAATTGCAAGTTCCCATTCTCTGTTCTCTAAAAACTCAACGCTATTAATAAACTGTCTCTGCGTTTTATAATAGTCTGGCATATAGTCAAGCAAACGTCTAATAGTTTGCTCAGGTGATAAGTCCGATTTAGGTTGTTTTTTCATGAAATTGAATAGTTTCACTGTCTGTTTTTTAGAGTTTCCACTAACGTTTCGTTACTTAGCATAGCGTCGGATTTCGAAGCAGAAACTTTCAACTAAAATACAAATTTCTACCGAAGCACAAAACGTGAATTGATGACGTTCTGCCTGCTATTGTCAACTCCGAAACAATCATCGAAACCATTACAAACAATAAATAACGATGAGATAAACCCTTTTTCTGTGCAGCTTTATTTTTTAGATTTATTCCATTGCATAACATACTCTTTCTCTAAAGTCGGTTGGTCAGTTGATTCCGATAAGATTATAAAGTCTTTGGATTTATAAAAGTTTACACTTTTATCATTTTTTTGATAAACGTTTAATTTCAATTCCGTTCGTATATTCTTAGCATAGTTCAAAAGTAAAGTTCCAATTCCTTTTCCTTGTTGTTCTATATCAACAAAAATTGATGCAATATAATTTTCGCTTAATGCAATAAATCCTAAAATAGTACCAGTTTCTTCTGCTATATAAACTTCTGAATTTGGAAGATATTTTTCAATCATTAAAGATTTGTTATTTGTCCAATATTCTTTAGATATAAAATCGTGAGCTTTTAAAGATGTATTTAGCCAAATTTCAGCTAAAAACGGAACATCTTTGTTTTCCATTTTTCTAATTATTGTCATTATAAGTCTAATATTTTAGTTCTTAAAAAGTGTTTCTTTATTGAGATAAGTATAATACGGTATTTTTAATAATAACTTAAAGGTATAAAGATATCATTAACTACAACAATCTTCATTCTCACTATCGTGAATCTATTTAGGGAATTCCTGATTTACAATCCTATTAAAGGCAAATGATTCTGCTTCTGCGAATTGTTTGGATATTTGTTCGGAGTAGGTTTCATTTTTAATTAGAATTAATCTTTTTACACCTTCTTTCTTTCCTAAATCAATCTTTTTCAAATCAAACCAGAAAGTGTAGGGTGTTTTTAAGGTTTTAAAACCTAAAAATCTTAAGCTAATCATATAGATAAATAATGTTTTTAAGTTTTTTTTAATAATTTTTTTATTTTTATACGCTGATACTCAAAATAATTAATTATTTAAAACGTTATATTGTTAAAATATTTAACTTTATACTATTGAAATTAAATTATTTGTCACATGAAAAAAATTCTATTTCTTTTCGTTGCTGCCGGTATTATTGCCGGTTGTAGTAAAGACGACGAAAGTAATTCACCTGATCAAGGTAATAATTCCCAAAAGAGGTTTCTGGTAAGCAAAATTTTCGATTATAACAATAATTTACGCGCAGTATATACCTATAACGATAACAACCAGCTTCTTAAGAGAGAAACTAAAGATGACGCGAATAACCCCAGTTCTGATTATGAGATCGAGTATGAGAACGGGAAAGCTAAAAACATTAAGTACATAGATTATAAGTACCCGCAGTTCAACCATAATATAGTTTTGATTTATAGCACTGACGGTAAAATTATTCGTGATGAAACATATCAGTACGGAAACCTTATTGGTTTTAAAAATTACGCATACTATTCAAACGGCAAATTAAAGGCAATGGTTGATCAGGCAGGTCTTGAATGGTATTCTGTTGACTATAACAATACAGTTAATGCCTTGCATACCACAATACTTATGGAAGACGATGGTGACCTTGGCAATACAGTAACAGCATACCGTGAAATTTCCCGTGATTTTCGGTATGATGATAAAAAGAAACCGGACTTTGGTTTGGGAACCGTCTTCCAGATAGAACCTTTACCTAATTTTGGAGATGAAGCTTTATTCGAAAAAAATATATCCCACAATAATATGACAACTTTCATCGGCAGCAGTACCCAGTGGATTTATGAGTACAATGATGATGGTTTACCAAAAACGATAGAAACCAGATGGAAAGATATTGAAACGGCTGAGCCCATGATGCTTCGCTTGGAATATACGGAATATAAATAGCAGAGCCGTTCGGTATTAAAAACTAAAAAACGTGTTTTTATTTTTCTATTATTGGCTTAAACTGTGTGTTAAGATTTATTAACATTTTTCTGCTAGCGGTGATAGATGCCTTATTAAAAAATTTTTACTTCACAATATTAATACTTAAAAATGAAATATATAGTATTGCCTGCATAGATTAAAATTTTATTTAGGAAGTTCCACAATTACTATAAATATCAACCCAAGGTATCGAAGGAAAAGAAGTAATGATCAGGTCGCAACATAAATAATAAAGGCATGAATACAACCTGTAAAAACTGTAACAACGAATTTAACGGCAATTACTGCAACAATTGCGGCCAGTCGGCAAAAGTACACAGAATCGATTTTCATTTTCTTATGGAAGATATAGAACACGGCATTCTGCATTACGACAAAGGCATCGGTTATTCGTTAAGAAGGTTGTTCGATAAACCCGGACCGGAAATACAAAATTATATTTCAGGAAAAAGGGTAGGGCACTTCCGTCCGTTATCACTGGCTATTATTCTGGCAACGGTGTATGCACTCATCTACCATCTGGCAGATGTTAAAATAACAGGTACAAGCGATAGTGAATCACTTCAGCATCTGGAAAGGGTAATGAAGTATTATTCTTGGTATGTTCTTTTTACCATACCTGTATTTGCATTTGCAACTAAAGTAACGTTTAAGGTTAAATGGTTAAACTTTTTGGAAATAGTTATTTTTGAAGCATTTAAAAGCAGTCAGCGACTTCTGGTACACATATTGTTCCTTCCGGTATTTTATATGCTGTCGGCGCATTCAGGTTTTATTTCGGTAGCAAACTACGCACTTATAACGCTTGATTTTATGTTGATTTTATGGACAAATATCCAATTTTTTAATCATATTAAATTATCGCGGGTTGTTGGCAAAAGTCTGTTGGCATATCTTATTCATACATTGATAATATTAATTTCTCTGGTTATAATTATTCTTGTAGGCAACTATCTTTCTGTTACTATTATTTAAATTCATTTTAGCAACGGTCTTTATAGCTGTACTGTCTTTTAAAGTTGCTTGCGCATAGCAACAGTAGTATCGTTAAAAGCTGTCGGTCATTAACTGCTACTTTTTTGCTTTTGTACCAAAAGGACATCGTTTAACCAAATAGCTTATCGTATTGTGGTATGAATCTGTTTCCGATCCGAATGCTTGCCTTGACTGTGAGTAAATGGTAGCCCCCGTATCACTGTAAAAGCTAAGATCTATTTTGGTATCATAATCGGTTTTAACGGTTGCCGTGTTGGAAGTGTAGGAACTCCCCGAAGCTTTAGCCGAATCTTTGTTTTGGTCTTTAGTCTCTGTTGCCTTACCGTTGTATTTGGTAACACCGCTTTGGTAGGTACTCGATCCTTTGGTGGTAACACTTGCAGTACCGTAAACTACATACTCAACCCCCAGCAGTTCTGCCATTTCGGTAGGTGTTTTTAAATCTCTGCCAGCATGGGATAACCCAGCTTTTGCAAGCAGGCTGTTTGTAGTCATAACGTCTTGCAGTTGCAGTTGTGTGGTATTTGCTTTTAGTGCATTATAGGTGTCTGCCTGCAGTTGCTGTCCCATAGCAGCAGGATCAAGCGCAGCCTCGTTTGTAATATAGTTAAAAGGCAGTACCGCTATTTTTCCTTTTCGTTCTGCTGGTGCTACGGTAGTAAGTTTTACATCTGATGAAGATTGGTTGAATGTTTCTTTGCGTCCGCTTTCAAACACTATTTCGTTTATTTCTGCTTTCTTAAACTCGTACTCCAAACTTTCTCCTTTATAAACAAATTTAACAGCATCATCTCTTACGGCAGTAACTTTTCCTTCTCTCTTTTCGCCGTTCAACATGGTAATTTTATCTTGTGCATGTACACTCATAAAACTAAGGTTCATTAAGAACAGTAAAAACATGATTTTTGTAGGTAGTAATTTCATAATTGATCTGGTTTAAATGATTGGTTTAATAGTAGTTGGTATTGCTGTACTACTGTAAAATTAATAATTTTTTGGCTAAATACAGTTTGTAAACACTAGTTTTTAACGGGTGTTTTTTAATTTACAATAAGGTAATCTTTTATTGTTGTTTTAATTATATAGCTGTAGAACACTGTTGCTCACTTATCTTTTTACTAATTCCCCATTTTAACTACTGCTGTTTCCAGCTTAAGCTTTATAATCGTTTAACAAATATTCCCTTGCAGCAACTCCTCCAACATCCCAACCAACTTCACCTTCTCATTACGCTCATTTGTGCCAAACCTCAAAATAGGGAAGTGGTATTTACCAAGAATTTCATCTTTCATTTTATCTTTTAAAATAGTTCCGCTAATTGCCATTCAATAAGAAAAACAATAACCCAATCCATACGTATAAGAGGCGGTATGAACTTTTAAGCGAGTGTCGAATAGCAAAAAAGCAGCCGTAATTGCGGTGTGCAACAAGCTGCTTAAAATTGTATTTTGGGTAGTAAAGAAACAATGTATCAAGATATTTAAGAAAAATCTCACAATGTTTTGCTTTTATATACAGTTCATCCTAAACACTTGGAAATCGGAACCATAATTAACGCTCCAGCCAGATAAATCATTACTTGAATGAAAGTGTCTTGCATGTTGTAGAATTTTAAAATAAACATAAACTGTTTTAAAATATGGTGTGAGATATATAAATAAAGAATCAACTGCCTGAGTATTTACTCGCAGACAGTTGATTAATTTAGAAAAATGCTATTTCCATCCACCGCCTAAAGCACGGTATAATTCAATGTCTGATTCTAATTGTGAACGTTTTATTGTAGCAAGTTCTAATTCGCTTTGTAACAAATTTCCTTGTGCTACAATTACTTCAAGATACGTTGCCATTCCGTTTTTGAAAAGCATGTCAGAGTTTTTAACTGCTTTTTGCAAAATGGTAACTCTTTTCGAAGCAACTGTTTGCTGTTCTTTTAGTTTTTCAATTTTTACCAAAGCATCTGCTACTTCGCTAACCGCTACCAATACTGATTTTCTGAAGTTTATAACGGCTTTTTCTCTTTCTATTTTAGCAATTTCATACTGGCTTTTCAATTTTCTTTTTTGCAATAAAGGTTGTGTTAAACTTCCTGCCACGATCCCAAATAGCGAAGCTGGCATATTGAACCAATTACTTGATTCAAGGGAGTTCAAACCCGCAGAAGCTGTAATGTTTAATGCCGGATACATAGATGCTTTAGCAATTCCGACTTTTGCATTCGAAGCCTTTAGTAACAATTCTGCATTTTTCACGTCAGGTCTCCTGCTTACCAAAGATGCAGGAATTCCAGCTTTCAAATCTTGGTGCAAGCCAATGGCATTCATAGTCGTATTGCGTTCTTTTTTGCTTGGAAAACTTCCTGTGATTACGCTCAAGGCGTTTTCTTGAATGGCAATATTTTGTTCCAACTGCGGAATCAATTGCGCTGCAACAGCTTGCTGCGCTTCGGCCTGCTGCTGTGCCAAAGATGTTACTTGGCCAGATTCATATTGCAAATTAATTACGAAAATGGTACTGTCATTTAACGTCAGGTTTTTCTTTGCGATAGCCAATTGTGCGTCCAACATCAGCAAGTTGTAATAGCCTTTAGACACATTGGCAACAATAGTGGTCTGCAAGCCTTTTCTGGCTTCTTCCGTTTGCAAATATTCAGCTAAGGCATTTTGTTTTCTGCTTCTTATTTTACCCCAAATGTCAGCTTCCCAAGAAAGTGTGAGTACCGCACTGTAATCTTCAATATGTTTCTTTCCTAAGAAAGTACTTGTGCTCAAACCATTTAGACTGTTGTCTGAAGGTCGGTTGGATGTTCCTGTCACTTGCAAATTCAAATCGGGAACATTTCCCCATTTAGCCTGATTTAATTGCCATTGTGCTTGTTCAATATTTTTTTGCGCAATAAGCAAATCATAATTTCTGGTGACTGCGCTGTCGATTAATTTTTGAAGGGAAGTTTCTGTGATGAATTCTTTCCAACCTAAATCGGCAACACTTATGGAATCATTATAAGCCACGTCCCTGAAATTTTCAGGGATTGCGTCTTTTGGAATCTCAATATTTTGAGAAACTTTACAAGCGGTAAATGTGGTGAGAAGCACAAAAACAGCTACGTATTTATTAATATATTTTTTCATTATTTTTCTTCGTTATGAATTACAGCTATTGGTTTTCCGCTGAATTTTTCTTGTAAAAATTGAAATACTATGAATAAAACCGGTATGATTAATAATCCGAGGATTACTCCGGAAATCATACCTCCTGCGGCACCGATACTGATGGAATGATTACCTTTTGCTGATGGTCCGGTGGCGCTCATCATTGGAATCAATCCCACAACAAAGGCTAACGATGTCATAATGATTGGTCGCAAACGTAGTTTCGCCGCATCGATGGAAGCTTTCACCAGAGATTGTCCTGATTTTCGTTTTTGGACGGCAAATTCCACAATCAAAATCGCATTTTTGGCGAGCAATCCGATAAGCATGACTAAAGCAACCTGTACATAAATATTGTTTTCAATTCCTGTTAATCCAATTGCTACAAACACTCCAAAGATTCCTGTTGGGATGGACAAGATTACAGTTAATGGTAAGATGTAACTTTCGTATTGAGCTGCAAGTAGGAAATAAATGAATATCAAACAAAGTATAAAAATCGTCGCAGATTGTCCACCAGAAGAAATCTCTTCACGCGTTTGTCCTGAAAATTCAAAACTGTAACCCGCCGGCAATTGCTGTTCTGCTACTTCTTCGATTGCTTTGATGGCATCACCCGAACTAAAGCCAGGTTTAGGGATAGCATTTATAGAAATTGAATTAAATAAGTTGTATCTCGAAGCTGTCTCTGAACCATAGATACGACTTAGTTTTACCAAAGTATTTATCGGAACCATTTGTCCATCTTTATTTTTCACAAAGATATTATTAATAGCCGAAGGATCAGCTCTGTCTTGAATGTCTGCCTGAACCACAACTCGGTAATATTTCCCGAATCTGTTGAAATCAGAAGCTTGAGCACTACCAAAATACGCTTGCATGGTTTGCAGAATGTCTTTCACTTTTACCCCCAGTTGATCTGCTTTTGCATCATCAATATCCAGTTGCAATTGCGGATAATCGGCTTTGAAGGAAGTAAAAGCAACAGCAATTTCAGGACGTTTCATTAATTCTCCAATGAATGTTTGAGAAACACCGCTAAATTTATCCAATTTACCACCCGTTTTATCTTGCAATACAACATCTAAGGCTTCCACATTACTGAAACCAGGAACGGTTGGAAAACTGAAAACAAAGAAACTTCCTCCTGAAATGGAACCCAATTTGCCCTGAACTTGTTTCATGATTTCGTTTATGTCTTTAACCTCGCCACGTTCTTCATTTGGTTTAAGCAATACGAAAACTACGGCAGAAGACGGGCTTGTTGAATTTGTCAGTAAGTTGAAACCTGAAATTGCAGTCACGTCTCTGGAAGCATCTAGTTTTCGAAGTAGATTTTCAGCTTCAGTCATAACTTTTTGCGTTCCGTCCAAAGATGTTCCAGAAGGTGTGTTTACAGCAATGGCGATAAATCCCTGGTCTTCTGTAGGAATAAAGCCGGAAGGAGTGGTTTTTACCATGACAACTGTTGCAATAGTGATTAAAACCAAACCTCCCATACTTACCCATTTATGACGGATCAGGAATTTAAGTCCGCCTACATAGCGATTGGTCAAAGCATCGAAACTATTGTTGAATCCAATAAAAAATTTCTCCTTGAATCCCTTTTTCTTGTAAGGTTGTTCTTCGTTGTGGGTGCCATGATGGTCTTTCAAGAACAAAGCGGCTAGGGCAGGGCTTAATGTTAACGCGTTTACAGCAGAAATTACAATTGCAATTGCCATCGTAAAGGCAAATTGCCGGTAGAAAACCCCGGTAGACCCTTCCATAAAACCAACAGGTAAGAATACAGCTGCCATAACCAAAGTAATTGAGATAATTGCTCCGGTGATTTCATGCATAGCTTCACTTGTAGCAATTTTTGGAGATAAATGTTTGTGCTGCATCTTGGCATGTACGGCTTCAACGACGACAATAGCATCATCAACAACAATTCCAATTGCTAAAATCAAAGCGAAAAGTGTCAATAAGTTGATTGAAAATCCAAATATCTGCATGAAAAAGAACGTTCCTAAAATTGCAACCGGAACAGCAATGGCTGGAATCAACGTTGATCTAAAATCCTGAAGGAAAAGAAATACAACAATAAATACCAAAATAAATGCTTCGATCAAAGTATGCTGAACCTGCTCGATTGATTGGTCTAGCGAAACCTTTGTGCTATAAAATATATTGTGTTTAATGCCTTTTGGGAAATCCTTTGAAGCTTTTACCATTAATTTATTAATTGCAACTTGAATATCATTTGAATTGGATCCAGCCAACTGAATGATACCGATTACGATTCCTTTTTCGCCATTCAAACGTGTCAAACTGTTATAAGAATAAGCGCCAAGTTCTACTCTTGCTACATCTTTCAAACGAAGAATTGAACCGTCAGCATTAGAACGAATGGCAATGTTTTGGTAATCTTCTGGTTTGGTCAATTTTCCTTTGTATTTGATTACGTATTCAAAAACTTCGTTACTTCTTTCACCAAATTTTCCTGGTGCGGCTTCCAAACTTTTATCCTGAATGGCAGCCATAACTTCATTCGGTGTCACATTGTGAGTCGCCATTTGAGTTGGATTCATCCACACACGCATCGAGTAATCTTTTGTACCACCAAAAATCGCAGCAGAGCCTACTCCAGGTATACGCTTAATTTCGGGAATAATATTAATTTGGGCATAATTGGCAACAAAAGTCTGGTCGTATTTAGACTCATCTGCGGTTGACATTCCGATCGCCATTATGAAACTGTTTTGCTGTTTAGCGGTAGTTACACCTTGTTGCACCACTTCTGAAGGTAATTGACTTGTGGCTTGTGCAACTCTATTTTGCACATTAACTGCCGCTTGGTCTGCGTCTGTTCCTAATTTAAAGAAGACTGTAATTGCTAAAGTACCGTCGTTACTGGCTGTTGAACTCATATAGGTCATGTTTTCAACACCATTTATTGATTCTTCTAAAGACGGAGCTACCGAACGTAAAACCGTTTCAGCATTCGCTCCTGGATACACAGCTGTTACCAAAACCGAAGGCGGTGCAATATCAGGAAACTGTTGTAGCGGTAATTTTGTAAGTCCGAGTACACCCAAAATCACCAATAAAATAGAGATTACGGTTGCGAGTACCGGTCTTTGTATGAATATTTTGAACATTTTTAAAAAATTATTTTTTGTGAGTTAGTTGTGCAATCTTTTGTGCTTTTTCAGGCTGAATTTGTTGACCTTCTTGCAATTTGTCAATACCGCTTAATACGATCTGGTCACCTGATTTTACACCGTCTTTAATCAAATAATTTGTACCGCTTTTTCCAATGATTGTGATTGGTGATCTGGTTACTTTGTTTTCTTTGTCAACCGTAAAAACAAAAACTTTGTCTTGCATTTCAATGGTAGCTGATTGCGGGACCAAAATAGCATCTCCATGTTCGATTTCTAATCGAACTCTTCCTGTATTTCCAGAACGAAGCAAACCTTTAGGATTTGGAAAAGTCGCGCGAAGGGTTATTGCTCCTGTGCTTTTATCAAATTGACCATCAACCATATCTATTTTTCCCGCTGCCGTGTAAGCACTATTATCTGCTAAAATCAAGGTTACTGGAGGCAAATTCTTGATTTTGTCATTTATTGTATTTCCGGTATATTGTTCTTTAAAGTTGATAAAATCTGTTTCTCCCAATGAAAAATAAGCATAGACTTCATGCACATCAGAAAGTTTTGTCAAAGGTTCAATGTCAGTTGCTGAGACCAAACTTCCTTGTTTTTTCGGAAGTCTTCCGATATAACCACTTACAGGTGCAGTGATTGTGGTATACCCTAAATTTATTTTTGCAGAAGCAACAATGGCTTTTGCCTGATCTAGATTGGCAGATGCAATTCGGTGTGAGGATTTTGCAGTTTTCATTTGGTATTCCGAAACGACTTTGTTTTGAACTAACGGAGTTAATTTGTCAATTTCCAATTGGGCATTGATTAAAGCCGCTTCCGCACCGTGAAGATTTGCCAAAGCATTGTTTAATTGTTCACGGAAAGGCTGTTCGTTAATCTTAAAAAGTGATTGACCTTTAGTTACATAAGTACCTTCATCAACATAAACCCTTTCGAGCTTACCGCTTACTTGCGGACGAATTTCGATATCAACAGTTCCTTGAATTGCAGCAGGATATTCTGAGTCCGTATTTGCATTGGTACTTTGAATATTATAAACAGGAAGGTTAAGCGGTGAAGCAACAGGTGCTTCCGATTTGGGTGTACATCCTATTAATGTCCATGCAAATAGGGTAGTGGTTAGTATTGAATTTTTCATTTAATTGATTTTTGAATTTGTAAAAGAATTGTTTGTAAAAAATGAGATTTTTGAGTGGAATGTCTAAAATTGTTGGTTCATATCTATTGTAATTAAATTATCTAACAATGTTAAGTAAGTTGTCAAAAAAAGGCACATAATTTTTTCTACGATTTAGTTCTAATAAATTGCAATTAAATCATCTAACACTGTTAAGTAGAGTTTCAAAAAAAAAGATTTACATCTTTTACTTAAAATAAATTATCTAACAGCGTTAAGTGGATAAGCAAATTTTTTTAATTGATGGTCTGCATAATACCGCCGATAGCATCTTTTAATATTTGTTTATTAATTTCTTCTAAAGCCTGATTTTGATTGACTATGTTAATTGAAATCAAACCGTGTATTACAGAGAAGAATAAGAAATATTTTTGCTTAATCATCTCAATTGTCGGATTATTATTTTTCATAACTTCAGCAATTACGCCTGTAAACAGTTTATAAGGTGAATCTGCAGCATCACATTGTCCAGCACAGCAATTTATTTGAACGCCAAACATCACTTGATACATTTCGGTATCAGTAAAGGCAAATTCCCAATAGGCCATCCACATGGCTTCCAATTGCTCCTCCGGGTTTTTAGATTTTGCTTTTGCTTTTTCTAATTCTCTAGATAACATATTAAAACCTCTTCCCGTCAATTCCGAAAGAATAGCTTCTTTGTTCGAGAAATATTCGTAGATAATTGGTGCGGTATATTCAATTCTATCAGCAATTTTACGCATACTCAAACCATTCCAGCCTTCTTCTTTTGCAATAGAATAGGCAGCATCCAGAATGTTTTTTCTGGTTTCTTCTTTTTGTCTTAAAATTCGATCTTTGCTTGCCATTTGCTATAGTATTAAATTTTTTAACACTGTTAGGCAAATGTACAACTATATCACAGCAAGCAAAATATTTTTGTCATAAATATTTTAATGGATGATAAATAAAATACAAAATCTTATAATTCAGTACGTTTACAATAGAAAATTTTATTTTTTTCTAAAGGTTTTTATTTTTTTTGGTAATTATAATTAGTTACTTTTTGTAATAAATCTTAAAATATGTTATTTTTAAACTTTTAATAATCACTTAAGGTATGTTTATGAATTAAAATTTATAAATCTTATCTCAATTCAATTTTTCTTTAATATGTAAGTTTTCAAAGCAAATTTTACATTTAAATACCAAACTAATTTGGTAGTCTCTCAGAACTTCTGATAGAATACATGATTTGCTTTTGGGTAAAAATTGATTAAAAGCTGATTTCTGCTGTAAATAAACAGATACATCGGTGGTTAAAAAAGTTACATCACTTCATTAATCGTGCAACGAGTCACTAAAATTACCTTTTCCTCAATTTACAATTGAGCGAGTAGGAGGGCGTGGGTGTTTGCACGAGTTGATTTAAACCGCTCAAATATAAAGAAAGTTTAATAATAGTGATTAAATCGATTATTAATCAGCAGGCATAATATACTTTTTACAAATTGGTAAAGTAGTCAAATAACAAAAAATAAGCTATAATTGCGGTGTGTAACAAGTTGCTCAAGATTGTATTCGGGTGGTAAAAACAGAACAATTTACCATTATAATTTTATTGTTAAAAGTACTTAAAATGTTCTGTTTTGTCACAGTTCATCTTAGCTGCCACACTTTCAATTAGTCTTTGGTTATTCTGAAAAAGTCTCAAATGTTTGCCCATTGTAGCGATATAGTCCGCAGTTTCGTGTTCCAATCCAAATGTTGCCGGCCTTGTCTTCTGTCAAAGAATAGATTGATGTGTTACCCAATCCATCTTTCTTTTTAAATTCAACAAATGATTTTCCGTCAAATTTCCAAAGACCGCCTGTGGTTACATCATTATCATTCGTATAATCAGAACCATACCAGATATTACCTTTACTGTCTGCTAAAACAGTAGTTATTAAATCTTTTCTTATATTTTTTGGTTCGGAAAAATTAGTGAAGTTTTTGCTATCATAAGTAATCATACCATTATGTCTGGTGGCAAATACTAAAGTTCCATTCTTGTCTTCAATCATTTTTCGTATCCATCCTTCGTTTTGTGGCTTGAAATTAATTAAAGATTTTCCGTCATAGAAACCTATACCTTCAAATGCCATTGGTCCGGAACCAAACCATAGATTTCCTTTGGTATCTTCAAACATACATTGCACACTCTTTAGCGTTAAATTACTCTTGTTCACTATGTCCGCATTTTCTAAAAAGTAAGAAAATGTTTTACCATTATAACAATAAATACCATAATCCGAACCAAACCAAATGGTTCCTTTTTTGTCTTGAAAAACACTCCAAATTGCATTTTTACCTGTTTGTGGCATTTTCGTTCCTACATCAATTGGGCTGGTTATAGTAAGTGGAATTTTTGAAATAGTTCTACCATCATATTTGCTAACACCATCGTCTGTTCCAAACCAAATATTCCCCAAGTTGTCTTCTAAAATTGACCAAACTTTATTATTACTTAATCCGTCTTTTTCTGTAAATTGTGTAAACTCTTTACCATCATACCTGTAAACACCTTCGCCTGTTGTGCCAAGCCAAAGGTTGCCGTCTTTGTCCTGAATAATACAATGTACATTTTGATATTCGTTTGTGCCTTGAGTTTTAGTCAGCTTTGTTTTTTTGCTTGTAAAGGATAGTTTTTCAACAACAGTTTTATTCGGTTGTTCTTTTTTTGTCTGCCCATTACAAGATGTAAATAATATTGATATCAACACTAATGAGAAGATTGAATTTTTGAATTTTGTCATTGTTACTGTATTTATTTCTGTCAGTATTTTTTAGTTTGTTTAAAGCTTGCAGCTAAAGTTCCGGTGCTTTGTGTTCGGGCGGGCAATCTACACATATAAGCTTATTTTATTACTAAAGTTCAAAACTGTTGTTCAGTTTTGCACTTCAGCTCGCTGGCGTAAAATCCTTGTTATAGGGCGTTTTATTCTGTCATTTATTTGTCAAGTTTATAAACAAATTCTTCTATTTCAGTGTTACGGGCGTTGGCAAAACCTTTCTCAGTCCCTATTTTTATAAAACCACATTGCTCTAAAACTTTCTGCGAACCAAAATTGTCAAATGCAGCGTGTGCGAAAATGGGACGTTTCGTTTCAATTTCAAGAAAGATGTTTAGGGCTTTTGTGGCAATACCTTTTCCCCAAAATGGTTTGTCTATCCAAAAAGCAACTTCCGCCTCGTCATTTATTTCAAATTTAGTAACAGTTCCAACAACATTGCTGTCCACAATGATTGTCTACATATTCACTGTTGGGTTGTACAGAAGTTTTGTATATTTTTCAAGGTAGGCTGTCTTGTCTGTCGGGTCTTTTGCCGTGAATGCCGCTAAATAATTTGCTTCTGTGTCAAGCTGATACTCAAAGAAATTATTTATATCTGCAACTACAGATGGTCTTAGTTTTATGTCTGTCATTTTATCTTTCGTTTTGGTTTGTAGTCGGCAAATGCCGTGTAGCTTAATTATGGACGAATATAATCACTTTTTTTATTCCATTTTTTCCAAAAATTATTGAAAAGAGTGAGAGGGCTGATATTATGTGCAATATTTAGTATTATTGAAGATTATTACAATAAAAAAGATTTTTAATTCACATAACTTATAGTGCTCAAAATCAAATGTTCAAGTTCTGTGGTTTCAGATTTAACAGTGATATCTAAATCCTTTGGAGTAATTTTTTCAATATAGTAAGTGTTGGTCGAAAATATAACAATTCCGTCATCTGTTAACATGTTAAATCAAAAGGAAACCGAAATGCTTATTGTTATGTTGATATTGAGGAATCTTAAGGTTGATATATTTATTATTCTAATATAGGATATAACTACGAGCGTTTGTTATAGCACTAAAATAGTAATTCCTTTATTATCATTTGTGAAATCTGTATTTTATTTAGGCTAACTCACATATCTATTACCCTTGACAAAAAAGCGCTATGAGAGTAATGCATCTTCCTCGGCATAGGCTATAATATTAGGTAGTGTATCAGAAGTCTTGATAGAATTAACAACACTTACAAACTCTATTTTTTTAAGATTAAAATGATTTTTTTTTAAATTACTAAAGACGAATAAAATGTTCGTCCTTAGTAATTTAAGTGGCTTAAAACACTTGAAAAAGCTGAATAGTAAAACCCTCGTGTATCAAATGTGTTGATGGAATTTTAAGAATGACTTTAACTGATATTATGCATAATTTCAAATTTATATAACTTTTACTTTATATAGGAGACAAGTTTTTCTTTGTCAAGTCTTACTTTGGTAAATCCTGCAAAAACATCTTTTTCTGTGTCCCTATATCCCAGAGCCATTATCACCACGGTTTTTAATCCTTTTTCTTTTAAATTAAGAAGGGTGTCAAACTTTTCGGCATCAAAACCTTCCATCGGAGTGGCATCTATTTTTAATTCTGCTGCTGCAATTAAGGCAGTTCCTAAAGCAATATATGCCTGCTTTGACGCCCATACATGATTTTCATGGCTGCCTCGCGGCAGAATGTTATCAATTAAAGCAGATTTAAATTCGGACAGGTTTTCAGTTTCAATACCTCTTACTTCTGCAATATGATCGATATATTCTTCAATATGGTTTAATGTAATTTCAGTAAATGCCGCAAAAACCAGTAGGTGAGATGACTCTGAAATTTGCGAATTGAATGAACCTTCTCCAAGTTTTTTCTTAAGTTCTTCATTTTCTATTGAGAGAAGGCGAAAAGGTTGAAGACCCGCAGAAGAAGCAGACAGGTTGGTTGCTTCTATGATTAGATCGATTAATTCTTCACTAATTTTTTTGTTGCTGAATTTTTTTGTGGAATACCTCCACTTAAGGTTGTCTATTAGTTGCATATCTTTTTAAATTATTGGTCAAAGTTGCAAAATATTTGTATACTTTTGTCACTAACGAACAAAAAGTAATAGTAACATGCAGGTAACCACGCAAGAAGTAACACAACATTCATCACAAGAATGCAAGCATTCTATAAGAGCCGTACATGATGCCATGTACGTATTAGGCGGAAAGTGGAAAATCTCAATAATTGCCTGCTTGTTGTTTGGTGCAAAAAGATATTCTGATATTCTTAGGGAAGTAGAAGGTATATCCGGTAAAATGCTGAGTCGTGAATTAAAGGAAATGGAAATGAATTTTTCAGCGTACTGTTAGTAAAACTCAACCGGTTATGGTAAGTTATGAACTTACCGAATACGGGGAATCTGTAAAACCTGTAATTAGCACGCTTGCCAATTGGGGACAGATACATAGACAATGTGTCACGAAAAGGTAGTTGGTAAGCAGTTTTATATATATGTTTATTAATATAAAATAATAGAGCCTCTTTT
>Ga0256795_1000393_pt1 | contig 18943 bp, 17 predicted proteins | sample MC6MC0946MT_FD_186353 | JGI IMG/M metagenome (GOLD analysis project Ga0256795, IMG submission 186353) | Metatranscriptome of enriched soil aggregate microbial communities from Iowa State University, Ames, United States - MC6-MC0946-MT... | ecosystem: Environmental > Terrestrial > Soil >... | reverse complement strand
GCGTAAACCTGTAGCAAAAATCTTTTGTTGCGAACCATCGGGGTTCATTTCTAAAACTGTTGCCCGAACTTTTTCTTTCTCAGTACAAGCATTGCAACTTGAGCCGACTGAAACATAAATTTTCCCGTTCCCACCCACAGCAATTGTTCGCGTTAGATGCCAACCACCATATTTATAACTTAAACCATAGTCAGGAAAAGTCACTAAAACTTCGGCTTTATCGGTTGGTTTAATTTCACCTTTGGTAAATTTTCGTCGGGTCAGTTGATTAGTTTCCGCTAAATACAACCAATCTTGTCCTGAAGAGTCTGTATAAAATTGAACTGAATTAGGATTCTTCAACCCCGTCATATAAGGAATAATTTTGCCGAATTTTCCCGTTTCAGGGTTCCATTCATCCAAAATATAAACGATGCCTTTTTTATTATCAGTCAAATCGTGCATATCTGTTACAAACATTCTGCCATCGGGAGCTTTACTAAAAAAACGAACTCGCTTTAAGCCCTCAGCCGCTGGAATAATTTCGTAATTTACGGGAAGATTTAAAGAAAAGCGCTTCCCATTTTTTAAGTTTACCTGATGAGGCACAAGATTTGGCTGTTGGGCTAAAATCCCCATTGAACAAACTAAACTTATGAATAAGATTGACAGTACTTTCATCATAGATACGTCTCGATTAATCTTAGCAAAAACAGCCTTCTTTTTTATATTATATAACTTGAAGCACGAGTATATAGTCAAATAATTTTGCTAGAAAATACAAAGACCATCCAGATACAAGCCATTATCTTATATTGTTTTTAGCCAAACGCCGAAAGTATTGTTGTAGTGGATTAATGCATTCACTCTCGTTTTATGGCACACAGCGCATCAAAAAACAGAACTAAGAAAATAAACAATGACAACATCAAAAATTATTACTTTAGAAAGCCCTAACCACCATCAATACATCGGTAGAGGGCTCATCCAAATGCTTAAAGTATTTTTATAGCACAATTGAACAGTTCACTAATTTTCAAGGAGTATCAAAACCCATGAAATAATTTATTCATGTCTTTACACAAATAATCCTTAAAATGAAATGCTCGTGCATGTTTTGCATCAAACTTTGCCGTCTGACCATCTTTTTCAAAAATATAAACACGGTCATCCTTACTGATAAGAAACTCACCACCTAGTTTGATCAACAAGGCATCTATCTTATCTTCATCAGCAATACTGTCATCTTGGCTGACTTTGTCATAATTACGTCTAATGCCTTTAATAAACATTGTCTACTCACGTGTTCTATTTAACCAGAATTATACCCTTTTCAGTGCCTTTAAAATGGCCCTAAATAAACATTATCAAAATCATTCAGCTTGTTTACCCAGATAAATACTTATAAAATAGCCCAATCATGTGTTATCGCGGCTGCTGAACCCGATCAACTCATGAGTTTTATCTATGGACATTACACAACAATATTTTGAAAATGAATTAAACCGCAATCGCGCTTGGAGACGTAAGGTAAATTATTTACACCGTGGTCGAGATTGCAGACATACTTCAAGCCTTTGGAAACCAGAAAAAGACTGGAAATTACTTTGGAACAGATCGTTAAAAAGATCTCGTTCTAAACAATTAAGAATTGAATATCCACGTATTTCTTCTGCCAAAAGACGAAAACAAGCACAATATGATTTTTGGAAGACTGCTGATTGAACACCCTTTTTATTTGTAGTCGTAACCAATGGCGTAGTCCCACTGCCGAGCGTGTCTTTGCAGTGGGCTATGGCATTTCCACGCGCTCTGCGGGAACAAGTAAACACGCCAAACATCGTATTTCTGCCAAAGATATTGCGTGGGCAGATATGATTTTTGTCATGGAGCAAAAGCATAAACAAAATATCAAAGAGAAATTCCCCAACCAGTTACAACATAAAAAAGTCATGGTATTGGATATTCCAGACGATTATCACTATATGGATGAAGAGTTAATTGAAATTTTAACAGAGGCTATGCAACCCTATTTGCCTTAAATGCTAAAGACCTTGCCATCAATCTGTATGACCAATTCATAATCAAAATGATGACGAAACAACCTTAAATTGCCATAACTCAACCCGATCAATATTTAACAATAAAATAAATGATGCAGAATCCACTAAAAGTATTTTCTATCCTTAAAACCTTCACGCTTATCTTGGTGATATGCGCGCTTCTATTCAGCTTTAGTTTTATATTTAGATTTTCTGACTCAAATTCAGATGAGATTCCTTTTACGGCGACTACAGAAAAACTGGGAATATTTCAAAAATATAACAACCAAATCTATGCCGCTGTACCCAGCAATGGTGATTATTTGATCCCAGAAGCAGATGTTCAAAGTTTTTATTTACCCAATGATAATTACCAATACCGACAACTAGGTGCAGATAAACTGCATGTCTATTGTGGCAATATCATCCTAAAGGGTGTGCAACCTCAACAGGTGAAAACTATTGGGGATGGTTATTTTACTGCTGGAAAAGACACTTGGTATTGCTCCCCCTCCACCGAACGAAATAAAGATTTAAGTGCGCTTCGAGAAGTATGGCAAATCATGCAACAAAATTTTGCCCTAGCTTCAAAACCACAAAGTTATCTCTACCCCTATTTTAAACTTGGATCAGGCAATCTGCCTTATCGTGTCAATTCCGGAAATGATACGGCAAGTAATGGGACATTCACCTATTTTCAAGGGAAATTACTTTCAGGAGCCAATCCAGACCAACTCAAACTTGTCTTAGGTGAACGTAACTATGCCTATCGAGCGGATGGAAAAAACGTCTATTACAATAACACCCTGCTCGATTTAAAAGACAATGGAAAGCTTTATAGTATTGAAATAGACGGTTTAAATAACCAATATTATTTGCTCAATCCTGTCGATGGTATGGTCTATGTCAACGAATTTGCCTTTGATCCTCAATATGCGCCTTATCATCTCTTAAGCAAACATGGCGATCATATTAACCATGCTTTGTTTTATAACGACACAGGGATTTATTATTTTGATCTGAATAAGAAAAAAATGCGTCGCGCAGGTGATAGTCCATTTTTAGGCAAAGCATTTAAAGAAATCGCACCGCTGATTTTTTCTGATGGCACACAGCTTCTCTATCTACAAGCCAGTGAATATCGCAGCAATAAAGGATCAGCCTCTTCCAAATCCACCCATATTCTAAAATTAGCTGAACCACTTCATTCCTCATGGCAAAAACTTGGGGATGTAAATTACAACTATGGCAGTGTATGGAAAAATGGCAATGCATTTTACTATTTTGATCAGTTAGGAAATAGCCAACTGGTTAAGGCCACGATTTATCATATTCGCGACCCACAAACGATTCAAAATTTACTGAGAACTCAACCACGCACTGACGATATTCGACAATGGATTGAAGAGCAAAAAATGGTTGAAGCCAAACATGTAGAATTACTCGAAGTAGAGACAACTAACCGCTCAGACAAATATTGGGGCTTGTTGGTTCCAATCATTTTCATAGCATTTTTGAGTATGCTGATGTGGATATTTAAACGGTTTAATTTAAATTTTTCCCCATTTTATATACGCAATCATAAACTGATCGTCAGTAATTTGATGATGACCTCTTACCCATTAGATCAGGTCACATGCGTTGAATTTAGTACCCATAGGACAACAGCGAATGGTAGTCATATTGGGCACTTTCAAATTTTACAGCGTAATGGAAAACGCAGCAGAATCTTTAATTTTAGTACGCAATTACGCTTACGGAGTGACTCACAAGTAGAATTAAATCAATATATCCAACAACTCAGAAATGAGTTAACACGCCATGGTATCCAGAATACAATACGAAATTAAGCGTGGTATCAACTGAATATCGCATTGGCAATTACATGATCTCAATATATTTTTGATCTTTATTGAGTGCACAATATCCACATTATTATTTTGAGCTTTAACATGAAAATCTGGTTATCTCTTCTGACTTTGGGTCTTTTTACCTTTTCTTCTGCACATGCAGATATTCAGACTTTACAGCAAAACTTAAAAACCAAATATCCTGAGATTCAGGTGAAATCAGTACAAAACTCACCAATTAAAGATGTTTATGAAGTCTATATGGGTGGGCGTATTGTTTATACCAATGAAGAAGCAAAATATTTCTTTGTCGGCAATTTAATTGATCTTAAAGAACAAAAAAATCTGACCGAAGAACGTATGCAAGCGCTAAAAAGTATTGATGTAAAATCATTACCTTTGAAACAAGCCATTAAGCATGTCAAAGGTAAAGGTGAACGTGTAATCTACGTATTTAGTGATCCTGACTGTCCATATTGCCAACATCTTGAAAAAGAATTAAAAAATATCGACAACCTAACCGTTTACTTATTTTTATACCCAATCACCCGTTTACATCCAAATGCTGAAAGTATTTCACAGCAAATCTGGTGCTCTAAAAACCAGTACCAAGCGTGGGAAGACTATTTAATTGACAAGAAACAACCGAATTCAAACAAGTCATGTACGACCCCAATTGAGAAAAATATTGCTTTAGCAAAATCACTCGAAGTCGATGGTACACCAACATTCTTCTTACAAGATGGCACCCGTATTTCAGGGGCACGTGAAGCAGGCGAAATTGAATTACTCCTCAAAGCAGTAAAATAACAGCCCAAAGCCTAGAGAATAAAAAATTTCTCTAGGCTTTAATGTTGTTAAAATATCCTTAATTCTTTCTTATTTATAAATAAATTAAAATTTAAATACACTAACTTATACAATAGGCATGTTTACATTTATAATTTTCAAATTATGATAAAAACGTCCTCAACAATGTTCTCACACCATAAATGGAATTATGTTGAAATTAAAACAAGGTATATCGTCAAAATGAAAAAAATTCTATTCGCTACACTACTCAGCTTTTCATGTATTTCTGCATTTGCAGCAGATACAGCTAAAGCGAACATTGACCCTACATTTGCCAAAGCACAAGAGCTAATTCAAGCAAAAAACTATCCTGCGGCGTATCAAGAACTTGAACGTCTTGCAAAGGCTGGCAATGCTCAAGCATTATATAACTTAGGCTATTTAACCCAAACGGGACAAGGTACAACCAAAGACGATAAGAAAGCTTTGAAATATTATCAAGATGCTTCAGCAAAAGGCTATTCTGTTGCAAGCTATGTCTTGGCGCAAAGCTATGCAGTAGGTCAATTGGGCTTAGCCAAAGATGAAAAGAAAGTCCGTGAATACTTAGAGAAGTCCTCTGCTCAAGGATTTGATGATGCTACCGTGGAATTGGCTGTTTTATTATTTTCTGAAGGTACACCTGCATCTGATAAACTCGGCTTACAAAAACTTGATCCTTTAGTGAAAAAAGATTTTGCACCTGCAATTCATGCGAAAGCGCTGTATGACATCACCGATGGCTTAAAGAAGAAAAATGCATCAGCAGTTAATCAAGGTTTAAAATCAATCCAAGATTTAGCTAAAAAAGGATATATTCCAGCATTGATGGCTGTCGGAAATATGCTGACTAATGGCAATATCATTGATCAAAATCTGCCAGAAGCACAAAAGATTTTCTCAGAACTTGCTAAAAATAATGTGCCTAAGGCAAAAGAGTCTTTGGATGTTGTAAACAAACTAATTGCTGAAAAAGGCAAAACACCTGCTCCCAAAGCACCAGCAAAAAAATAAGCAGCTCTTAAAAAATACTCTCGCAAGAGAGTATTTTTTTACCACCAAACACCAATCAAAACACTCACCACAATAAAACTCAGTAAAGTACTAATCATCAATGGTGTCAGTGCTTTTTCATTTAAACCATAGACTTGGCCAAAAATTCCAAATATAGAGGGCATAGGCAAAGCAGCAATCAAGGTACCTGCATAAATCATCTTTTGATCCAAGTCGGTTAAATGAGTCAAGCCTAAATAGACCAATATCGGCATACAGATATTTTTAGAAACCACCAAATAAATGGTTTGTAGATTAAGTGATTGAATCGTAATCCCAACCATTCCACCACCAATAATAAATAACGCTAAAGGTGAGGCAGTCTGACCTAACAAGGCAAATACTTGGTCTAATACATGTGGAATTTGAATTTCGAAGATCGTACAGCTCATGCCAATCATCACTGACAAGAACAATGGATTTTTTAATAAAGCCAGAAATGTTGTTTTTAAAATAGCGGCTAAATTGGCTTGTCTTTGTCGCCCTATTTCTGCCAAGGTTAACATCAGCGGTACAAGAAATACGCTTTCAATGATCACAATCAGTGAAATATAAATCATGGCTTCACTACCCATCAGCAAAGTCAAAATTGCTGCGCCCAGTAACCCAGTATTGGACATTGATGCGCCAAGTGAAAACACAGAAGCATGGGTAAAATGATTGTTAAAAAGCTTTTGCCCTAAAATAAAGGCCAAAATAAATAGAGTAAAAGTAACCCCTGTATAAACAAAGAAATAGGCAGGATACCAAATCTCATGTAAATCTTTTGCAGCCAGTGCATGAAGTAATAAAGCAGGCAATGCAATTTTGATTACAAAAGCACCAATTGCAGTAATTTGCTCTTTAGAGATCAATTGGATTTTGACAGATATAAAACCCAAAAATAACAGGAAAAATACTGGAAAAATTACCGAAAAAATCATTCAAGCCGTTCCTTTTCCAGATCATACAAATAAAGATATATCCTAGAATATATCTTTATTAAGTTTAAATACGTTTAAAGAATAATGAGTGAATCAAAACTGTTATGCCATCAATATGCTGAGAACAGATCTTTGATTCCATGCGGCTGACAACGTAAATATTGTGGTGCAATCGAGATTTTTGCACCCAATTTTGCTGCAGCATGCCAAGGCCAGCGTGGGTCATATAAAATCGCTCTTGCCAATGCAATTGCATCTGCTTCAGCATCTTGAAGAATCTGTTCAGCTTGCTCAGCTTCGGTAATTAAGCCCACTGTTATTACAGGAATATTCACCTGCTTTTTAATCGCATTTGCAAAAGGCACTTGGTAATTTGCAGCCACTTTAATATCTTGTTGAATATGCAATCCCGCAGAAGATACATGGATATAAGCAGCACCAAGTTGCGCTAAAGCTTTTGATAAGCCAATGCTTGATTCAACATTCCAGCTATTTTCTGCATCCATCCAGTCAGTTGCAGAAATACGTACACCTACAGGATAGTCAGTTGGCACAACTGCTCGAATGGCTTGAAAAACTTCTAATGTAAAACGAATACGATTTTCAAAACTTCCACCATATTCATCAGTTCGCTGGTTAGACAATGGCGACATAAATTGATGCAGTAAATACCCATGCGCTGCATGAATTTCAATCAGTGAAAAACCAGCATCTACTGCACGAATCGCTGCTTGCGCAAAGTCTTGAATAATTGTTTTAATTTCATCAATGGTTAATTCATGCGGAGCAATATCATTCGGACTAAAAGCAATATCACTGGCTGATACAGTTTGCCATCCATGTTCATGATCGGGTGCAATCTGACCTTTCCCCTGCTTCACCAACCAAGGCTTTTCAGTCGAAGCTTTACGACCTGCATGCGCAAGCTGAATAGCAAAAGGTGTTGGAGCAATGCTTTTTACCTTATTGAGTAAAGCTTTGATTTGATCTCGTTGGGTATCATTCCAAAGTCCCACATCAGCATAACTGATCCGCCCTTCGGCTTGAACCGCTGTCGCCTCAATAATACATAAGCTCGCGCCTGACAAAGCGTAACTTGCCCATTGTTGTTCATGCCAATAAGTCACTTCACCCTGATCTGTTGCTGAGTATTGACACATTGGTGCAATAATAATTTTATTGCTGAGGGAGAGTGAACCAAATTGAATAGATTCAAATAACTTTGGTTGAGCAGACATAAATTATTTTCCCAATGAATTAGAACTGTTTAGTGATACTGAGTCCTGCACTCCAGTTAATACCATCAGCAGGTTCAAAGAATCGACTATTACCATCATTTACAATGACTGAACCAACATAATTTTTATCGAATAAATTATCGACTCGAGCAAAACTACGCACTTTCCAATCATTGTTTTTCCAGATATAACCGACATTCATACTGGTTACTGTATAACTTGGTGCAGTATCTGTATTGAGATCGTCTACATAGATTTTATCCATATAACGAACATCCACACCTGCGTTAAAGCCCTGCTCAGGCAACCAACCTAAAGATACAAAGGCTTGATTTTTTGCAATACCAGGAATGTAATTGCCACTTTGGATGACTTTTTTAGGATCACTGTTGGGAATGTCTGCATCAAATGTAGCATCAAGCAAGCTATAACTAGCTTGAGCCGTTAAATTCTTCCACAGCTTTTTATTCCATGACAGCTCTACACCTTGGCGCAGTGTTTTATCTGCATTTTGATAGGTTGCACGTCCATTGAGTGTCCCCGCAGAAACGATATCATCTTGAGTATTACTTTGGAAAACTGCAGCAGTAAAATTACCTAGGCGATTTTGTGCTTTTAAACCCAACTCATAGTTATCACTGGTTGAAGGTTTAAGCGCAAAATTAATCCCTGCCGTGCCTTGTGTTGGATAGGCCATTTCAGTAAAGGTTGGTGTTTCAAAGCCTTTGGCATAACTGAGATAACTGCTGATCTCAGGAGTAATTTCCCATGTCAAAGCAGCCGATGGAAGCAATTTGTTATAATCGGTTTGACCACTATCATCGCCATTCAAACCAATAATATAGTGATCTTTTGACTCATAATGGACATTGCTATAGCGTAACCCTGTATCTAGACGTACAGTCGGCAAAAACTGCCAAGATGCCTGAAGATAAGGATCTAAATTCCATAAAGTATTTCGTTCATCACGGCGCAAGTTGCCTTTTACCCCATATTGGCCATTGGCATTAAAATTCTCATACCCTTGGCGGTCTTCATTCATTGCATCATAAGCCACGCCTACACTGATCCGTGTATTCGGTAATAAGTCTTTGCCAGTCCAACGTAAATCAGCGCCATAAAAGTCTCGTTCGAAATCAATCACCCCACCAGCATGGCGTGGATTCTTTTGAGCAGAACTTGGAATGGACTGGTATTGAGTCACTTCACGATGACCAATATAAGCCATACTATAAAGCTCTTGATGATCATTCAGGGGCTTAGTCCAATTGATACCTGTTTGTGTTTGATTAATATCTTTACGAACGTCATAGATATTTTTACTGTCATTGACCTGTTTAGGATTTTGCTTCCATTGCTCGCGAGTCAAACCTTGTGGATCATCAGCGGAAATATCCACATGATTGATCAGCCAATTGATCTTAGAACCATCATCTAAGTCCCACGTGAGTTTGGCATTGCTCAACACTTTTCTTGCGGCACTGTGATCACGATAGCCATCAGTATCAAAATAAGAAGAACTGATCACATAGCTTGGTTCATTGGCTTTATCTGCACCACCTTGTAAGGTGATGTCAGCACGGCCTTTATTGTTACTTCCACCTGAATAACCTAACTCTACCGAATCACGGCCTGTTCCTTCTTTGGTCGTGGTGAGAATCGTGCCCCCAGAGGAGTTTCCATACAGTGATGAAAATGGCCCACCTAGCACTTCAATATGATCTAAACTCGTTAAATCAATATTTGAAGTTTGGCCTTGTCCGTCTGGCATCGTCGCAGGAATCCCATCGACATAAAGACGTATCCCACGGACTCCAAAAGTTGAGCGTGCGCCAAAACCGCGCATAGACAGTTGTAAGTCTTGGGCATAATTTTCACGATTATTGAGCTGTAACCCTGGGATTCCCTTGAGTGTTTCAGTGAGGTTTACCCCAATATTATTTTGATTTTGTTGTTGATCGACTCTATATACCGATGCCGGGGTATTTAATATGTTGGTATCAGAACGTGTAGCTTCAATTTTGATGGTTGGAAGTTGCTGAGTAGAATGCTGCTGAGTGGAATCTTGAGATTCCACTTCAGCATATAAGCTCTGTGTGATACATACCGTTAAGCAAAGTAGTGTTGTATTAATTTTTAGATGTTTCACTCTTTGCATAAAGGTGTCCTCGAGTTGTATTAAAAAATAATTTTAGACCCCAAGCCAACGACAAATGCATTGTCCACCTGATTGGTTGCACCAGGATGTACCACATACTGCACTAAAGGACGAAGCATGAACCATTTGGCAGGGTAATATGAGTAGTTCAACTCAACATTATACTCTGCATCTTCATTCAACTGTCTTAAATTTGTTCCTGAACGAGCACTATTCACATAGTTAGTATACCGATCGTTCAAATGTACTCGATTTACAGCTAGACCTAGAATATCGTTTGGTTGACTATCAAACAGACCATAGTATTTTAGACCAAGTTGCTGTGAATCATTTACGGCTGTCGTCGTACGATCATGAATGGTGAAGTTACCAAAACTGTGTAAACCACGTTTTCCTATCCCAGTTGAAGTCAACTGCTGTTCAAACGCAAACCAACCGCCGTATGTACGATCTTCAGCCTTAGTTCCTGCTTTATAAGCAACATCGTACTGATTTTGAGCCTCATCAGCAGTATTGTAAAGCGTACCAATACGATAACTGCCTGGTAAATCATTCACACCCTGCTTAGGTGACCACACCACTTCAGAAAGAATATTTACACCATCGGCATGCTTTGTATCCAAATTCCAGCCTTGTCGCTCTAAAGCATTATCAGGGTTGTATTCAAACACCCCCACTTGTGCAAATAGTTCAGGATTGATGTGATATTTTAAGCGTGCGCCCCATTGTGAGACTGGTGTGTTATACCAAAGCTTACCTTGCCATTTCCCCATCTGTGCTGCACAAAATGCATTGCCTTGGAAATCACAAGCCATGGTATTGAATTCAGTACCTAAACCCATACGACCTAAACGCAGGCTTAGTCCTTGATCCTTAAAATTCTTTTCTATATATAATTCGCTGAGACGGCTCCCCGAATTACCACGGCCCCAATTGGCTTGCGAGTTTGCCCACTGAGGTGCATCTGGTGCTTGGATACCTCTGAGTGAAGTACTTTCACCTTGACGTGCTGTAACTAAAGCACGAATAGTCACATCATTCCAACCCGCCAGCTTCCCCATATCTAAAGTTGTACCCAGTCCGAATTGTGTCGCAAATGTTGGCGCTTGGTGCGCATCATAACCACCCTCAGCGAGATATGAACTGTCCATGGCAATCGTGCCATCAAATTTGATTCCCTTTTCTGCAAATTCAGTCCGACTCCCATTCCAGTCACCCGTCATGGTCGAGCCATGTAAATTAAACGCATCTTCAGCTGAGGCAAAAGACATTATGCTATATACAGAGATTGCCAATAAAGGATAAGCAATTTTTTTCATGGGAAAGCCTAATCAGGAACAAAACGAATAAAGATAAACCAGCCAACTCTCAATCACTTTAACTGTCTAAATTTAATAGAAAGTTCCAGCTTTAAAATGACTATTTTTCCTGAAATATCGAGATAAAAAGAATTATTTCAGCAAACAATTCACTAGAAATTTACACATTTTTTTACATATAACTATCAGATATTTTTTATCAATTGGAAAACTTTATTTTATTAATAAACTTTATATTATATAACAATGGCTTAGGAATAACATTTCAATCTTATTCAACGATCATCTCTATAATTTCAACCTAAAGTCGTAGGCTCAACAGAACCGCCCTTTAATGCAATCCAATTCTTGCATACAATATTCAGTCCTCACACCAATGTGACAAGTGCATGCCTGAATTACCAGAAGTTGAAACAACAAAAAACAGTTTACTCCCCCTGATTGACCAGAAAGTTCTTCATGTTCAAGTACGTGAGTCACGGTTACGCTGGCCAATTCCCGAAGATATTCAACAACTTCAAGGTCAGAAACTCGTTCGCTTAACACGTCGTTCAAAATATATTTTGGCAGAGTTTGAAACCCATAGCATGTTATGGCACTTGGGTATGTCAGGGAGTTTTAGAATCTGTGATGAACATGAAGCGCTTAGAAAGCATGACCATCTGATCATTCAATTTGAAGACACACAGCTGCGCTATCATGATCCCCGACGCTTTGGTTGTATCATTTGGCTGAATGAGGAAAGCCAAACAAAATTGATTGATACTTTAGGGCCTGAACCATTGAGTGATGAATTTCATGCCGAATATTTAGCAGAAAAGTTTAAAAATAAAAATGTCGGCACAAAAGTTGCAATCATGGATAATCATATTGTTGTGGGTGTAGGTAATATTTACGCAACTGAAAGCTTATTTAATTTAGGGATTCACCCTGCACAGCCTGCTTCGAGTTTGACGAAAGCGCAAATTCAAAAATTGGTCATCGAAATTAAACGAATTTTAAAGCAAGCGATTGATTTGGGTGGGTCAACCTTAAGAGACTATAGCAATGCCATGGGTGAGAATGGCTACTTTCAGCAGACCTTATTGGCTTATGGACGTGCGGGTGAGATGTGCATTAACTGTGAAACCACTTTAGAAAATTTAAAGTTAGGACAAAGAGCCAGTGTGTTTTGCCCACAATGCCAGCCATTAAAGATCGCGAAGAGCATCCCCCAAAAACCACGAGGAAAGAGTAAATGAAAACTGCAATCGTTCGACATATTCTCGTCAAAGATAAGGACTTGGCTGAACAACTCAAGAAGAAGATCCATGATGGCGCTGATTTTGCCAAAGTGGCCAAACAGCATTCCACATGTAATTCAGCAAAACGTGGTGGTGAACTGGGCGAAGTAAAAAAAGGACAGCTTGTTCCTGTGATTGATAAACTTGTATTTACCGCTGCTGAACGTGTACTTCATGGTCCAGTAAAAAGCCAATTCGGCTTTCACTTGATTGAGATTAAATTTCGCATGGATTTTTAGTTTAAAGATTTACATTCTTGGTATGAAGTTGAAATGATATCCCCTTGTCTGGCAATTCCCATACTCGCACCTCGCTCAAAACTCATCCATGCCTTAGTAAGAGGCTGACTCGGTTGATTTATGTATCCATACAATCCTTTTCCTTGCCCTTGAATAATACAGATTGGCTGATTCATAAATAACTTCTGAGTATTTCCACTTAGAATTTGAACTGTTTGCTCTATTACTGTTTCGGAATCATCATTTCGCTCTAATGACTTAGAAATGTCTTCCGCAGACTTTATTGTCAAATGCAAAGGTTGCTCAAACACAAGCGCTTTAAAGCGTTCAGGTAATGCTTGATAAGATGGTGATGGTTCTTCATCACCTTTATAATGATGATAATCCTGAATATGACAATGAATCTTCTTAAATTGTGAACGTGCACTTCCCATCGTTTGTGACCATGACATTGAACTGGCTACATCCTCAATATCTTTAATTAAAAATGCACTCTGAGCGTTTTGCAAATATATAAAGTTTTCAAAATCTGCACTTTGATTTGCCAAGGGGTCTGACTTATTCAATTTTTCCGTTTTTAAAATGATTTGGTCATTTCGTTTTATATATTGACCCGTTTGCAATTCAATATCTGAAACTTCATCTATAGGAGAGTACTTGACATCATCAAAGCTTAATACTTCAAATCTGTTGTTTTTTATCCCAATAAAGGTATATAAACCAAATGCATAGCGACTAAAATAAATCCCTTGAACCTGATCATTAGAATCATATTGTCCACATATCGAGATCACTTGAGGGCGTATTTCTGGGCTGAACTGCTTAATAAAATTTTCATCAACTTTAACTTGGGCTTGGCATCCATAGATTAGAAAACTCGCCAAAACAATAAAAATCTGAGCTGTTCTAGTCACTTTAAACCATCCTATATTTTTGAATCAATTTGCTCAGGTTTAAACTCATGGATAAACTTCGCATAATCATCAATATATGATCTAAATGCTTCTTCGCGAGTGGTAAAGTAAAATATTTCATTACCATTTCTAACGATGGTTTCAGGAGATTTACCATTACAGTATCCTCCTGCTGAATAGACAGCAGACTTAAGCATTTGAAAACTTTGCTCAGCAAGCTGTTCATCCTTAAAAGCAAAAACCAGCAAAACAAAATCTGGGCGATATTGTTTTTCATCACCTAACTTAACTTTACTGATTGCCTTATAAGAGCGGATGCCCTCACCTTTTACTTGAATCACCCTATTCAGAGAACAATCATTTTCAGACCAAGAGCTACCACTGTCTTTTTCTATAAACTCAAAATTGGCTTTTAATAAACGTGTTTGTAGTGCCAACAGTAATGTTTCATTTTCATCTACCGAGTCAGTTTCTATAGTGACGTAGCGGGTATCTTCATTTGGCATTTCATTAAAAGTTAAACCACTAGCAGGTCGGCTTTGGTCCGCTTGCGTAGATGTTGGAGTATCAGCGGATTGCTGCTCTTTTGGATGCTCTGAACATGCATACAAACTGATAAGTATTGCCATAATCCCTATGTTTTTTTTCATCAGCCCCATCTCTATTTTCTTGCTTGCATAAAAAACGGTACTTGATCGTACCGTTTCATTCAACTCTTTTACAATGATTTAATAGCTTTATCAGGCTTTAGACATATTAAAATACTGTAATTTGAATCAATTGGATGAAGATTAAGCTTCAGGGCGTTTCTTTAATTCATCACGAATTTCACGCAGTAATGCAATATCTTCTGGTGTAGCAGCAGGCGCTTCTTCAGCAGGTTTACGAATTTTATTGAGGAATTTAACCAACAAGAAAACCACCCACATTAAGATCAGGAAGTTCAATACAATTGTGATGAAATTACCATAGGTTAGTACGTTAATCCCAGCTTTGGTCAATTCATCCAATGATGAAAGGTTATTTGGGTTATCGCCCAGTACGACAAATTTTTGAGTAAAATCAACACCACCACCCGTAATCACTGTGATTAAAGGCATAATCACGTCTTTCACTAATGAGTCGATAATTTTATTGAAAGCACCACCAATGATGACACCAATTGCCAAATCCATCATATTGCCTTTAATGGCAAATTCTCTGAACTCTGAAAGAATACTCATACTTTAACTCCACGCCGATTTTGCGTATTTTTTATGTGACGAAGTATACATTATGTTTCAACATATATTTCCGCCTAATTTACTCGCTTTTTATTAAAAACCAATATCCTTTTACATTTATATAAAAAAACCGCAATTTATTAAAAAATTGCGGTTTTTTTCTAGAAATTAAATTATTTCCAGTTTGAACGCTTAGCCACGTGAAGCACGTTTACGTTCATTTTCAGTTAAGAATTTTTTACGAATACGAACTGATTTAGGTGTTACTTCAACTAATTCGTCATCTTCAATAAATTCTAATGCTTGTTCAAGCGTGAATTTAATTGCAGGTGTTAACGTTAACGCTTCATCTGTACCAGATGCACGCATATTAGTTAACTGTTTCGCTTTCGTTGGGTTGACAGTCATGTCGTCTGAACGAGAGTTCATACCCACGATCATACCTTCATAAACTTCTAACTGTGGTTCAGCAAATAGACGACCACGGTCTTGTAAAGTGAACAATGCAAACGCTAAGCAAGTACCGTTAACCATTGAGATCAACACACCGTTTTGACGTTTCGCAACTGCACCTTGTTTAGCAGGCCCATAATGCGAGAAGCTAGAAGTCATGATACCAGTACCAGAGGTAATGGTTAAGAATTCAGAACGGAAACCAATCAAACCACGTGATGGAACAGTTGCTTCAATACGGATACGGCCTTTACCGTCAACTTCCATATTGGTCAACTCACCTTTACGGTTACCCATTTGTTCCATAACAGAACCTTGATGTTGTTCTTCAACATCAAAAGTAACGTTTTCGTATGGTTCTTGAGTTTCGCCATCCACTTCTTTCATGATCACTTGCGGACGAGAAACACCCATCTCGAAGCCTTCACGACGCATTGTTTCAATCAATACTGAAAGGTGAAGTTCACCACGACCAGAAACTTTGAAACGGTCTGGACTGTCAGTATCTTCAACACGTAAAGCAACGTTATGGATCAATTCGCGATCTAAACGCTCACGGATATTACGTGAAGTTACAAATTTACCTTCTTTACCAGCAAACGGTGAGTTGTTTACTTGGAACGTCATCGAAACTGTAGGTTCATCTACAGACAATGCAGGTAATGCTTCAACATTTTTAGGATCACAGATTGTGTCAGAAATGTTCAATGCATCTAAACCAGTGATACATACGATATCACCCGCTTGAGCAGAATCTACATCTACACGCTCTAAACCATGGTAACCCATAATTTTTAAGATACGACCATTACGTGTCTTGCCATCTTTATCGATCACAGTCACTGGTGTATTGGTTTTTACTGAACCACGTTGAATACGGCCAACACCAATTACACCCACGAAACTATTATAGTCAAGTGATGAAATTTGCATTTGGAATGGACCATCAATATCAACTGCTGGTGGTTCAACGATATCTACGATTGTTTCAAACAACGGTGTCATATCTTCAGCTAATTCTTCAGGAGAAGGACCAGCAACACCACGTAAGCCAGAAGCATATACGATTGGGAAGTCTAACTGTTCATCACTACCGCCTAAGTTATCGAACAAATCAAATACTTGATCGATAACCCAGTCTGGACGAGCGCTTGGCTTATCTACTTTGTTGATGATAACAATTGGCTTCAAACCACGAGCAAACGCTTTTTGTGTTACAAAGCGAGTTTGTGGCATTGGGCCTTCTTGTGAATCGACAAGAAGAAGTACGCAGTCAACCATAGACATTACACGTTCTACTTCACCACCAAAGTCAGCATGTCCTGGGGTGTCGACGATGTTGATGCGGTATTCAGTATTTGTACGCTTGTCTAACCATTTGATCGCAGTGTTTTTTGCAAGAATGGTAATACCGCGTTCAGACTCAAGCGCATTCGAATCCATAACACGCTCAATCTCACCCGCGCGGTCACCGAGTGCACCTGATTGTTGTAAAAGTTTGTCGACAAGAGTCGTTTTACCATGGTCGACGTGCGCGATGATGGCAATATTACGGAGAGTTTTAATATCAGACATGTAAATTCGATACGCTTTAAATTTGAGGGCAAATTATACAGAAAAATCTTAACTTTTAGTAGTGACAGTTTATTGACAGTTACAAGTTTTTTTCACAACAGCAGGCTTTTTATTTTGTAATAGTGTGTAAAGCGATTAGAATAGCGCCATCTTGCCACTTCCAATTGCTGTGCCATGTCCAATTCTAACCCCTCTCCCAATCAGAAACAGACTCAAATCGATCTTGTTTATGGTCTAGATGATCGTCCAAAACCACTCATCGCTTTTTTTGCGGCTTTGCAACATTTACTTGCGATTATTGTCCCAATTGTAACACCCGGTTTACTGATTTGTTTAGCTTTAGGTGTTTCTCCTCAAGATACCAATATGATTCTTTCCATGTCATTGGTGATTTCTGGAGTGGCAACATTCTTACAATGTAAAAAAATTGGACCATTTGGTGCAGGGCTACTGATTGTTCAAGGTACAAGTTTTAACTTTATTGGTCCAATGATTGGGATTGGTTCTGCCATGGTTGCTGCCGGCACACCAGTAGAGGCAGTTATGGCATCTATTTTTGGTGTGGTCATTGCAGGCTCATTTATTGAAATGGGTGTTTCTCGTATTTTACCTTGGGTAAAAAAGTTGATCACACCATTGGTTACAGGAATTGTGGTGCTGTTAATTGGTTTAACCTTAATTAAAGAAGGCTTAATCAGCATGGGCGGTGGCTACCAAGCCATGGAAAGTCATACGTTTGCCAGTGCCGACAATCTCATTATGTCATGTACAGTGTTGGCAATTATCGTTCTTCTCAATCGCTTCAAAGTAGTTTGGGTGAAAAGTTCTGCAATTCTCATTGCTTTAGTGATCGGCTATATTCTTGCGGGCTTTATGGGCTATTTGGATTTTTCTGGTTTAAAAGATGCCCCATTGATTCAAATTCCGACACCAATGCATTTTGGAATTAGCTTCTCATGGAGCTTATTTATTCCTATGGCGTTTATTTATCTTGTCACGTCATTAGAAGCAATTGGCGATGTCACCGCAACCTCTAAAATTTCAAATCAGCCTGTAGATGGCCCAGTGTGGATGGAACGAATTAAAGGTGGTGTATTGGTCAATGGTGCCAACTCTTTCCTTGCAGGGATCTTCAACACATTCCCAAGTTCTGTCTTTGCACAAAATAATGGTGTAATTCAGTTGACCGGTGTTGCAAGTCGTTTTGTTGGGATTTGGATTGCAATCCTGCTTATCATTCTGGGGTTATTCCCTGCTGTGGCTGGTATCATTCAGGCGGTACCGCAAGCGGTACTGGGCGGTGCGGTTATGGTAATGTTTGGTGCAGTTGCTGCTTCAGGCATTAACATTTTATCGGGAATTCAACTAGACCGTCGTGCACTACTAATTATTGCTATCTCTTTGGGTCTCGGCCTAGGGGTTGCGCAAGTTCCTCAAATTTTGGAACATTTGCCAGAATTACCGCGTAATATTTTTAGTTCTGGTGTCGCAACTGGCGGACTCGCTGCATTAATTTTGAATTTAGTTTTACCCGAAACTAAAAAATAATAAATCTATTCTTTATAATGCCCAGCTTAGACTGGGCATTGCGCTAATTTTTATTGATGGATGGTGAATATGGAGCCAAAAAGCGAAGTTGTCATTCGACAGCATGACTACCTTTCTGGACGCGTGCTATTTGTAAATGCAGCAACGGATGATCTACTTTCAAATTTAGCTCATAACATCGAAGCAAGCATTTGGACTTGGAATTACAATGAGTTTCAATATTTTCAGAATCAGCAGGCAAAGGTACATTTTGGTACTGACCTGCCAGAAGCTGAATTTGATCAGGCTGTTGTTTTTGTTCCAAAATCAAAAGAG
>Ga0256795_1000387_pt1 | contig 19107 bp, 20 predicted proteins | sample MC6MC0946MT_FD_186353 | JGI IMG/M metagenome (GOLD analysis project Ga0256795, IMG submission 186353) | Metatranscriptome of enriched soil aggregate microbial communities from Iowa State University, Ames, United States - MC6-MC0946-MT... | ecosystem: Environmental > Terrestrial > Soil >... | reverse complement strand
AATTCGATCATTTCACCGTACATTGCATCAGCAAGACCGTGAATGCGCACGATACCGTCGGATACCATAAATGGTACCTTCGTTTTTAGCGGTCGCGCTGGTGTCCAGATCGCCGATACGCTGTTTAATGAGCGCACTGATCTCGGATGGATTCAGTTGTTGCATTGCGCTATACCTCAATCTTTTTAAAGTTCAGTCTTCTTTAGACGTAGTTATTTTTAACAATTACGCTAGAAGACGAGTCCGCATTTTTTCAAGCTTGCTAAGCGCAGAATCATCTATCACTTGGTCGCCTGCACGAATAACAACACCAGCAATCAATGCTGGATTTACTTCAACTGTAACTTTCACAGCGCTGTTCAAGCGTTTTTCTAACGCATGAGCCAACTTCTGTTCTTGTACTGAATCCAATGGAAAAGCGGATTCAATCACAACATCTACAGTGTTGTTATTTTGCGATTTGAGTTGCTCAAATTCTGTGTCAATTTCAGGTAACAATGCCAAACGGCCATTGTCTGCAAGAAGTGTCAAAAAGTTTGACACAGCCGCAGTTTGTTCATTACCTAAAACTTTCGCAAAAAGATCAACCTGCTCAGCAGGTGTCAACTCAGGGCGATTTAAATAAGCGGAGAATGCTTCATCTTGCACCGCAGCACTGAGCAGTTGTAATGCATTTGACCAAGCGTCAGTTGCATTTTGCTCAGATGCATAAGCAAATGCTGCTTTAGCGTATGGGCGTGCCAACGTCAAGAATTCAGCCATATTCGCCTCTCTTAAAGTTTAGCAGCCAGCTGATTCAGCATGGCATTATGAGCTTCTGCGTCAACTTGTTGGTTCAGAATTTTCTCTGCACCAGCAACTGCAAGAGCAGCAACTTGTTGACGTAATTCTTCACGAGCAGAATTGATGTCTTGGTCAACAGCATCTTTCGCTTGTTGACGAATACGCTCACCTTCAGCAGATGCTTGAGTACGCGCTTCTTCGACCAATTGTGCCGCACGACGGTTCGCTTGTTCGATCAATTGAGCCGCTTGTGCTTTCGCCGCATCAATTTCTTGCTTAACTTGTGCTTGTGCATCAGCAAGATCAGCTTTCGCTTTCTCTGCAGCATTTAAGCCATCAGCGATTTTACGCTGACGCTCACTAATCGCATTGATTAGTGGTGGCCATACAAACTTCATGCAGAATGCGACAAATATCGCAAATGCAATCGCTTGGCCAAACAATGTGAGGTTGATATTCATTGCAAATTCCTCAAATAGTGAATTTCGGAATTAAGCTGATTAACCTACAAATGGATTAGCGAAGATGAAGAACAAGCCAATACCAACACCGATCATAGGCACAGCATCAAGAAGACCTGCGATTAAGAACATACGAGTTTGTATTTGTTGAGCCAATTCTGGTTGACGAGCAACAGCTTCAAGGAAACGGCCGCCTAAAAGACCAAAACCAATCGCAGTACCTAAAGCACCAAAAGCGATCAAGATAGCAGATGCAATTGCAACTAGACCTAAAGTGAGTTCCATGATAATTCCTCAGAGGTTAGGTTTATACCAAATTAAAGTAAAAAAATTATACCTAACCACCGGATGACAGTTAGGCAATACCATTAATGTTTTTCGCTTGCCATGCTCAAGTATACGATTGTTAGCATCATGAAAATGAAGGCTTGCAATGTAATAACAAGAATGTGGAAGATAGCCCAAGGCACAGACAACGCCCACTGGATCCAGAAAGGTAACAACGCGATAAGAATGAAGATTAACTCACCCGCATACATGTTACCGAATAGTCGGAGCGCCAATGAAATTGGACGTGCAAGGAATGTTACTAATTCTAGAATTAAGTTCACTGGAATCAATAACGCTTTTGCAACTGGGTTACTTGGATTAAATGGGTTAAGTGCCAATTCACCAACGAAACCGCCGATGCCTTTTTCACGAATACTATAGAACAAGATCAGTGCAAATACAGACAAAGACATACCAAGGGTAATGTTAGGGTCTGTAGATGGAACAATCTTAAAGTAAACGTGGTGAGGATCCATACCAAATACGTTTGAACCAATAATTCCTGCAAGATGCGGAATGAAATCTACTGGAAGTAAATCCATCGCATTCATCAAGAAAATCCACACAAAAATTGTGAGGGCTAAAGGTGCAATTAAACGTGATTTACCATGAAACGTATCACGAACACTTGAGTCAACAAACTCGATAATCATTTCGATTGCAGACTGGAACTTGGTAGGAACACCAGAGTTTGCAGCTTTCGCTACACACCAGAATATCAAACAGAAAATCACACCAAGGCCAATTGACCAACCCATTGAATCCAAGTGAATAGCAGTGAACCCCATCTGTTGAGCTTCTGCACCACTTTCAGCCAATTTCCAAGTACCATCTGGCATTTTGCCATAGGTCATATTGGTCAAGTGATGCTTGATATACTCGGTCGAAGTCAGGGCATGTTCTTCAGCAGCCATAAATCACACCTGGTCAATGTCAAATAATAAATAGAGTTAACGAATATCGCGTGCTGCATGATATCTCGTTAATCCCCAAAAAAATTTTCAATTTCTGCTGCGCTTATACTCGTTTTTGTTGTCGTGCTACCCAAAAAGGAGCAATCCACGACATCGCTTGAACGAGAATAAAACCACAAAACAATGCCACCGGAGATAACGGTTTGACATTGCATAAAATTAAAATGAAACCAACGATCACAATTACAAATTTGCCCATTAAGCCTCTATACATGTTCGAAAGAACTTGTTTTGAAGCACGTGCCCCTGCTGCTCGAAACGACTGCCAAGAAAAATAACAACTGGCAAGCCAACATATCAGTGCACCTAACGCTGCACTCAGAGCCGCAGTCGAGTCTTTCAAGACCCACGCTACCAAGGCTGAAACAGGAATCATAAACGCTTGCAAATAGACCAAAGCTTTTGCTAATCGTCGGTCAATCAAGCGACTAGTTTGGCTCATTTTTTATCCACTCACAGCATAAATGCTTGACAAGTTTAGCTGATGATCGTTTTTAATCGCAGGCATTATAGAGTTACACCCCTGAACATGCAATCTTTTCCCGACCTTAGTCGTGTTTTTTTCGATATACAGGTTGCTTTGCATATGAACAATTGTTGATTATTTTTTGCATCATTTCCGTGCATTAAGTACGCAAGCTTGTGTTTGTTGAGCCAAAGTCTGCCATGCAACCACAAAATCTTGTTGTTTAGCCAAAGTTTCGTCTACCGCTTGAAATGAAATTTCACCCAATTTTCGGTACTGACTCGGGCTTGCACTGCCTTCTGCAAGTAAACACATTTTTTTGTAAGGTCGCGTGTCATTTAAAAACTTAATTTGGGTTACAGTTGGTGCAACATGTGGATCATCTGTCATCGCCCCTGCAAATTTCAAGTTTAATGAACGCTCTAAATATTGGTAAGCATCATGATAAGCCCAATATGGACGTGCCGTACCCGCACTGATACTTTTCTGTGAGACTCGCAGCATTTCACTGGCAAACTTCTTAGCGTTATTCCAGTATGCTACTTTGTTTTCAGGATGTTGTTGTGAACGTAAGGCTGCAATAAAGAATCCAATACGTACGGCATTGTTAGGGTCTAACCAGACATGTGTATCAATGGTATCTTTAAGTGCAATACCTTTTGGACTTCTTAATGGAAGCGCTTGGATAATGCCTGAATTGAGTATTGAAATGGCCTTAGCATTTTCTCCCAACACCTTTTCCAAAGGCGCTTCATGTTCTTTTCCCAGCCAAATCACCAATGAAGCATCCATAATCGTTTTACGATTATCTGGTGTAAGTTGCACATCATGCCCTGTTTGATTTCTCAAAAGTAAAACTGGCTCTTCCACGCCTTCTGTTATTTCTTTTGCAATCAAATAAATAGGGTGAGTTGATACCACTAAAGGCGCTTGAGCCCAAGTAACACTAGTTAATAATGCACATAAGCAAAAGGCAATAATGCGATTCATGGGAGTGTATTACCAAAAAAAATTTATGTTATAGTATAACAGAAGTTAAAAAATACCTACGCTATTCGTAAGTTGATAGAGCTTCATGTTAATATTTGCGATTCTCTTCCATTCAAATAACAAGTTTTGAGGTCTGATATGAGCTTATGTTCACACGAACAGCATGATACTTTGCATGGTGTACACGATCATCTCAATGTAGAAGCTCGTTTATCAGAAGCAGAAAACCTTTGTGCAACCTCAGGTGCCCGCCTTACCCCCTTACGTAAAGAAGTACTTGAATTAATTTTGAATGCCTCAGGTCCTGTAGGTGCTTATGATCTGCTAGCCAAGATGAAAGGTGCTGCAGAACGTCCAGCTGCGCCACCTACTGTGTATAGAACCTTAGATTTTCTTTTAGAAAAAGGTTTTATTCACCGTTTAACTTCTATTAATGCTTATATCCCTTGTTGTCACCCACGTGAAGGACATCAAGCCGCATTTTTAATTTGCACTGAATGTCATACAGTGAAAGAAGCTTCAGCAAAAGGTTTGATTCAAGAATTAGATCATTTAGCAAAGTCAGATCACTTCAATGCACATCACAGTATTATTGAGATTTCAGGAATATGTCAGCAGTGCTCGAACAAAGCCTAAACTCCCCTCTCGTTCAACTGCAACAGATTAATGTCCGAATTGATGATCGTGACATTCTAAAAAATATAGATTTTTCATTACAAGAAAAAGAAATTGTCACGCTTATTGGTCCGAATGGCGCAGGTAAATCAACCCTGATCAAAGTATTATTAGGTATTTTAAAACCCAATGCAGGTAAAATTATCAGCCAAAAAAAAATTAAACTGGCGTATGTACCACAAAAATTTAATCCCTCTCATAGCTTACCTTTAAGAGTTAAAGATCTACTTGATCTTGAGAAATGTGATAAGGCCATTAAAGCTGAAATCATACGAGATACTGGTATTGCCAAATTAGAGTATGCCAAAGTACAACAACTTTCAGGTGGTGAACGTCAGCGGGTTTTATTGGCCCGTGCTTTATTACGCCAACCCGATATTTTGGTTTTAGATGAACCTATGCAAGGTTTAGATATCCAGTCTGAAGCTGAACTGTATGAATATGTGCGTAGCCTGCCACAACGTTATGGTTGTGCCATTTTAATCGTGTCTCATGATTTACAGTGGGTCATGCAAGGCACTCAGCGAGTTGTCTGTTTAAATAAACACATTTGCTGTAGTGGTTTACCTGACAGTATTCAACAACATCCAGAGTATCAAGCTTTGTTTGGCGATACTTTTGGAAAATACCATGCTTTTTACCAACACCATCATGATCATTGTGCGCATGGTGACTCGGCCAAAACTTGTGAACATGGCCCACATCCACACATTCACCCAGAACCGGAAGCTTAAACCATGATGGAATGGTTAGAATTACTGTTACCTGCATGGATTATGGGAACACTTTTAGTGTTTCTAACCGCTCCGCTAGGTTGTTTAATGCTATGGCGCAGAATGTCTTTTTTTGCTGACACCATGGCACATGGTACCCTGCTGGGTGTCGCTTTAGCAGCTGTTTTGAGTTTACCACTTTGGGTCGGTGTTAGCTTTACTGCAATTCTCTTGGTGGCTGTACTTTGGGTTTTACATGACCCTCGTTTACCCAATGACGCCTTACTTGCATTATGTGCTGCCACCTTACTCTGTTCAGGTCTATTGTTAATTCAACATTTACCCGCATTACGTCCTGAATTATTAAGTTATTTATTTGGCGATTTGTTAACAATTGAGTGGTCAGATCTACCCATTTTTGCAACTGTGATTATTGTTGCTTTAGCTGTCCTCTACCGTTACTGGCAAGCACAAATTCAAATTGCGATTGATCCTGATATTGCAGTAAGTGAAGGCGTAAACGCCAAATGGCAGCGCTTAATTTTTATGTTGTTATTGGCTTTATTCACCGTACTCGCTTTACGTGCCGTTGGTTCATTACTGATGGGCGCATTATTGGTCATCCCCGCACTGGCTTCGCGTCTTATTTCTCACTCTCCGAAACAAATGGTGATGGGGGCGTTTGTGATTGCTCAAATTGGTGTGACGGTGGGGTTATGGTCAAGTGCTGCCCTGAACATCTCTACAGGGCTAAGCATCGTATTAACCATGTCTTTGCTGTTTGCTGTGATTTTCTGTGTAATGAAAGTAAGAAAGATGGCTTGATGAATCAATCATTTCCATCTTTAGCCGCACTCAATATTTAAACTATGCTTTTTAACGAAACATATAACCCATATACAGCAATGACAATCAGAATTAATCCACAAAGCCCTAATATTTTTGGATAAATTTGACTTTTAGAAAGTTTATTAAACGACAGATAGACCAAAGATAACGTGAGAAAATCTAAAATAATCCATGTCACGACTAAGATAATCAGACTGGTATTTATATCAGCATGAATATGAATAAACTGCGGAAAAAATGATGAAAAGAAAATGATATCTTTAGGATTTGAGATACCCACTAAAAAACCTTTGCTAAGACCACCATCTACAGGCGACAACATTGTATTGAGTTGATGCTCCTGCTGAGATAATACTTCTTTTAGAATTCCATAACCTAGATAGGCAATATAAAGACATCCTAAAACTTTAATGATCAAGAAAAGTGCTTCATTGACACTAAACATGCCCTTTAAAATTAAAATAGAAGCTGTGATCAATACCAAAGAGGCCAAATTTGTCCCAATAATGGTCAGTAAAGACTGTCGGTAGCCACCTTTTAAACCTGCACTTGCAACCAAGATCATGACTGGACCAGGCGTTGCAATCATGATAATCACACTAATGGCATACAGATAAAATTCTAAATAATTCAAAGCATCCTCGAAACAATGGCTTATTTATATGATCAAATCTCTAACATATCAAGCAGTTAATCGCCTATATTTTTATTGGTGAACCAAACTCAATAAGCCAGCGGCACAACTAAACAATACGGCAAAAGTACGGTTCATATATTTTTGTTGTTTGGGTGATTTTAATAGTCTTAACACTTTGGCTGCCAATCCCGTATAACCAGCCATGACTATCAAATCAATCATGATCATGGTCACTGCCATAATCACATATTGAATCCATTGTGGTTTAGACAAGTCTAGAAATTGTGGCAAAACAGCAAGTAAAAAGACGATGGCTTTTGGATTACTGATATTGACAATAAAGCCATATAAGATCAGCTTGGGAATAGATTTTGTCGGTTGCTCAGTCGGGATATCTATCGACTGTGTTTTCGTTGTCCATTGTATGTAAGCTAAATACAATAAATATAAAACCCCAAACCATTTCACCACGAAAAATGCCAATGGTGTGGTTGCAAATAATACCCCAACACCTGCTGCGACAATCGCAATTTGAACCAACAATGCCAGTTGTAAACCGATTGCATTCCAATAACCACGGCGAAAACCATAATTAAGACCGCTCGACATAGACGCGATCGCACCCGCACCAGGTGAAATACTGATCACCCAGCACGCCAACATATAGGCAAACCAGACTTGATACGACATAACAAAAGAATAGAAAACTTTGAACACGCTATTATAGCGGTTTTAAAACGATACATTTCGATTAATTTAATTGGTAAAAAGTATAAGACTTTACTATTCAGCTGTTACTTGATCATGCACAATAAGAGTATTGATAAATAAAAATTGAGGAGCCATCACCATATGACAGCCCAATCTGTAATTCTACCTTTACCTTCTAACCATGCTCGTTTCATTGTTTTAAATTTAAAAAATCTGTCTATTCATGGTTTAAAAGAACAACTCAATGCGTTGTTAAGTACACGTGATCGCCTAATCACTCAACATCCTGATGCTGAAATTAAAACATCTATTGCTTTTGGTCCTGAACTTTGGGCAAAACTTTATCACACAACTCCTGAAGGGTTTAAGCAGTTAGAACCGATTCAAGGCGCATTTGCGATGCCAGTCGTTCCTGCTGATGTTCTGATTCATATTGCGTCTGCACGTACAGATATTTGCTTTGCGCTTAGCCAATCCTTTTTTGATGGCATCCAAAATCAAGTTGAGGTTCTGGATGAACGGGTATGCTTCCGTTATCTCGACGGTCGTGACCTGACTGGGTTTATTGATGGTACCGAAAATCCTCAATTCCCTGATGATCGTGCTGAGACTGCGTTATTAGGTGAAGATTCAGGTATTTTTGAAGATGGTTCTTTTATTTTCGCACAACGTTATGTACATGAACTTGAAAAGTGGAAACGTTTAAAAGTTGATGCACAGGAAAATGTGATTGGTCGTTCTAAATTAGAAAGTATAGAGATGGACGATGAACACAAACCTGAAAATGCCCATATTGCTCGTGTTGTCATTGAAGATAATGAAGGTGAAGAATTAGAAATACTACGCCACTCTCTTCCTTATGGCGATGGTCAAGGTGAGCAAGGTCTATTTTTTATTGCCTATACCAAAGACTTAACCCGTATTGATCGTATGCTAGTCAATATGTTTGGTACTCAAGGCGATGGGATTCATGACCGTTTGCTGCACTTTGTAACACCTATGGATGGTGCTTATTTCTTTGCACCGAATGAAGAAGTGTTGGAAGAGATTTTGGAAGATTGATAGAAATCCATTAAATAAGCAGCTTTATAAAGCTGCTTATTAATTTAAAAAATAATCTCAACATTCTGAAAATTATATTATTTTTCATTAATCAAGGTGTTCATTTTCTATTAAGAACAGCCGACTATCAAAAATAAAATAAAGAAAAAAGGTTTTTCCCTAAACTAAATATCATCAATAGACTTCTTTCATAAGTGCTTTTTAAAACCATAAATCAACATAAAAGCACCCTCATCCTAACCTTCTCCCATAGGGAGAAGGAACTTTCAATACCAATATAATTCACTCCACATGATCATTTTTTTATTTATGAAAGATCTTTAATATAGGCTTCCTATAAATGTAAATAGCATTGAATAACTGGGCTCCTAATTTACATTAAAGCCCAGAACTTTTATAATTTTTCTTTTATCGTTTTTCCATTTTTGATATAAATTAAATTATAGTTTTTATCTATAATAAACTTTGTTTTTTCAGATAAACTTTTTTCTGTGACAACTCCAAATTTATCAACAATGTTTATATTTAAAAGTGTTTCGCTTTCATCTGAAAAAGGCGAAATAACTATCAACTTCCGATCACTACTTTCAGGTAGAACAACCCCACGCCCATATTGAGAATTTATAAAATTATAAGCATGAGTAAGTTTACTAGAAGAAATTAAATTTACTGATTGGCAATTATCTTTAGAGTTATTTTCCAAACATTTCAAATGATCTTGAGAGTTATAAGGTAAATGCGTTATATCTAAACCATCACTATTTTTATCTTTTCGCTTAATATTATCCGCACCAGCATAAGTGCTAAAACTTAAGAAAATAATAATAAATATCTTTTGGTAAATACTTTTAAACAAGTTGAATTCCTTCGAAATATTTAGGATCTGTTGACATTTAGGGTTCATAATTTAACCTACAAGTGGAGCCATAAAAATATGCAAGCTAATGCAACAGAAATTTCATAGTTCCGTTTTAATTTGTCATATCAAGTGGCTATTTCTCAAAACTACTTTAATCTACAAAACATATTTTCTACTAAATGCCTGACTTTATATAAATAACAATCTATATGCTATATGGTCATTGTTTGATTAGCTATTGGATTTTTTCTTTTTACCATTATACAACTTAATTTTTTTGTTTAGGACGTTCTATCTCAGATTCTGTTACCTCCACAATAACAAAGTCATGATCTGTAATGTATTGATTTCTTTTAGGTAATAAAAATACTCTAGACTGTATAAGCCAGTTCTCAATTTTTTGGATGGTTCGATTAACGTTGCTTTCAGCTATTGCAAACTCAGCAGACAATTCAAGCTGAATACTATAAGATCATAAGTACTTCAATGTTAATAACAATTGATCTTCAATTGCTAAGTTGTTAGGACGGCCAAATTTTTTTCTTAAAACGCTCAGCCTCTTGTAAAACGAGATCCATTTTACAAAATAAAGGACATGTCACTCCGACTAAACGAACGTTTGAACTCAATATCATCGAACTTTGTTAAATTTTCATATCTCATAAAGCTATTATAAACAATTTATACTTTCGCAAGAAGTCTAATATAATTTTTGTACTCATAGCAAAAGCATCAACATATGATGCTTTTTCCTTATGGCTATTCATTGAAATTATTAATTAAATTTCATTTTAAAAAAAGTAATATCTAGTATTTTAGACAACTAATTGAAAGGACTTTTACTTTTCATAATAATGCCATCATCAGAAATTTTATAATAGTTTATTTTAGCTAACTTACCATCATAGCTTTTAACCTTAATATTATATTTTTTATCAATCCAGAATTCTGATCCCGTTCCAAAATTCACAGAATGTCCCTTACCATCTTTAAATACATTAAGACTATAATTTTCCACCTCTCCTTCATCAGTAAAATAAGCAATAAAAACCGTTTTATTACAAATATCTGGTAATCTTATCGCTCCTCCAAATGGCACAAAATCACCATGATTTTCTGAAAGTTTTTGTAAAAAACTATTAGAAAATTGAGAGAAGGAAATTGTATTTTCTCTTTTTAATTTACTCTTTGATGAAATAGGCAACATCACAGGGAATGTCTTTTTAAAATTATTTGCTACTATGTTATTTGTATTACATGATTCCTCACTATCATTTGGCTTAGCTAGCGAATTAGTCATATAAATCGAATTCAAAACAACAAGAAATATAATAAATATTTTTTTCATTTTATACTCCAAAATTAATATTAAAGTCCAGTTACCAAAACCCTTAAAAAGATATAACAGTCATAAATAAAAAGGCAAAAGACATCTAACCTCTTTGGTTTATACGTCTTATAAAATTCATTTATTGAGCTAAATAAACTTTATTTAATCGTTTAAGTTCGTCTAGTCTTGCTTTATCAATATCGAGCAAACATGATTCAATTATTATGGTTGCACCATCGCCTTGAGCATTGGTTGCTTCTTCACCCATAAAATCTTTACAGTATGCATTTTTATAAGCTAACCACTTCAATTGAGATATTTGAAATTTTTGCAGATTATCAGTCGATTCCTCAATATTAAGGATCACTTTTTTCATTTCATTAGTGACAGCCTTTGAACTACTTCTAATACATATGAGGCTTTCATCATCATTTTTACAGGAAGTGTTAGGTTGAGCAAATGCAAGACCACCCATACTGAATAACAGCAAGGATATTAAGATTAATTTTTTCATAGACACCCATTATAGCAATTAAAGATAGAAAGCCTTCAGTTTAAATTTTATATGATCGAAATCGAAAGTTTCTCTATATTTTAAATGAAAAAGCAACTTTATGAAGCTGCTTTTCATCCAGAAATTAACTATAAATATTATAGATTAATTTAATTTTATATTTTTATTATTCCCCGCAGAATCTTTATAGCTTAAGTTATATTTACCATCAATAGCATAGCTTTCTTAAAGATTATAAACTTCTATCTTTGGCTTTATTTTAATCAAATAGAATAAAGTCGTCGATCCATTATCTGTGTCATGATATTTTTCACCAATCACAAATTGTGAATCTCCTATATCTGGTATAAATTTAACTCCATCTAAATTTAAATTATTAATTTTATTCTGGCTTAAGATCGTATGAATTTCTGGCGACATATTTTTCACATCGTTCAAACTATATACATGATTTTCCAAATCACTTAGCTTCTCACATTTACTTTCAGAGTTGCTTTTTAAACACTTCAAGAAGTAATTTGAAGCATTAGGAATTAATATCTTTTTTAAATTGCTTTCTTTAGTACTTTTGGGTAAATTTTCAGAAATATTTGTTTTTACAAAACTTCCATTTATCACCTTAAAACACAACTTTGAATGACTGTAATCATCTCTATATGCATAAAAATCGCCTGTAACACACAAGCTATCATTATTCACCGAATAATCAAATTTAGACTTATAACCTATTTGATAATTTAAAGGGTAGACCTTTAAATCCTTCTGATTAAGTGCAACTAGTCGATAATATTTTCCATCATTTATTTTAATTATCGTATAATTTTTATTAAAATCCACTTTATTTCCAACACTCTTCTTATATAAGTCTAATTTATCTGCTTTGCAATAGTAATTCTCTATATCATAATCGAAACCACAACGTTCAACTTTTAATTTTAATACCGCATCCTTTTCAACTGATTTTGCACTACAACCTGTAATAACAAATAAACTTAAAAATATTAATACACTAAATTGTTTTTCCATTTTCTATCTCACTTTTTTCTATTGATAATTTTTATAAAATTTTTCCTAGAATCTGGATTTGCATGATTAGCAGTAATCTCATAATCTAATTTAAATCACCTGAAACATAATAACCATATTATTAAGTATCTCATTTTTTACAAAAATTAATATCAAAATAATTTATTATTTTCCATTGAAAATTATGACAAAAAATTTATAAAAATATTAAAAAAAAAGAGTATTCTTAATACTCTTTTTAATGCTAGAATCATATTCTCTCTTTGACTCAATCCTTCTGTTTCAATTTTTCTTCCAAGTTAGATCCATCTGGATAAATAATATTTGAAATCAAACACTTCCCATCACAATCTAATAAAATTATTAATTTACTTTTATTATCAAATAAAACATTTACAGTTTTATCATTTTGCTTTGTGACATTTGACAATACGATTTTATCTTGACTATTATAAAATGGGTCCATATCCAAGTTACAGACATAACCTTCTTGCGTACATTTAATATCCTCTAAAATCAATAATTTCAATTTTTTTGTTAAAAATTCATCACCATGCTTTGATATAAAATCACTCAATTTATTTTCGTTATTTCCACCCAAATCAAAAGGAGAATATATTTTATAAAAGTTTAAAATAAAAGATACTATATCAACTTCATTATGGATTATACTTTCTTTACTTATAGAATCCAATTTTTCTTTAGACTCATGTGCAGCATGTTTTGAATCACAACCAAAACAAAAAAAAGTTAAAAAAATTACATATAGCAGTTTTTTAAAATCAGTAAGCATATTTATCCTCTAATCATAATACCGAAAAACTCTGTAGCTAATGGCAGGTCGCCCTCTATAGATATTTATTCCATTTTGTCTAAAGTCCGATATCCATTGAGATCCATCATAACCAGAAATATGTCCATGCACGTGTGATCCAAATCTATCAATAATATATATATCACCTATTTGTGGTGTATATCCTTCTTTATCTACTTCTCTAAATTCATTTTCCTGCATAACTCTTACATATTGATAAGCAGAACCAGGTCTAGGATTAACTTTTCCGCCAGCTGCTTCAAAAGCTAATCGTACATACATTGCACATAATCCACGACTTTTTGCTGTAGAGTTTGCTCTTAAAGTTTGGGCAAAAATTGCTTTATTAAATTTACCTTTAGATTTTGTTATATAAATCTTAATAGGAGACATATTTTCAATTACAGTATACTTCTCAATTAATATTTTATTGCCACTTTTATACTTTATACTTATTTCCTGATTTATCTCACATTTATGTAATTTACGCCCATTACTTCCACTGATATGAACACGGGATTGCCCTTTATAAACTATTTCATAACTTAAATTAGATGCTAGCGCTTTTGTAGTGTCTAAATAAGTTTCAACTTCAAATGTACCTTCTTTACTGACTAATTTAATAGGATGTCCGTTATTTCCACGCACATCATTTTGTGATATTGGGGCAGTTTTATTTTTTGAAACAACAATATCTCCATCTGTTTTTAATGGTGGAGTTGTTGTTGGTTTAGTCAAAATAGGTTTTTCATATTTTTCAAACAAAGCTCGCTTATAAAATAAAACTTTATTATCAAAATATGTTTCTGGCAATACAATCTGACCTGAAGGTATAGTTAATTTCACTCCAAATCCAGCTAAGCCTTTTAAAATGATTGTACCGTCATTTCTTGTGTATTTATTTTTCTTTGAACCTCTATATTCTGAAATAATATGATAATTTTCCATTGCCTTTGTTGAAGAGTGGTCCATTACCAATACTTTTATTTCTCTAATAGGAATTTTAATGACTTTTAATACATTTTCTTGAACATTAAATTCTTCAATTTTTTGATTTAATTTTCCAAAAGAATCTTTAACGTAAATCACTATTTTTTCACCAGATTCTGCACGAATCTGTTCTTCACCTTTACTATCAGCAACATGTTCTTTCATTTTATTTTTGTAAAAAATTCCATATGAAAAGTTTTCAATACTTTTATTAGTATCATTTTCTACAAATTTTATTTTAAAAGAAGTCAGTCCCTTATCAGCACTTGATGTTGGTGTAGAAGTTTGCGTTTGCCTTGAAGTTTCTACAGCATTTTCTCTCCTAGAAGGACTACCATTATGTTGGTCTAATTTATCAGCTATAGGAGTTGATGCTTTGGTAATTTTAATATTTATTGGAGCTTTAGCTGAAGGAATTTTAGCTGGAACAATAATATTATCTTTCTTAAAGCTAATAGTTCCATTTGGCTTTACAACTATACCTTTAATAATCGCATTACTATCCGTGATTTTCGTTACCCTGATATTTCCATCTATAACAATTTCAACTTCTTTATTTGCTTCTTTGCTATTATCATCATCCAAGAATACAGCATTCACAATAGTGCATTGTCCGTTAGATTCACCTCTGGCTATCGCCCTTCTCATTGAAGGTCCTCTAAACACTTCTATTAATTTATCTGCATATACTAATTCAAAATTCCCCGTAGCTTTATTTTTTTCTTTATGTGTAGCATATCCTGCATCTTCTAATGCTTGGGCTTCCCTTTCAAATATACCTCTTACACCATTACTGAAAAATTTATGATATCTTTGATTTTCTTCTAAAAATTTAACTCTATCTTCAATTGCTTCATCAAAATCTTTATAATTTCTAAAATCATGGTATTCCTGCACACGCTTTCCATTAGGTTTATCTTCCCAGACTAAATGTTTACTTTTAGGACCCTTCCAACTCCTATCTGCTTTTATATTAAATATATTATTAGTACCTACTAATATATTTTCTCCCCATCCAGTTTCTTGGGCTGCTTGAGCTAATATAGTCTCCCAACTCACATTTTTTTTGAATGCTATCCTCCTCACAGAACAATAGATTGAGGAAATAAAGTTTAGTTTATCTTCGTATGTATAAGCCATTTATTTTACCTCAGTCGCATATTTATTATATTTCAAATTTTCTGACTTATCTGCACAACTATAAAGGACTTCTAATTTATTGTTTTTTTTATAAAAACCATCATCAATCTCACAAGTCCATTTTTTATTTATAAATTTATGTTCATTTAAGCTTCCAAATTTATCAAAAATACTTACAACCAAGATTGATTGAGCTAATGTATTTGCAGGATGAGTAATTGAACTAGATAAAATATAATATTTATTATTTTTAAAAGCGCAATCCTGTATAGTAGTTTCAAAATAATCAGGCTTAACTTCAAATTTCGTGTAGCCTTTAGCTTTCCCTAATTTTATGAAGGAGACATTTGCAGGAATCGTATCATCAAACTGAACTTTATAATCACACTTTTCAGCTGCTAAAGCAGAACTAGCTATAAACAATAATAAAATCGATACTACCTTATTCATTACTCACCCCCATTATTTTCATCAATATCGTCTTCACTGCCAACTTCATTTAGGCAACTGAATAACTCATCATCCGGATCTAATAAACTTATAAACATTGTTCCATTTTCTCCATTTTCGCTATCAATAAATCTAAATTCTATATGATCGGAAGTGTCTGAAAATAAACGATTTGTCCTAAATTCATCTAATTCACCAATATATTCTACTTTTTTCGTTTGATTAATAATTTTATAGTTTAATTCTGTATTCAAGAGATTTTCTGGTACAAGATTTTTTAAATCAATGCGTTTACTATACATCCCACTCTCAGGCATTTTCGGCAATTGCGCATTCACCGTTGCTCCACTGGTAAACAACTGTTGTCCAGATTTCACCTCAAACTTTCCACCAGTTTTAATAAAGACACCACTACCATTAACCACAAGCTGAGTCCCACCTGCTTTTAAGTCAATCTCTTTAGAGCTGGTGAGCTCTATTTTGTCTTCAGTCGCAATCAGTTTAATCACTTTCTTCGCAATGATTTCAATCAAGTCATCCTGCGCCTGAACTTTGATCGGACCCTTTGCAGCAAAAGCACTTAAACCTTTCTGTGCTGCAAACAAGCTGATCTTATCTTGTGCATGACCGACAATATTCTTCTGTGCACTCAAATTAATTGAGCCTTGCGCACTTTCAGCAATATCTTGTGAAGCTTGTAAAACAATGTCTTCTGGGGTTGTCAATGCAATCCCATTGGGTGAAGCCAGTAACATCAATGCCTGACGAAAAATCTTACCTTGCTCTTGTTTGGCACTATCACCGCTATTTTCTAAGTCTTTTGTATAACTTTCCATAAAGCCCTGTAAGGAGCCTAAAGCCTGCATCGGATTCACATCCAATTTGCTGCCTTTATTAAAAGTTCCACAAACACTGGTTAAATCAAAATCCTTAATTTCAACATTGGCAATTACCTTACCCACGTCTTTTAAAGCGGATAAAGGCTCTGAATCAAACTTGTCCTTTAAACTGGTTAATTTTCCTTTTAAAACATCCGAACCATGTTCTTCAATATTTTCAATAAAACTCTTTAAGTTCTCAATCGACTCTTTGGAATCATTAAAAAAGTCTTTAAATTCATCTACAATATTCTTGGTATCTTTACCAAATTTCTGGATGTCCTCAATAAAATCACCACTGTTTTTCAGTGCCGAAATTGGATCACTACCTACAGCATTTTTAAATAAACCCACGGTTGCCTGTAAAGCCTGATTTGCACCTTTTAGTTCTAAAGAATTAATCAGTTTCGGCAAACGATTGACAACATTCAAGGCATCCGTTTGTTGCTTTACAGCAATCTCACTTAGCACTTTCATACTTTCAGCCCCTTGATTCAACAAAGACTGTGCTTGGGCTGCTTCTAAATGATCTGCAATTGCATTTTCTTGGGCATAGGTTGTGATAAGCATGCCTTTTCCTGCACGCACCGCACCATAAGCATCGGTTCTTAACTCAAAACCTTCACCACGCCCATTGCTGGTTTCCTTATCTTTCGGATGGCTTAAGTTCCCAAGGTTAAGTTGTGTTGCTGCATGACTACTTTGTAGCTGCGTACTGATTTGGCCTGTTGTATCATCAAAGCGGAGTTGGTTAAAACCTGATCCACCCACTTCCGATGAACGAATACCGCTTAGTTTTTTGGTATCAGGCAACTGGCCTTTGATATCAAACATGGTTTGATGACGTTCTGCTTCATGTAAACGTCCCATCACAAATGGACGGTCGACATTGCCATCAAAGAAATCAATAACTACGATTTCACCAATTCGTGGGTGGAATCTTGTGCCATAACCTTCTCCCGCCCAAGAGGTCAATACATCAACCCATGCTGAGTCGGTATCATTGTCATTGGAACCTGCACCACCATCATGACTATTGTCATCGGTACGGGTGAAGAGGAAACGAACTTTGATTCGCCCCCATTGATCGACATAAATCGTTTCGCCTTGCGGGCCAACCACTTTGGCACGTTGTGGAAATGCAGAAGGTCTATGTGCTAAAGGGTTATACTCAGGAACGATCGGAATTCTACGGCGTACCAAGGACAACTCATTGGCTTGACGCTGGTCTTTAATTAAATGGTTCCAATAATTTAAATTAAGCAGCTTGGATAACTGATCTTGTAACTCTTTAGGTAAGTTATTTTGATTGTAAAAAGTCTTACCTAAGATTAAGAACTCACGATCCGAACCATCATGTTGATCAATTTCAGGGTGTTCTCTTAATTCAAACCAATAGCCAACTTGCGCATCGCGCACTGAACTGGTTGCGGTAAAGTATTTGGACTGTAATTCTTGGTATTGTGTTAGTTGGGTATTTAATTTATCAACTTGAGCTGAACTTGAAACTGTGGTTTGGTCTTCACCATTGAGATCACTGGTCCAAGCTGGGCTAATTGTCCAAGCCTGCTCTAAACTTAAAGTTTCATTATCTTGTTGATCACTATGTTGGTGATTACTTAACTGGCTATCGCCCTGATCTTGTAAAAGGCTATCCGCTTGCCAACGTTGTACTTGTATTGCTGTTGATTGAATTGAGCGCTGGGCAATGAGGCTGGTGATCGTGTCAAAGCGTTCTGTTGCATGACTGCGATGGAAACGAATACTTCGTCTAGGCATTGCCTCATATTGGGTATTGTCATCAATCAGACGTAATTTCTGTGCCTGAATCTGCGTTGCCGAAATAGGCACAATTCGTACAGACTCATCAACTAACCAGTTAATACCTTCACTGCGCCACAAGCGAGTTAAAAACTCATAATCCGTTTCATTGGCTTGCATTACAAAAGGACGGATATCGTATTGTTTTTTTAAACCACTACTGTCCAGACTTAGACTAGCAGAAAATAAGGCGCTTTTCGCTTGCCACTCTTTAAATAAGATTTCCGATATTTCCAGAACACTTTTGTTCATAAAAACACGGCTATTACGACGCTTATGCCAAAGACTAGTTGCATCTTCAAGCGTTAATTTATAAACGCTTAATGCCCCATCACTCTGCCCTTGGCTTGCCCCTGTCACAATTCCAGTGGTTCGGTACAATTCACCAAAATCGGTGACTTGATCAACTGCAACCTGACACCCGATAAATTGTTTTAAAGCAATATGCGCATTGGTTGAAAGGCAGAGTAATTCTGCCTTTAAGCCTTGATTAATCTGTTGTTGCCCCTGTATGCATTGCAAGAATACACTGCTGTTTAAGGCTTGATTTGAGAATTGAACGTGGATCGCTCGTGTTTGTAGTCCCAGGCCAAAACTTTCAAGTAAGGCATTAATATTTCTAAGCATTTTATTT
>Ga0256795_1000385_pt1 | contig 19157 bp, 15 predicted proteins | sample MC6MC0946MT_FD_186353 | JGI IMG/M metagenome (GOLD analysis project Ga0256795, IMG submission 186353) | Metatranscriptome of enriched soil aggregate microbial communities from Iowa State University, Ames, United States - MC6-MC0946-MT... | ecosystem: Environmental > Terrestrial > Soil >... | reverse complement strand
GTCAAAGCCTGTTGACCATAGCGAGTCGGTTCCACCCCTTCCCATGCCTAACAGGACCGTGAAACGACTCCACGCCGATGATAGTGCGGATTGCCAGTGTGAAAGTAGGTAATCGTCAGGCTCCCCAGCAGCATCAGAAACCCCACCCCACAAAAGGTGGGGTTTCTGCGTTTACGCGGCGGTAAAACGCGGCGATAAAACAGCCAGGCCACCTTGCAGCCTCACTGCCTGCCGATCCGCAGTGCGTTCGCATACCCCGTCAGCTCCAGATAAGCCCGCCCGAGATCCGCGCCATCGCGGCTCACGCGCACCGCGCCCTCCCAGTACACCGCGCCGGTAGACTGTCGCGAGTCCAGTTCCCGGACGTCCATCAGCGGATCTACGAGCACGCCAGCGCAACGTGCCATCCAAACTTCATCGATCTGTCGTATCGTTCCCCGCCAGAAAGCGCTGCGCCAGTCGTACCCAGTACGTGGAGCCGATAGGAAGCAATTCGTCGTTGAAGTCGTAGCTGGCGTTGTGCAGCATGCACGGGCCCGCACCGTGGCCCGCATCACGGTGGCCGCCGTCGCCGTTACCAAGAAACGCGTAACACCCTGGCTTCGCCAGCAACATGAAGGAAAAGTCCTCGGCACCCATCGTGGGTTCCACGGAATCGTCTACGTTCTCTGCACCGACGATTTCTTTCATAACGGCCGCCGCGAATCGGGCTTCTTCCCCGCTGTTGATCGTGGGTGGGTAGTTCCGATGAAAGTGCACCTCGGCCGAGCAATCATAGGCCTCCGCCGTGTTTTCAACGATTTTGCGCATGCGGGCTTCGATCAAGTCGAGCGTTTCTGTCGTGAACGTGCGCACGGTGCCCGCGAGCCAGGCATCGTTAGGAACGACGTTGACCGCATCGCCGGCGTGAATCTGGGTGATTGAGAGCACGGCCGTATCAAGCGGCTTTTTGTTTCGCGTGATGATGCTCTGCAATCCGTTAGCGATCTGCACGGCGGTAAACACCGGGTCACGGCCATTGTGCGGTAGCGCTGCGTGCGAGCCGACGCCTTTGATCTCGATACGAAACTCGTTGCTGGAGGCCATAATCGGGCCTTCAGTCACGCCAAATTTGCCAGCAGGCATGCCTGGCCAGTTGTGAATGCCGAACACGGCGTCGACCGGAAACTTCTCGAATAATCCATCGTCGATCATCGCTTGCGCACCCGCGCCGCCTTCTTCGGCAGGCTGGAAAATGAATACGATGGTGCCGTCGAACTCACCGTGTTTCGCAAGATGTCGCGCCGCGCCGAGCAGCATTGCTGTGTGGCCGTCGTGGCCGCACGCGTGCATTTTCCCGTCGTTTTTCGATTTGTGTTCGAAGCTGTTCAGTTCCTGGATTGGCAGCGCATCCATGTCGGCGCGCAGACCGACAGAACGGGTACTGTTTCCGCGTTTGAGGACGCCAACTACACCTGTCTTGCCCAATCCACGGTGAGTTTCTATACCCCAGGACTCAAGCGTCTTGGCGACGAGATCAGCTGTCGCAGTCTCTTCGTAACGCAGTTCAGGGTGAGCATGGATCGTTCGTCGAAGACTCTGTATTTCTCCGTGAGCAGCTTGAATTTCGGGGATCAGTTTCATAATAGAGTGCCGATGCGCTTTAGCTTTTGACTTGCAAGGAATCGCTCGGGCGAGTTGCGCCCGGACGCAGTGCTAACGATTCTACGCCGAAGCCTTTTTGGCGGCAGCATGCAGGCAAGCGCCGACGGACGTAATAAAATCCGGCGTTACGCCACACTTCCCGTCCCCTGAATGGTTACCCCATGAACGCTCCGACTGAATTCGCTCGCGCAGTTTGCCCACACGACTGCCCCGACACCTGCGCGATGCGTGTGACAGTCGAGGCTGGTCGGGCGATTAAAGTGGTCGGCGACCCAGACCATCCGCCAACCCAAGGCGCGTTGTGTACCAAAGTCAGTCGGTATGCAGAGCGAGTTCACCATCCGCATCGTCTGACAACGCCGATGAAGCGCATTGGCCGCAAAGGCGAGGGGCATTTCGAACCCATCAGCTGGAGCGAGGCGTTTGAACTGGGCGCGAAGCATCTGTCGGAGATAGCGCAGCGGGCGCCCGAGGCGATCCTGCCATACAGCTACGCCGGCACCATGGGCCTGGTGCAAGGCGACAGCATCGCTCAACGTTTCTTTCATAAGCTCGGCGCATCGCAGCTGGATCGGACGATCTGCGCAGCGGCCGGTGCCGCGGGCTTGAAATATACGTACGGCGCGGGCATCGGCATGCTCACGGAGTTTTTCGACGAAAGCGAGGTTATCCTGATCTGGGGCTCGAATCCGATTGCGTCGAACCTGCACTTCTGGACGCGTGCGCAGCAGGCCAAGCGCCAAGGCGCCCGGCTCATTGCGATCGACCCGTATCGCTCGCTGACCGCAGAGAAGTGCCATCAACACATTGCGCTGAAACCCGGGACCGACGGCGCACTCGCGCTCGGCATGATGAACGTGCTGATCTCCGAAAATCTGCTCGATCACGCTTACATCGCGGCGCACACACTGGGTTTTGATGAGCTGAAAGCGCGGGCGCTCGAGTATTCGCCGTCCCGCGTCGCCGAGATTTGCGGCATCGATGAGCAGGTTATCGTCGACCTGGCGCGCCTTTACGGCAGCACGAAAAAGGCTGCGATTCGCCTGAACTATGGTCTGCAAAGAGTGCGCGGTGGCGGCAACGCCGTGCGCGCGATTGCGTGCCTGCCGTCGCTGACCGGCGCGTGGCGCGAGCGGGCAGGCGGCGCCTTGTTGTCGTCGTCCGGGTGGGCGCCGGTCGACACGCATGCATTGCAGCGTCCGGACCTGATGCCCGGCTGGCCGACCAGGCCCAGCCGCGTCATCAATATGAACGCAATCGGCGACGCCTTGCTGCATCCGGGCGACGCGACATTCGGCCCGAAAATCGAGGCGATCGTCGTCTATAACTCGAATCCTGTTGCCGTTGCACCTGATTCTGAACGCGTCGCTGCAGGGTTCGCACGCGAAGACCTCTTCACGATCGTGCTCGAGCACTTCCAGACCGACACCGCCGACTATGCGGATTTGCTCCTGCCGGCCACCACGCAACTGGAGCACCTCGACGTGCACAAGTCGTACGGCCACACGCACGTCATGGTGAACTTGCCGGCAATTCCTCCTGTAGGCGACGCGCGTCCCAATACTGAAATCTTTCGCGGCCTCGCCCGTCAGATGGGGCTGGAAGAGCCGTCGCTGTTCGAAAGCGACGAAACCGTTGCGCGCAGCGCCTTGCGTTGGCAAGACAAGACGCTCGAAGGCGTCGATTGGGAATCGCTCAAACGGGTCGGTTGGGCAAAGCTGAACCTTCCCGATGCGCCTTTTGCCGCAGGCGGCTTTCGCACGCCCTCGGGCAAGTGCGAGTTCTACAGTGAACGGCTCGCGCAGCAGGGGCTCGATCCGCTTCCGGATTACGTGCCGCCGTATGAATCCGCGGAGTCGGCGCCCGAACTCGCCGCTCGCTACCCGCTTGCAATGATCTCGCCGCCCGCGCGCAACTTCCTGAACAGCACCTTCGTCAACGTTGAAAGCCTGCGATCTACCGAAGGTGAGCCGCATCTCGACATTCACCCGTCAGACGCGGGATCGCGGGATATCGTCGACGGTGACCAGGTGCGTATCTTCAACGACCGCGGCTCAATGCAGGCGCGCGCCCGTGTCACCGACCGGGCGCGTCAAGGCCTCGTGGTCGGCCTGTCGATCTGGTGGAAGAAACTGGCGCCCGATGGCCGCAACGCAAATCAGGTCACGAGCCAGGCGCTGACCGACCTTGGTGGATCCGCAACCTTCTACGACTGTCTGGTCCAGGTCGAGCGCGTCTGACGATCTTCTTCCACACACTCAAGCCTCGCCGCCCAAGCCTCAGAAGGTTCGAGGCAGCAGTCTAACCACGCTGTCACTCGCCATTACCGCAGGGGTGCCCATGCTACGATGCGTTTTTAGCACGACCATTCGAAAATAAAGAAGGAGACGCTGCATGGATAAAATCTGGCTGAAATCTTACCCGCCCGGCGTTCCCGCAGAGATCGACCCAACCCGCTATTCGTCCGTTGCGGAACTGCTCGAAGAGGCGTTTCGCGAGCACCGCGACAAGCCCGCGTTCGTCTGCATGGGAAAAGAGATCAGCTACGGCGAGCTGGACGCGCTTTCGCGCAAGCTGGCCGCCTGGTTTCAGTCGAAGGGTCTTGCGCGCGGCGCTCGCGTCGCGATCATGATGCCGAACGTGCTCCAGTATCCGGTGGCGATCGCTGCCATCTTGCGCGCGGGTTACGTGGTCGTGAACGTCAATCCGCTCTACACGCCGCGTGAGCTCGAGCATCAGTTGAAGGATAGCGGCGCGGAAGCAATCGTCCTGCTCGAAAACTTCGCGGTGACTTTGCAGGCAGTTGTGCGCAATACCGCGGTGAAGCATATCGTGGTCGCGGCAATGGGCGATCTGATGGGCGTCAAAGGCGCGGTTGTGAACTTCGTCGTGCGTCAGGTGAAGAAAATGGTGCCGGCCTGGAGCTTGCCGGGCCACGTCAAATTCAACGCCGCAATCGCGGAAGGCGAGCGCCAGGCTTTCAAACCCGTTCAGCAGGGCCCGGACGACGTCGCGTTCCTGCAGTACACCGGCGGCACCACAGGCGTGGCCAAGGGCGCGACACTGCTGCATCGGAATCTGATTGCCAACGTGCTGCAATCGGAAATCTGGCTTAACCCGGTTCGCACGGATCGTACGGACATCGAGCAGTTCATCACCGTTGTCGCGCTGCCGCTTTATCACGTCTTCGCGCTGACAGTGTGTGGGCTGCTGACCATTCGAACGGGCGGTTTGGGCGTTCTGATCCCGAACCCACGTGATATCCCCGGGATGATCAAAGCCTTGCAAGGCTATGCGATCACGACGATCCCTGCAGTCAACACGCTGTACAACGCGCTGTTGAACAACCCGGACTTCCACAAGCTCGACTTTTCCAAACTGATTGCGGCCAACGGTGGTGGGATGGCGGTTCAGGAAGCGGTCGCGAAACGGTGGTTCGAGAACACGCATACGCCGATTATCGAGGGCTATGGCTTGTCGGAGACGTCGCCGTGTGTGACTTGCAACCCGGTGACGGTAACGGAATATAGCGGCACGATCGGTTTGCCGCTGCCGTCAACCGAAGTCTCGATTCGGGACGACGAGGGCAACGAGGTCCCACTTGGGCAGCCCGGCGAAATTTGCATTCGCGGCCCGCAGGTCATGGCCGGCTATTGGAACCGGCCAGACGAAACAGCCAAGGTCATGACGTCGGACGGCTTCTTCAGATCGGGCGATGTCGGCTTCATGAACGAGCAGGGCTTTGTGAAGATCGTCGACCGCAAGAAGGACATGATTCTGGTTTCGGGCTTCAACGTTTATCCGAACGAGATCGAGGACGTAGTGGCCAGGCTGCCCGGCGTGTTCGAGGTGGCCGCGGTCGGCGTGCCCGACCAGCATTCAGGTGAGGCCGTTAAGCTGTTCGTCGTCAGGAAAGACGACGCGCTCACCGACGCGGATATCTTCGCCTACTGCAAGCAGCAGCTGACTGGCTACAAGCGGCCGAAGATCGTCGAATTCCGCACCGAGCTACCGAAGAGCAATGTCGGCAAGATCTTGCGTCGCGAGCTACGCGATGGGCGTGCATGAACGTAAGGCACTAATGTACATGAGGGGCTCTCGATGAGTTCCGGTAGCAAGACCAAAAAGCCCGACAGACGAACAGTCTGCCGGGCTTTTTGTTTGTGCTGTCGCAAACGCAAAGCCGGCAAGCATCGCGGCTCGCCGGACCCATAAAAAAAGGCGCCCGAAGGCGCCTTTGAGGCAAAACTGCGTATTTACGACTTATTAGAACTTGTGGCGGATGCCGACGCGAGCTGCGAGTTGGTTCTGGTTCGACGAGCCCGACAGACCGTTGATGCCAGCATGTGCTTCGGTCACACCAGTACCTGCTGCATTCAGTACTTCACCCGACGCGTGCTGGTACACACCAATCACGTACACGTCTGTACGCTTGGACAGGAAGTAGTCCACGCCGACCGCGCCTTGGTGGTACTGGGCACGCGATGCACCTTCGATGCTCGCGCCGCGCGTGTAGTCATATGCCGCGCCGACCAGCAGCGCCGGGGTCAACTGATACTTGAAGTTGATTTCCGCGTTGTTGAACGTAGCCGATTGACCTCTGACATTCGGCTGTGCGAACGCCGCGCCCAAGTTTGCGAAACGGATGTTCGAGTACGTCAGGCCAACCGTTGCGGCACCGAACGTGTATGCACCACCCGCACCGATTACCTGGTACGTGTTGGCAGACGTGTAGGCACCATAGACCGGCGAGGACACTGCGGTCGCCGGCGTAGCCGCCGTGCCACCGTTGTTGAACAGGCCGCCCGAAGCTGCCGGCGTACGTGCGTTCAAGTAACCGACGCCCAAGACCAGCGGACCGTTGTTGTAGCCAGCGCCCAACGACCAGATCTGGTTCGAAGTAAAGTTGCCCGCAACACCGCCGAAGCTGTACGTGCCGCCGAACTTCAGGCCGGCGTAATCCGCGCTGGTGTACTTGACCGTGTTGTTCGTACGGTATGCGTTGTTGAAGTTGTCGATGTCGCCCGGGTGAGCAGCGATGTAGCCGCCCCACTGGTCGCCGGCTTCCAGCGGACCAACGTAGTCGACGACGGAGTCGTACTGGCGACCCAGCGTGACCGTGCCGAACTGGCTCGACAGACCGACGTATGCTTGACGACCGAACATCAGGCCGCCTTGACCCAGCCTGCCGTTGTTCACGTCAAAGCCGTTTTCCAACACGAACAGCGCCTTCAGACCGCCGCCCAGATCTTCCGTGCCGCGCAGGCCGAAACGCGAGCCTTGCATAACACCGCTGGACAGGTTGTACAGGTGCTTGCCACCCGAGTTGGTGTTGATGTTGAAGCCTTCGTCAATGATACCGTACAGGGTCACGCTGCTCTGAGCATGTGCGACGCCTGCGAATGCGCCCAGTGCTGCGAGAGCGAGAAGCGACTTTTTCATCGAATGATCTCCAAGGATTACGAATCTTTTGTACAAGGCGAATATTTATGTAGCGTTGAGGCCTTGCTTGTCCAACTTCGCGAGAAGTTGCACGTAATGTAACAAAACGGCTACATGGCACAAAGAAAAAGGAGGGCGTCCGGAAGGCTCCTGTTTCGTTTACGCAACATGATCTAAAATCGAAATTTTGATGTCTCCGAAAGCCAAATCCGGCCTCGCCGGAGACTGCGTTTTTCTCCGCAAAGGCTTGCTGCATGGGCAGCGCAGAGTGGGGAGCCGGTTGTGAAATCAGGGAGTGCCGAATGTTTCTGGACGAGTTGATTACTGAATTTGATCGGGGTTTACGCTCAATGACTGGCGTCTCGCGCATGAGTCGTCCGTTGCCGCTTCCGCAAGAATCGGCTGCACACGCTGAGGTGCCCGAACTGTCGCCGGCCGAGCGCGCCCACTCCGCAGGTCTTATGCGCGTGAATCACGTAGGCGAAGTCTGCGCACAGGCGCTCTACCAGGCGCAGAAGCTCGCGACGAGGTCGCCCTCGCTGCGGACCGTGTTCGATCGGGCCGCCGTCGAAGAAGAAGATCACCTCGCATGGACGGCCAAGCGTCTCGAGGCATTGGACTCGCGCCCGAGTCTGCTGAATCCGGTCTGGTATGCAGGCGCCCTCGCTATCGGCCTTGCAGCCGGACGTCTGGGCGACCGCGTCAGTCTTGGCTTCATGGCGGAGACGGAGCGCCAAGTCGAACAGCATCTGGATAGCCACATGGACCGTTTGCCTGCCGCCGACCGTGAGTCGCGCGCCATTGTCGACCAGATGCGGGCCGACGAGGCCGAGCACGGCAAGGCCGCCATGGACGCTGGCGGCATCGAGCTGCCATTCCCGGCGCGCGCGTTGATGCGTGCAATGTCCAAAGTGATGACCCGTACCGCCTACTACATATAAGAGACAGCAGACGCCGGTTTTCTCCCCGCAACCGCCTCAAACTACCGTAAGTGGGACGACGCTCAAGGCGTCGTCCGTGCTCGATCCCCGAATCCCCGCCTCACACCTTCCAGCCGCCTGCCGCGATCGCTTACAGTCCGCGCCTTTCCCTCGTACTTTTCACGTATCACCTTCAGAAGCCGCAGTAGCTCTTTCTTTTATAACGATTTTCCGTTTTATGTCTGACATGAACGAGTCGCGCTAAGTCCTTGTTCTAACAAACAAATTTCGCTGAAAAACCGTCTGTCTCCCTTGACCCCCGTTTAGCGTTCCTCTAAAGTGGGAGACAGTGTGAGAAAGTGTATTTTTGTGTGATCTGACACGCGGTTTCGGGTAGATTTTTACGAATCGGGCAGCCGGCGCAAAAGCGCCGGTCAAGAGGGAGAGCTAAGTGTTCCAAGGGGCGTCGGCGCTGACTCTCGATGCGAAAGGACGGATGTCAATTCCGTCCCGCTATCGGGATGCGCTGCAAACACAGGCAGAGGGCCGGGTGACGATCACCAAGCACCCGGACGGCTGCCTGTTGCTCTTTCCGCGCCCGGAATGGGAAATCTTCCGCGACAAAGTCGACAAGCTGCCCATGAACGCCGCCTGGTGGAAGCGCATTTTTCTCGGCAACGCAATGGACGTGGACATGGACGGCGCGGGCCGCGTGCTCGTGTCGCCGGAATTGCGCGCGGCCGGCACGCTGGAAAAAGAAGTGACGCTGCTCGGCATGGGCCGCCACTTCGAGTTGTGGGACGCACAGATTTACGCCGCGAAGGAACAGGCGGCGATCGCCGAGGGCATGCCCGAAGCGTTAAAGAATTTCACGTTCTGATCGCGGCATACATATATGGCATCTGCGATGAGAAACGAATTGCAGCATCGCACGGTGCTGCTGGAAGAAGCGGTCAACGCGCTGGTCACCCGCGCGGACGGCGTTTATGTGGACGGCACGTTCGGGCGTGGCGGTCACAGCCGGCTGGTGCTGGAAAAGCTGAGCGAGTCGGGGCGTCTGATCGCTTTCGACAAAGACCCGCTCGCGATCGCCACGGCGCAGCAGATCGCCGATCCGCGCTTTGGCATCGTGCATGAGAGTTTTGCTTCACTGCGCACCGCAATTGCGGAGCGCGGGATTGAACGGGTGTCGGGCGTTTTGCTGGATCTGGGCGTGTCGTCGCCGCAAGTCGACGACCCGGAGCGGGGTTTCAGTTTCCGCGCCGACGGCCCGCTCGACATGCGGATGGACCCGACGCGCGGCGAATCTGCCGCTGAATGGCTGGCGCGGGCCACGGTGCAGGAACTGACGGAGGTGATACGAGATTATGGGGAAGAACGGTTTGCTTTTCAGATTGCAAAGGCGCTTGTTGCTCGCCGGGCAGAGTCCGACCGTCTTGGGCCTCTCGTCAGCACGGGCGAGCTTGCCCAAATCGTGGCTAACGTCGTCAAAACCCGTGAGAAGGGCAAGGATCCGGCAACCCGCACCTTTCAGGCTATACGGATTCACATCAATCAAGAGCTTGCGGAGCTGCAAGTCGTTTTAGAAGCAGCGTTAGCGCTGCTGGAGCAAGGGGGGCGGCTGGTGGTCATCAGCTTTCATTCGCTCGAGGACCGGATCGTCAAGCGGTTCATGCAGGCGCACGCAAGTACGCCTACGGTGGATCGTCGCCTGCCGATTCGCGCCGTCGACCTGCCGAGTCCCCCGCTCAAAATCATCGGCCGTGTGTTTGCAAGCGACGCTGAAGTCGCCGCCAACCCGCGCGCCCGTTCTGCCGTGATGCGCGTGGCGGAGCGAATCGCACCATGAATCGTCTCAACATTTTCCTGCTGATGATCGTGATGGGCTGTGCCTTGTCTGTCGTCAACGCAACCAATCAGCAGCGCCAGATCTTCATCCAGTTGCAGCGCGCGCAATCTCAGGAGCGTCAGCTGCAACAGGACTATTCGCAACTTCAATATCAGCAGAGCGCGCTGTCGAAAACGTCGCGCATCGAGCAGATCGCCACCGCGTCGCTAAAAATGCAATCGGTCACGACCGGCCGCACGCAATATCTGACGCTCGATCCGGGCTCGGCGAAGGCTGAAGACGCGCCGATCCCGACTTCCGGTCCGGCGTCCGCGCCTGCAACGAGCCGCAGCGGAGGCGTGCGATGAAAAAATCGTCGGCTCGCAAGAGCGTCGCCTTCTCGGCGAACCCGATCCTGTCGGTGCGCCTGCCTATGTGGCGCTCCAAGCTTGTCGTGTTCCTGCTTTTCATGGCGTTCGTCGCGCTGACCGCGCGCGCCTTCTGGATTCAGGGCCCCGGCAACGCGTTCTATCTGAAGCAGGGCGAAATTCGTTATCAGCGCCGGCTGGAACTGCCCGCCACGCGCGGCAAAATTCTCGACCGCAACGGTCTCGTGCTGGCTACGAGCCTGCCGGTGCGCGCGATCTGGGCAATTCCGGAATCGGTGCCGGACGATCTCGGCGCGGAAAAGCTGGGCGCGCTCGGCAAACTGCTCGGCATGACCGATAAGGACTTGCGCAGGAAGCTCTCGGAAGACAAGAACTTCGTGTACGTCAAACGTCAGGTGCCGGTCGACATCGCCGAAAAGGTGAAGGCGCTGGACATCCCCGGCATTTACGCGCGCGACGAGTACAAGCGTTTCTATCCGGAAGGCGAGATCACCGCTCACCTGATCGGCTTCACCAACGTCGAGGACGAAGGCCAGGAAGGCGTCGAGCTCGGCGACCAGAAGCTGCTGGCGGGCATGTCGGGCAGCCGCCGCGTGATCAAGGACCGCATGGGCCACATCATCGAGGACGTGGACGAGCAGGTCGTGCCGCACAACGGCCAGGACGTGGATCTGTCGATCGACAGCAAGATCCAGTACATCGCGTACACGAATCTGAAAGCGGCCGTCGAAAAATTCAAGGCGAAGGCCGGCGCGGCAATGGTGATCGACGTGCGGACCGGTGAAGTGCTGGCGCTCGTCAATTACCCGACCTACAACCCGAACGACCGGTCGCACATGACCGGCGACCAGTTGCGCAATCGCATCCTGACCGATACGTTCGAGCCGGGCTCGATCATGAAACCGTTCACGGTGTCGCTCGCGCTCGATCTGCACCGCGTCTCGCCGACTACACTGGTTGATACAGGCGGCGGCCGCTTCGTGCTTGACGGTGCGCCGATTACCGACGACAGCGCGTTCGGTGTCCTGACCGTCGGCGGCGTGATCCAGAAGTCGAGCAACATCGGCGCGACGAAGATTGCGATGCAGCTCAAGCCCGAAGAGATGTGGAATATGTACACGAGCATCGGTCTCGGTCAGGCGCCGAAGGTCGGTTTCCCCGGCGCGGCGGCGGGACGTCTGCGTCCGTGGAAAAGCTGGCGCCGTATCGAGCAGGCGACCATGTCGTACGGCTATGGCCTGTCGGTGTCGCTGTTCCAGTTGGGTCGCGCGTATTCGGCCATCGCGCACGACGGTCAGATCATGCCGGTGTCGATTTTCCGCACGCCTGGCGATCAGCCGGCAACGGGTCCGCAGATCTTCTCGCCGACCACCGCCCGTGAAGTACGCGCGATGCTCGAAACGGTCGTCTCGCCGGGCGGCACGTCGCCGGATGCGGCGGTGCCGGGTTATCGCGTCGGCGGCAAGAGCGGTACGGCGTATAAACACGGTCCGCATGGTTACGACCACTCGAAATATCGCGCGTCGTTCGTCGGCATGGCGCCCATGCCGAACCCGCGTATCGTCGTCGCCGTATCGGTCGACGAGCCGACCGCGGGTAGCCACTTTGGTGGCCAGGTGTCCGGCCCGGTGTTCTCGGGCATCGTCGGCGATACGTTGCGTTCGCTGAACGTGCCGCCGCAAATGCCGGTCAAGCAGATGGTGGTATCGGACGATTCCGCGTCTGCCGCGCCGTCTGCAACGCCCGCGCCGTCCGCTGCGAAAAAGATCTCGACCAGCGCCGGCGCAAAGAAGATGACGATTTCCGCGAACGCGAAGAGCCATCCGGGAGTCGTTCGATGAGCGCGCTGCGCAACAATCATCCGGCGCATCGGGAGATCGCCGAAGCGCTGAACTGGCTGCGCGCACGCGTGCAGCCGGGCGCGCATCTGCATGCCGACACGCGTTCGCTCGCCGCCGGCGACGCATTCTTCGCCTACGCAGTGGATGGCGCGGACAACCGTCCGTTCATCGACAGTGCAATTGAACGCGGTGCTGCCGCCGTACTCGTTCAGGCCGAAGGATTCAACGGCGCGATCGATGCATCTACGACGCTTGCGGTGCGGGCGTTGAACGACCTGGCCGGTTCAATCGCGAGTGCCTGGTACAACGATCCGAGCGACAGCATGCTGACGGTCGGCGTGACGGGCACGAACGGCAAGACTTCGTGCAGTCAGTGGATTTCGGCGGCGCTCACCGCGCTCGGCACACGTTGCGCGATCATCGGCACGCTTGGCACCGGTTTGCCGGGACAACTGGTGCACACCGGCTTCACGACACCCGACGCGCCGCAATTGCAGCGCAGCCTTGCGCAATTGCGCGACGCCGGCGCGCGCGCAGTCGCAATGGAAGTGTCGTCGCATGCGCTGCATCAAGGGCGCGTGAACGGCACGGCGTTCGACATCGCCGTGTTCACGAATCTCACGCAAGACCACCTCGACTATCACCGCACTTTCGAAGCGTATGAAGCGGCGAAGGCGCGCCTTTTCGCGTGGCCTGAACTGCGTGCGGCGGTGATCAATCACGACGACGCGGCCGGCCGCCGTCTGCTTGCCAGCACTCGAGGTCACGCGCGCACCATCGCTTACGGCCTCGACTCCGCGCAGAACGACGCTTCGCAAAGTGCAGTGCAAAGCGCGCCGCAAGCGGACGCGTGGTTGCTCGCGTCGAACGTGCGCGCCACCGCAACCGGCACCGCGTTCCATCTGAACACGTCCGACTGGGGCAAGGCCGACGTCGAAGTACAAACGCTCGGCGCGTTCAACGTGAGCAATCTGCTCGGCGTGCTCGGCGCATTGCTTGCCGCCGACGTGCCGTTCGACGCCGCGCTCGCCCAACTTGCGAAACTCGAATCGGTGAACGGCCGCATGGAACGCCTCGGCGGCCGCTTGCAGAACGACGAGCCGCTCGTCGTGATCGACTACGCGCACACGCCAGACGCGCTTGAAAAAACGCTGGAAGCGCTACGCCCGATGGCCACCGCGCGCGGCGGCGAACTGATTTGCATGTTCGGCTGCGGCGGCGACCGTGACGCGACCAAGCGTCCGCTGATGGGCGCAATCGCAGAGAAGATCGCGGACGGCGTCGTGGTTACGAGCGACAACCCGCGCAGCGAAGATCCGCAATCGATCATCGAGCAGATCGCAGCGGGAATGAAAGACGCGTCGAAAGCGCGCCGTATTGAAGACCGCGCGAGCGCGATCCTTCAGGCGATCCGCAGCGCCGCGCGGGAAGACGTCATCGTGCTGGCCGGAAAAGGGCACGAAGCCACACAGGAAATCATGGGCAAGAAGCGCGCTTTCTCCGATCAGGACCACGCCCGTCTCGCGCTCGCCGCGCGGGCGACGCAGGCACGGGGAGGTGGCGAATGAGCGGGCAAGGAAATGCAATGTTCTCGCTGCGTGAAGCCGCGGCGCTGATTCCCGGCGCGACCGTGATCGGCGACGACAGCGTCACCTTCGAACGCGTGTCGACCGATAGCCGCAGCGCGGGTCCGGGCGATCTCTTCGTCGCGATCAAGGGCGAGCGTTTCGACGCGCACGACTTTCTCGGCGACGTTGCAGCGCGCAACGTGACGGCGGCGCTCGTTTCGCGCACGCCGCAAGACTGGAGCGTGCCGGCGCTGCGCGTGACCGATACGCGCGTCGGTTTGGGCGCGCTGGCTCGCGGCTGGCGTCGCAAGTTCGGCATGCCGCTCGTCGCCGTGACGGGCAGCAATGGCAAGACCACGGTCAAAGAAATGATCGCGTCGATCTTCGCCGCCGCCGTCGGCGCGGATGCGCGGCTCGCGACCGCCGGCAACTTCAACAACGATATTGGTCTGCCGCTCACGCTGTTCCGTCTGAATGCGGCGCATCGGTTGGCCGTGGTCGAACTCGGCATGAATCATCCCGGCGAAACGTCGTTGCTCGCGAAGATCGCCGAGCCGACGGTTGCGGTCGTGAACAACGCGCAGCGCGAGCATCAGGAGTTCATGGCGACCGTCGAAGCGGTGGCGCTCGAGCATGCGAGCGTAATTCATGCGCTGAATCCGGACGGCGTCGCCGTGTTCCCGGCGGACGACGCTTTCGCCAGCATCTGGCGCGTGGCCGCCACCGGCAACCGGATCGTCGACTTCGCGCTGAACAGCGACGAACGCACGACCGAAGCCGCCGTCACCGGCAGGTTCGACGGCAAGCTGCTCAGCGTCGACACACCGCAAGGCCATGTCGAAATCACGCTGCAAGTGCTCGGCAATCACAACGCGCACAACGCATTGGCCGCGACATCGGCCGCCCTCGCCGCGGGCGTTTCGCTCGATGCGATCAAGCGCGGCCTCGAATCGTTCGGCGCGGTGAAAGGCCGCTTGCAGGTCAAGCATGCCGCGCTCGGCACGCTAGCCGGCGCAACGGTGATCGACGACACGTACAACGCGAATCCCGACTCGATGCGCGCCGCGATCGACGTGCTCGCGTCGCACGCTTCGCCGCGTGTGCTCGTCATGGGCGACATGGGCGAAGTCGGCGACAACGGTCCCGAGTTCCACCGCGAAATCGGCGCATACGCGAAGGAACGCGGTATCGACGCGCTGTACGCCATGGGCGACGCCTCGCGCGACGCCTGCACCGCGTATGGCGCGTGCGCGCATCACGTGGCCGACATCGGCACGCTGGTCGCGCAATTGCAGCAGGCCGGCTTCGGCGCCGCTGCAACGCTTCTCGTGAAAGGCTCGCGCTTCATGCAGATGGAGCGCGTGGTGGACGCCGTTACGAGTCCACAACCCAACGCAGCGGGCAGTACGCCCGCCGCGCACTGAAATAGAAGGACCGAAGCATGCTACTGGCGCTGGCGCAATGGCTGCAGAATGACGCAAGCTTCTTGCGCGTGTTCAGTTATCTCACTTTCCGCGCGGTGATGGCGACCATCACCGCGCTGCTGATCGGGCTCGTCTGCGGCCCGGCGGTGATTCGCAAGCTGACCGCCATGAAGGTCGGTCAGGCTGTTCGCAAAGACGGCCCGCAAACGCACCTCGTGAAATCCGGCACGCCGACCATGGGCGGTGTGCTGATTCTGCTCGGCATCGCCGTGGCCACGCTGTTGTGGGCGGACCTGACCAATCGCTTCATCTGGATCGTGATTCTGGTTACGTTCGGCTTCGGCGTGATCGGTTGGGTCGACGATTACCGCAAGGTCGTCTACAAGGACCCGCGCGGCATGTCGTCGCGCGAAAAGTATTTCTGGCAGTCGGTGATCGGTCTGTTCGCCGCGGTGTACCTCGCGTTCAGCGTGTCGGAGGCGAGCAACGTGCGCGTGTTCGACCTGTTCATGGCGTGGGTGCGCAGCGGCTTGTCGATGGGTTTGCCCGCGCGTGCCGACCTGATGTTGCCGTTCGTCAAATCGATCAGCTATCCGCTCGGCGTGTGGGGCTTCATCGTCCTGACGTATCTGGTCATCGTCGGCGCGAGCAATGCGGTCAATCTCACTGATGGTCTCGACGGGCTCGTGATCATGCCGGTCGTGCTGGTCGGCGCGTCGCTCGGCGTGTTCGCTTACGTGATGGGCAGCTCGGTCTACTCGAAATACCTGTTGTTTCCGCATATCGCCGGCGCGGGCGAATTGCTGATTTTCTGCTCGGCAATGGGCGGCGCGGGGCTCGCGTTCCTGTGGTTCAACACGCATCCGGCGCAAATGTTCATGGGCGATGTCGGCGCGCTCGCGCTCGGCGGCGCGCTCGGCACGGTCGCCGTCATCGTGCGCCAGGAAATCGTGCTTTTCATCATGGGCGGCATTTTCGTCGCGGAAACGCTTTCCGTGATGTTGCAGGTGGCGTGGTTCAAATTCACCAAGCGGCGTTTCGGCGAAGGCCGGCGTCTCTTCAAGATGGCGCCGCTGCATCATCACTTCGAATTGTCGGGTTGGAAGGAGACGCAAGTGGTCGTGCGCTTCTGGATCATCACGTTGATGTTGTGTCTGTTCGGATTGTCCACGCTCAAGTTGCGTTAAGCAGGTATTAGGGGAAGCAGGCGATGTTCGGCGAGAAGTTTCGGGATCGGCAAAAGCCGATGGTGCTCGTGCTGGGACTGGGTGAATCCGGTCTCGCGATGGCGCGCTGGTGCGCGCGGCACGGCTGTCGGCTGCGTGTGGCCGATACGCGCGAAGTACCGCCGAATCTGTCCGCACTGGAAGCGCACGGCGTGGACGCTGCTTTTGTCGGCGGCCCGTTTTCGCCTGTGTTGCTCGAAGGCGTGGATCTCGTTGCGATCAGCCCGGGTTTGTCGCCGCTCGCCGCCGACCTGCTGCCGCTGATCACCGCGGCCCGCGAGCAGGGCATCCCCGTGTGGGGCGAGCTCGAACTGTTCTCCCAAGCGCTGAGAACGCTCGGCGAGAGCGGCTACGCACCGAAAGTCATCGCGATCACCGGCACCAATGGCAAGACTACGACTACCAGCCTGACGGGCCTGCTGTGCGAACGTGCGGGCAAGAAGGTCGCGGTGGCGGGCAACATCAGCCCCGCGCTGCTCGACAAACTGAGCGAAGCGATCGACAACACCGCGCTGCCCGACGTGTGGGTGCTCGAACTGTCGAGCTTCCAGCTGGAAACAGCGCATACGTTCGAGCCGGACGCCGCGGCAATTCTCAACATCACGCAGGATCACCTCGACTGGCATGGCGGCCTCGACGCGTATGCCGCAGCGAAGGGCCGGATCTTCGGTACACAAACGGTGCGCGTGCTTAATCGCGACGACGCGCGCGTAATGGCGCTCGCGCCTTCCGACGCTAGCGACATCGAAGTCGTGACCTTCGGCGTAACCGAACCGAAGAGCGACGGCGACTACGGTCTGTTGCGCGACAACGGCATGATCTGGCTCGTCGAAGCACACGATCTCGACGCGAGCGACGAACCCGCACCGAAGCGTCGTCGCAAGAACGAAGCGGTTACGCCGCCGAACATTGCGCTGAAGCGCCTGATGCCGGCGGACGCCTTGCGCATTCGCGGCCTGCATAACGCGGCCAACGCGCTTGCCGCCTATGCGCTCGCTCGCGCCATCGGCCTCCCCGGCGCGCGTCTTTTGCATGGCTTGCGCGAGTATCACGGCGAGCCGCATCGCGTGGAACTGATTGCATCGATCGACGGCATTGATTATGTCGACGACAGCAAGGGCACTAACGTGGGCGCGACGGTTGCCGCACTCGACGGTCTCGCGCAGCGCGTCGTGCTGATTGCAGGCGGCGACGGCAAGGGCCAGGACTTCGAGCCGCTTGCCGCGCCGGTCATGCGCTGGTGCCGCGCAGTGATGCTGATTGGCCGTGACGCGCCGCAGATTCGCGCGGCGCTCGAAGAGACCGGCATCGCGATGACTGACCACGCCACGCTCGAAGAAGCGACGCGCGCGGCAACGGCGCTCGCGCAACCGGGCGACGCCATCCTGTTGTCACCGGCTTGCGCGAGCTTCGACATGTTCAAGGGTTATGCGCATCGTGCGGCGGTGTTTCGCAGCACGGTAGAAGAAATCGCGGCCGAACGGGGGACGATGATATGAGCTGGTCCGAACGATTCGGTTCACGCGCCACCGCCAATAGCGACCCGGCAAGCGCCACGCGCGCTGCCGGCCGCACGGGCGGCAGCGGTCTCGCGAGCGCCGTCAACGGTGTGCGGCCGTTGCGCTCGCGCATGCTCGACTACGATCATTCGCTGCTGTGGGTGGTCGTCGCGCTGCTCGGGCTTGGCGTGGTGATGGTGTACTCCGCGTCGATCGCGATGCCCGACTCGCCGAAGTACGCGTCGTACCGCGACTACGCGTTCCTCGTTCGCCAGATCATTTTCGTGGTCATGGGCGCGGTGGTCGGCGTCGTGGCGTTCCGCGTTCCGATTTCGACGTGGGACAAATACGCGCCCAAGCTATTCCTGATTTCGCTCGTCGCTCTGGTGATCGTGCTGATTCCGCACGTCGGCAAAGGCGTGAACGGCGCGCGCCGCTGGATTCCGCTCGGCATCACGAACATGCAGCCGTCCGAAATCATGAAGCTCGCGGTGACGATCTACGCGGCGAACTACACGGTACGCAAGCAGGAATATATGCACAGCTTCGCCAAAGGCTTTCTGCCGATGGCGATGGCGGTGGGTTTTGTCGGCGCATTGCTGCTGCTCGAGCCGGACATGGGCGCGTTCATGGTGATCGCGGCGATCGCGATGGGCCTGCTGTTTCTCGGCGGCGTGAACGGCAAGCTGTTCGGTGGGCTTGTCGCGACCGCGGTCGGCACGTTCAGTTTGCTGGTCTGGGCATCGCCGTGGCGGCGCGAGCGGATCTTTGCTTACCTGGACCCGTGGGACGACCGTTACGCGCAGGGCAAAGCTTATCAATTGACGCACTCGCTGATCGCGTTCGGCCGCGGCGAGTGGTTCGGCGTGGGTCTCGGCGGCAGCGTCGAGAAGCTTAACTATCTGCCAGAAGCGCATACCGACTTCATTCTCGCGGTGATCGGCGAGGAACTCGGCTTTGTCGGCGTGCTCGTCGTGATCCTGATGTTTTACTGGATCGTGCGCCGCGCGTTCGAGATCGGCCGTCAGGCGCTCGCGCTTGATCGCACGTTCGCGGGCCTGGTCGCGAAGGGCGTCGGCATCTGGTTCGGCGCGCAGACGTTTATCAACATGGGCGTGAACCTCGGCTTGCTGCCGACTAAAGGCCTGACGTTGCCGCTCGTCAGCTATGGCGGCTCCGGCATCTTGCTGAACTGCGTCGCCGTCGCGGTGTTGATGCGCGTCGACTATGAAAATCGTGTGTTGATGCGTGGGGGGAAGGTATGACCCTCACGCAGCAACGCACGATTTCGGCGAAGGCTAACTTCGTGCGCAAGGCGCGCGAAGTTAAGCGAAGCGGCCGCAGCCACAACCGGTTTTCATTCATGTTGATGCGTG
>Ga0256795_1000380_pt1 | contig 19356 bp, 10 predicted proteins | sample MC6MC0946MT_FD_186353 | JGI IMG/M metagenome (GOLD analysis project Ga0256795, IMG submission 186353) | Metatranscriptome of enriched soil aggregate microbial communities from Iowa State University, Ames, United States - MC6-MC0946-MT... | ecosystem: Environmental > Terrestrial > Soil >... | reverse complement strand
TCCTTGTTTATAATCCTGATTGGTAAAATCAAAATTAGCCATTAAGAGATTTCTGATTTCGCTGAATGCATCATTTTTATTTAATTGAATTTCTTCAATCGTATTGTTTGAAGTTGTCTGAGCTTTTACGTTACCTGCGATTGCTGTTAATCCTAATGCGAAAAGAGAAGCAACAAATATTTGAATTTTATTTTTCATATGTAGATTTTTTATTGTTTTTTAATTGTCATATGTTATCGCCACCGGTTTAATTTTAAATATATCAAAAGTATGATTTGCGATTTCATAATCATCTGATTTTAAATTATATATTAAACTTGTTTTGAATTCTAAATCAAAGATATAAAAAAATATTCATACAAATTTCACATTGAGTTAACATTGAGTTAACATTAAAATGCAAAATACTGATAATCAATAAAATAGATTTTTAAAATAATTGAAAAGTTAATATTGGGAATAAATTTGAGCATAAAAAAGGTTAAACAAAAGTTTAACCTGAAGAATTTATTTTTAAAATTTAAAATCCAATTAATTTTGAAATATGACTTCCTAATTCCATTAACTTGGGTGTTTTGTCTGCAAAATCTACACCTAAAAATGTAATATTTTTCCAATCATTTACTCTTTTTCCTAAATCAAAAATTGTATCATGCCATTTTCTTAATTTTGTTTTAGATTCTTGGACTGCTTCTTCTGTTTTAGCTTGTTTCAATTCTATCAAATCTTTCATTCCATCTATGAAAATGTCTTTCCAATCGTCATTCTCTATTTTTAATTGCTGAAATTCTTTTAATATTTCCTCAGCTTTTAAAATATCTGGATTCGTTGAATATGAATTGAAATTATTTGTTTGAGTATTGTTCTCTCCCCCAAATTGGTTACCGTTAAATATTGAACTTGATCCAAAGTTAAATTGATCCATAATAATTAATTGTCTTGTTTATTATATTTTCCTCCAAACTGGCTATTTAAAATTTGTGCATAATCACCAATATTAAAAATTGTTGTTGGAATATTATTTTTTATTTTTTCAATTTCTTCTTGAGTATAGGAATTAATTATATGTTTACCATAGATTACATCTAATAGTTCAAAAATATTTATTGGATTATAAGATTCTGGACATTCTACAGTAAATCTGTTATTTTTGGTTCTATTAATTAAATCAGATTTTAAAAATTTATGATCTTCATCATTATCTTTACATTTGCTACAATTACAAGGTATTAATTCTTGAATTTTAATATTCTCAAACCAATCTTTTTGTATATCGATTAATTCATTTCTAATCTCATTTAAAACTAAAACTTTATTTTCTCCTACTACACTTATTTTAATATATTTATTTGCATCATTTTTCATAAAATATTCTTCAATTTTTGCAACTGAATTATCTTTATTAATTATTCCTGAACTATTTGACAATAAATTATCTTTAATATAATCACTTAATCTAACAAGCAATCTTGCAATTAATCCAGAAGGCATGACCTCATATTTAAAAAGTATAGATAGAGTATCTTTTGAGAAATCAATATTATTTTCCGGTAGTTTATTAGGCATTAATAAAGGAACAACAAATTCTTGATCATTTACTGTATAACAAATATCAAGTTGGTTTTTTAACATTAATCTTAGAATATTATCAAATTCACTTTTACTATAAGATATAGATTTAGTTTCTGAAATTTCTGCCATGTATTTTTCATACCAATCTCTATTAAACCGACCATTTTTCTCTTCAATATCTTTACATGTAATAATACCATATATTGCATCAATTAACCAATGTGGGTTTAATATTATTAAATGATTTAAATTTTCATCATCCTCATAATAAATTACTTTTCCTATTATATCTAAATAATTTAGAGCGTTTTTTACAACGCTTACTTCAGAATAGCCCAAATCAATGCATAATTTTTCAAACTCTTGAATAGTAAGATAATTTTTATTTTCCTTAAATCTTTTTTCATCTATATTTTCAGCAATACTTTTACAATATTTTGGATAGTCTTTACCAATATGTGGTAAATTACAAATTGATTTGTCTATATAATTTTTTAACTCTAAAAACCTTTCTTTATCTTGTGATATGTCTAAGAAAAATTCTCTAAAACTAAACCCAAGTTTTTTGTATTTCTCCGCATCAAAATTTGTTGACTTACTATTTCTGTTTATTTGGTTGAAAAATAATATTATTTCTTTATCATTACCATTAAATAATTTTAGTTTGTACATCCAATTATCTAAATTTGTATTATCTTTTCTGTCATCTGAGACTAATACAAAAACAGAATTTTTCTTCAAAAAGTATTGATGTAAAGGATATTGTTTTTCTTGTCCCCCAAAATCCCAAATATTTATTAGTAATTTTTGTTGATTATTTTCGTTATCACTTATTATATAATTATTTTGAATCTCAACACCTACTGTTTCTTTTATTTCTGTTTTTTCTGGAATTTGGTAATTAATGTTAAATAATTTTTTTCTCAAAGAGGTTTTTCCATGCTTAGGTTCTCCTACAATTAATAATTTTCCTTCATATAATTTTTCATATCCATATTTTTCAATTTCTTCAAAATATTTCAGAATTTCAGAGTTCCCTTCTTTTATAATCTTTTCTGGAGGATTTTGAAGAGGGTTGTTGTAAAGATTAATAATATTGTGATAATAATTATCTTTCTCATCAATAAGTATTTTAAAATTTTTTTTTATAAAAAAAAGGATTGGTTTTGCACTATTTATCTTATTACTTGAGAGATTAACATTTTTAACTTTTTTTAATTCATTCAAATTTTCAATCTCAACAATTTGATTTGATGATAAATTAAGATTAATAATATTTTTTAATTTATTCAAGTTTTTAATCTCTGAAATTTGATTTGATGATAAATAAAGATCTGTAAGTTTTTTTAATTTATCCAAACTTTTGATTTGTAAAATCTGATTTGAAAATAAACTAAGGTTTGTAAGATTTTGTAATTCATCTAAATTTTCAATCTCCGAAATTTGATTTGACGATAAGCTAAGATTAAGGAGACTTTGTAATTCATTCAAATTCTCAATCTCTGTAATTTTATTTTCTGATAGATCAAGAACGGTCAAATCTTTTAATTCATTCAAATTTTTAATCTCTGAAATTTGATTTGATGATAGACTAAGATTTGCAAGGTTATTTAATTCATCTAAATTTTTGATTTCTGTGATTTGATTCGATGATAAATAAAGTTTGGTGAGATTTTTTAATTCATCTAAATTTTTAATCTCTGTTATTTGATTCGATGATAAATAAAGTTCTATAAGATTTTTTAATTCATCTAAATTTTTGATTTCTGTGATTTGATTTGATGATAAATAAAGTTTAGTAAGATTTTTTAACACATTCAAATTTTTAATCTCATTAATTTCATTTGAATGTAAATAAAGTTCTATAAGGTTTGTTAACTCATTTAAATTTTTAATCTCCGTAATTTGATTTGATGATAAATCAAGATTTATAAGGTTTTTTAAGTAATTTAAATTTTTTATGCTATCGATTTTATTTCTTGATAGATCGAGATTTGTAAGATTTTTTAATGTATTCAAATTTTTAATCTCTAAAATTTGATTTGATGATAAATCGAGATCTGTAAGGTTTGTTAACTCATTTAAATTTTTAATCTCTGTAATTTGATTTGATGATAAATCAAGACTTATAAGGCTTTTTAAGTGATCTAAATTTTTTATATCACTAATTTGATTAAAAGCTAAATTAAGGTTTTTAAGGTTTTTTAAATCACTCAAAATTTCAATTGAATCAATATTATTAAATATTAAATTAATTCCTAAAATCTTTCCTTTTGTATCCACTTCGTAGTTGTTTCTATACTCAAATGACATTAAATTCCCATTTTTAGGAAGCTCTTTTAATCTTATTTTATATGCTTTTTCTAATTTTAGAATTTCGTTAGTTTTACTCATGTTATTCGTTTTCCCCAAAAATAAATAAAAAAACCACAATTTGCATTGTGGTTTTCCTTATTATGTGATTAATATTTTACATCTCCTTCTTCAAATACTTCCCTGTCAAACTTTTCTTCGACTTGATAATTTCTTCAGGAGTTCCTTTGGCAATAATCTCACCGCCGTATTTTCCACCTTCCGGTCCTACATCAATAATATGATCTGCCAATTTGATGACATCCATATTATGTTCAATAATAATAAATGAATTTCCTAGTTCTACCAACTTATTAATAGCATCCATTAGAATCTTCACGTCTTCAAAATGAAGACCGGTTGTTGGTTCATCAAGAATGTATAATGTATTTCCGGTCTGTCTTTTTGCAAGTTCTGTTGCTAATTTGATACGCTGTGCTTCACCTCCGGAAAGTGTGGTCGATTGTTGCCCCATTGTGATGTAACCTAAACCAACATCTTGCAAAGTTTTTACTCTTGCAAAAATTTTAGGAATTGGCTGGAAGAAATCTACCGCTTCATCAATCGTCATATCCAACACATCAGAAATTGATTTTCCTTTGTAACGAACTTCCAAAGTTTCTCTGTTGAAACGTTTTCCGTTGCAGGTTTCGCAATGCACATAAACATCGGGTAAAAAGTTCATTTCAATGACTTTCAAACCGCCACCTTGACAAGTTTCGCATCTTCCTCCTTTTACGTTAAAAGAAAATCTTCCAGGTTTGTACCCACGAATTTTAGATTCAGGCAATTCTGAAAATAAATTTCTGATGTCGGTAAACATTCCTGTATAAGTTGCAGGATTTGAACGTGGTGTTCTTCCAATCGGAGTCTGGTCTACATCTACAATTTTATCGATGTTATCAAGACCTTCCACTTTTTTGTAAGGCAAAGGTTCCTGAACAGCTCTGTAGAAATGCTTGTTTAAAATCGGATATAAAGTTCCGTTAATCAAAGATGATTTTCCGCTTCCTGAAATTCCTGTAACCACAACCAATTTCCCTAACGGAATATCAAGCGTTACATTTTTAAGATTGTTTCCTGTTGCTCCTTTTAGTATAATATTTTTACCGTTTCCTTCTCTTCTCACTTCCGGAATGGCAATTTTTCTCTTTCCTGTAATATAATCTGCGGTAATTGTATCGGCATTCAGCAAATCTTTTGGTTTTCCCTGCCAAAGAATTTCTCCACCAAATTTTCCGGCTCTCGGACCAATGTCTAAAACCTCATCGGCTTCCATGATCATATCTTTGTCGTGTTCTACAACCAAAACAGAGTTTCCGATGTCGCGAAGATTTTTTAATGAATTAATAAGCCTTTCGTTGTCTCTTTGGTGCAATCCAATACTTGGTTCATCCAAAATATAAAGAACGTTAACCAATTGTGAACCAATTTGTGTTGCCAAACGGATTCTTTGAGATTCTCCACCAGAAAGAGTTTTTGAACTTCTGCTCAAACTTAAATAATCTAAACCTACATCCAGTAAAAACTGAAGTCTGGTTTCGATTTCCTTTAAAATTTCATGAGCAATAATCGAATTTTTCTCTGAAAATTTATCTTTTACATCAGCCAGCCAATCTTTTAAGTCCGATAAACTTAAACCGTTGATTTCAGCGATATTTTTTCCGTCAATTTTAAAACTCAAACTTGAAGGTTGAAGACGCGCTCCTTTACATTCCGGGCAGGTTTCTTCAGTCGTGAAATGTCTTTCCAGCAAAATTGCTTCGTAAGACTCTCTTTCCTCAATCAATTCTTCCATAAAGGGAATCAAACCATCAAAACTGATCTTGATTTTTTTGGAAATTCCTGCGTATTTTAAATCTTTATTAAATTCTTTATGACAACCATTGTAGATATAGTCCAAAGCTTCTTCCGGAATATCTTTAAAAGACGTTGCCAATCCTAAACCAAAAATTTCAAGAATATTTTTGATTTGAGAAAGTACAAATTTATTAGATTTTATATCTTCCAAAGGCAACAAAGCACCCTGATTGATTGATAATTTAGGATTTTCAACAAAATAATCGGTGTTGATTTTTTTAATTGTTCCTAAGCCTTTACAACTTGGGCAACTTCCTTTCGGCGAGTTAAAAGAAAAAGTATTTGGTTCCGGTAAAGCCAATGAATGACCGGTTTCGGCATCCATTAAATTTTTAGAAAAATATTCAATCTCTGTACTTCCCAGCTTTTGAATCCCGATTAAACCTTCTCCCATTTCCATTGCTGTACGCAACGATTTTTCCATTCTCGCTTCGGATGCGCTTTCTCCAATAATCCAACGGTCGATTACAATATCGATGTCGTGGGTTTTGTATCGGTCTAGTTTTAAATCATATTCAATGTCCTGCAATTCACCGTCAATTCTTGCCTGTCCGTATCCTTTTTTGGCCATCTGAACAAAAAGTTCGTGATAATGCCCTTTTCTGGAACGCACAACCGGCGCCATCAACATGATTTTCTCGTTCTTATAATTTTCTTTAATCGTTTCCAGAATCTGATCTTCAGTATAGCTTACCAATTTTTTTCCCGTTGTTTGAGAATAAGCATCAGAAACTCTCGCAAACAAAAGACGAAGGTAATCGTACAGTTCCGTAACGGTTCCTACAGTTGAACGAGGGTTTTTATTGGTTGTTTTCTGCTCAATAGCAATTACGGGCGAAAGACCTTCGATTTTATCAACATCAGGACGTTCCAGCCCTCCCAAAAACTGTCTCGCATAAGCAGAAAAAGTTTCGATGTAACGACGCTGACCTTCCGCAAAAATCGTATCAAAAGCCAATGAAGATTTTCCACTTCCCGAAAGACCCGTAATTACGACCAATTCGTTGCGCGGAATTTTTACATTAATATTTTTAAGATTGTGTTCACGAGCTCCGTAAACTTCTATATATTCAGTTGATTTACTCATAATTTGGTGTGACTTTACCTGAAAATCACGATGTGCAAAATTACGGAATTTTATGGAATTTATCGTGTTAAAAAATGTTAGTTTCTCATCTGTGAAATTAGAGATATTTTATCCATTTTAATTTTAAATCTATAGACTTGTTATTAATAATTACGCCTATATATTTTAATTTTCTTTTTAGATTTTCGTCAATTCAAGTGTTTTTCATAACGAAGTGGAGAAAAAATATATCGAGAATAGAATTTGTTCTCAAAATTAAGAGCTTCTCGATACAATTTTTTTCAAAATTCTACTTGAAGTGACGAAAACGAGTCAAAATACACAATAGGTAATAATTACCTCTAAAAATTTCCCGTGTTTTCTGTATAAAAAAATACCGATGAATTTTCCATCGGTATTTTTATCTAAATTAAGTTTATGAATTTATTTCACAAACGAGTTGTAAGAATTTAAGACAGATTCGTAAGCAGAATCCATTTCCTGAATATTGCTATCCGGAATTTTTCCTGTAGATTTTGAATCTCTGATTAGCTTTCTAAATTTATCTAAAAAATCAGAGGCTTTTTGATTTACACTTTCAAACTGAGTTTTTTTGTAAGCGTACTGCTGTTCTTTTACATTAAAAACTTTTTTGCTGTTATCTGCAACTACCTTTTCAAACTCATCATACTTTTTCTGCGCTTCAGCTTCATTAAAACTTCCTGTGTATTGTTTATCTAAAACATCCATCACAGAATCCATAGAACTCATCAAACCTTTAGAAGAAACTATAAATTCTTTCATCGGATGATCTTTAAGAATCACTTCTTCTGCAGCATCGGTTGCAGGTTTTATTTTTGTTAAAATATTTTCTCCCGCCGTAAAAAACGCCTGTGCTTCTGCAGTAATATCTTTTTGCAAAGCTTCAGCTTTCACACCTTTATCATCTTTATAATCTTCGGAAGTAATATATGATTTTAGTTCTTCATATTTTTTTTCTATGCTTTCTCTTTTTGTTTTGTAGGTACTAAAATCGGTCTCAATTACCTTTTTATCATTTTCAAAACCAGACGGAACATCTTTTATTTTGCTAAGGGAATAATCCATAGAGCCAATTACAACCGGCATGCTGTAAACTGTTTCGCCTTTAGATTTTTTAACAGCAGCTTCTGCATATTTTACGATATTTTCAATATGTCTTGAAGAGGTTTTGTAAGAATCTAAGAAATCGTTATTAAAATCTATAATCGCCTGAGATTCGTTTTCTCCGGCTTTCAGAACGGCATTTCCTATTTTATCCATTCCTTTTTTACAGCTTACACTTGCTGCGCTCAGCGACAAAGCGAGTGCAACCATCATTATTTTTTTCATATTTTATATTTGGATGTTAAAATTAATTTTCAAAAAAATCGGTGTCTTCATTGCTTATTTTCACGAGATATTCTATTCCGTCAATTGCTTTTGCTACAATCTGGTTTCGCAAAATGTTTGCCATATTTTCCCAATACATTCTTCCGTAGAAAGAATAATTGTTGGGTACAATTTCCACCTCAACGGTTCTTACAAAACCTTCTTTTGGTTTGTTGCTGATCATGGTTCCGCGTTTAACACGAACATCTTTCATTTCGTCTTTCAAAACCATTCGACAATAGTTTTTAACATCTTCCAGAGAAATGATTTTATCTCTCGTCGTTAAAGCATATTTATAAGCCTGAATACTGTCTGAACCTTTCTGCTCTTCCGCTCCGCCAATTGTTTCTGTCAGCAAAATCATAGACTGCGACTTCAACTGATTTGAAAGCTCAGTTCCGGGACGCATGTGATTGGCAAAAGTACAATGCGTAATCCAAAATGCTGCGTAAGTGTGATCTGTTTTTTCAACAGGCTCCATAATCACGTAGTTGAGTTCCTGTCTGATGTTTCTTTTGGCATTATTTACTTTTTGCACCATCGATTTCATTTTATCAGACATTTCTCCCAACATTCCTTTTACATTATCACGGTTTAATAATGAAAATGCTGCAATTTCGTCTCTTGTCAGTTCAAGAACATTAGAAATCATATCAACCGCATTTCTGTTGTTGAAACGTTCCATCCCGCCTTTTCTTACGGTGTACAAACCTTTTTTAAGATTATCTGAAGGTGTGAAAGGAATTTCGGTATATTTTCTTCCTTCTCCATCCTGAACTTCATCTACATATAGGAAATATTCGGCTTCCTCGGTAATCAGCGGGATATTATTTCCCATGATATCTAAACTGTATTCTGTTTTTTTCCAGCCACGGTTGTATACCGGAAAAGCATTTAAGACAAAAGTAAAGTTATCTAAGATTTCTGCCGAAAACTGTGGCGGAAACTCAAAAGTTAACCATAAATATTCTTTTCCGTTCAGGTATTTTTCAATTTCTTCTCTTCCTTTTAAAAAATCTAAATCCTGTGGAAGTTCTTTTGTGAAAAGATCTCTTGAAAGACCTGTAACCTCAATAAATTTATGACTGTAAATGCTTTTGATATCCTCAATAATTTTTGTTTTTATCGATTGCTCATGAAATATCTGTTCGTATCCTTCCCTCTCATTATTTTTCACATAAGATATTCCTTCCTTAATGAACATAGGATTTCCGTTGCTTGAAACCGTGCTGTAAGGTAAAAGCTTATACACAAAATCAAGATGTTCAAAGGCAGGATTTGAGCAATAAAGACTTAATGTTTTCGGAAACTTTTCGTTGGTAAACTTCGAAACATCAATTCCGATGGTTACTTTTCTGTAATCTTCCGGCCTTCCCTGAAATCTTGAGATTGGAATTTTATTCAATCTTTCATCTAAACTGTAGCATGTATTCCCGACAAACATAATTGCAGTCTGTGCTTTATTTGTTCTTACGCTTCCAATGGGTGTAAAAGGAATATTCAACTGTTTATCTGATTCCGATTTTACCGTGGAGTTCATGTGTTTTTTGAAAAAAAACTCAGTGTGCTCCAGCAAAATTTCAGAGGACTCATCCGGTGAAGTATACGCCAAAGCATGAGCCGGAATCGGGTGTGTATAAATTGACGGTGTTAATAGCTTGGCAAGTTTTTCTAAAATTCTTGCATTAACGGTTTGAATTTCATTATTCGCTTTAAAAACTTCGGTGCTGAATGCATCAATCAGTAATTTTACAAAAGGATCTAATGACTGTGGACTTTTCAGTCCCCAAACTTTTGTAGCATTCTGAAGCATTCTCGCTTTTACGGATTCTTTGGAATAAATATTCTGATCTAAATTCATAAAATTTTATTACAAATAAATATTTAGTCGATGGACATCGGGCTTAGAAAAAGTTCGGTAGAAAAACTGAAACGCTCCCCTGTAGCTTCCATTTTTGCATTAATTCCTATTTTTACTTTTTTCTTGATTTCCGTATGTTCTTTGGTATCATAGTTATGCTCTACAAGTTTTACATGAGCATCAACTTGTGGCTGTACAATTCGCGGCTCGTATTGTAAGATTTGTCTTTTAAGACTTTTTACAAATACACTTTCCCAAACTGCTGATGTTACGCCATTATCGAATTCCAGATTCCAAACATCGTTTCCGTAGTTGTCATCATATCTGTTTTCGCCTTTTTTTGTCGTGATTAGAAGCATAATGTTGTGAGCGATGCTTTCTCCCATATCGCAGGTATCGATACTTCCCCCTTCAGACATGAGTGTAGAAGGCACAAAAGGCATTCTGTAATTTGGTGTGTCCATAAGTGATATTTCGTTATTTCTCTTTGGTGTTAATTAAAACGAAATACCAATTTAATCATTTTTGATAAATAATGAGTTATTGAATATTAAAATTATTATTAAAAGAAGGTTTTTTTTCCGTTTTGAAAAGCAATGAACTTTCACATGGAAATTCATTGATGTATTAAGCGAGATTTGGAATAAAAATACTTTGAATTTTTATATAGCATACAAAAACTTTTTAAAGCAAAGATTTATATTGAAATTTTATATTTAAGAAGCAAAGGCAAATAAATTTGCTTCGCTAAGCTTATAAAAAAGATGTATAATTGGCTTGGTGATTTTCTTTAATTATTTTTAAAGAATAGGAATTAAATTTTGTTGAAAAAATACAACGATAATTAAAATAAATGCTTTTCAGTTGCTTCTTATTTGGACTGTTAAAAAAACCATGTCAAGGTTTGAAACCTTGACATGGTTGATCTTAAATCTGATCAGTTGATGAAAGGGATACTTTTTGAATAGTGCCGAATTTTATAGCCCCGATTGAACGACATGTTTGAGCTCTTTTTCTTTCTTTTTTGGCGGCGGCTCTGCCGCCGCCAAAAAAGAAAGAAAAAAGCGAGTAGTGAAAGCGGGAATTAGCTCCTAAAAAAATTATTGATCTGTTTTTTTATTTCTATTGATAAGATAATAAACAGGTAACCCGAGAAGAACAATTAAAAATCCCGGCCAAGTGTATTGTTGTTTATAAATTAAAAGCAATACGCAAAAAGCGGTTCCGATTAAAAGGTAAATTATCGGAGTAATTGGATATAGCCAAGTTTTGTAAGGTCTTTCGAGATTAGGCTGTTTAATTCTCAAGTAAATTACTCCGAAAACAGTGATCATGTAAAACAATACAATGACAAATGAAATCATGTCTAAAAGGTTTCCGTATTGTCCGCTCAAGCAAAGTAATGATGCCCAAATTCCCTGCATCCAAAGTGCATTTCCGGGAACCTGATTTTTGTTGTTGCCAACTGCAGATTTAAAGAACAATCCATCTTTTGCCATCGTCTGAAAAACTCTTGCTCCGGCTAAAATTAATCCGTTGTTACATCCGAATGTAGAGATCATCACCAAAACAGCGATAATTACTGTTCCTGCGCTTCCAAAAATATTCTGTGAAGCAGCAACCGCCACTCTGTCATTGGCAGCAAACGCAATAGAATCTCTGTCTAAAGCATTAATGTAAACAAAATTTACGGCGATGTATAACAACATTACTGCTGAAGTCCCCAAGATCATTGCTTTCACAACATTCTTCTTAGGATTTTCAATTTCTCCTGAAACAAAAGTTACGCTCTCCCAAGCAACCGAACTAAACACCGAACCAACCATTGCGGCAGCGATTCCGCCCATCAAAGTCATTCCGGAGATAGATTCCCACCCCGATTGTAAAAAGATGCCTTTATCGTCCTGTTTTAAGTTATTGAAAGAATCTGTTCCAAAGCTGAAATTTTCAGCCAGGTGAGAAACGTCTACTAATATGAATCCTAAAGCAATTAATCCAAGGAGCGCAATGATCTTCGATCCTGTAAAAACATTTTGAAGTAGTTTGCCACTTTCTACTCCTCTTGTATTGATGTAGGTCAATAAAATAATCACTGCGATTGCCAAGATCTGAATCCAGGTGATCTGAAATGTTCCGCTCTGGAAAATGGGTGCTGCATTATTTAATTCTGGAACAAGATATGCGGTAAATTTTCCGAATGCCATTGCAACCGCAGCAATTGTTCCTGTCTGAATCACGGTAAACAATCCCCATCCGTAGAGGAAACCCATTTTTTTACCGAAAATCTCTGTAAGATACGTGTATTGTCCGCCAGCTTTTGGGAAAAGCGATGACAGTTCGCCATAGCTTATCGCTGCAGCAACAGTCATAATTCCGGTGATCACCCAAACAACGATCATCCAGTATCCGGAACCCAGATTCCGCATCATGTCGGCGCTTACGATAAAAATTCCGCTTCCAATCATCGAACCCATTACCAACATAATGGCGTCCCATAGTTTTAGTTTTTTCTGCATATTCAAATATTCGGTTCAAATATAGATAAATCTGCAATTGTTTTTCATTTTTGTTTTCGATTTCTAAATGACCTGTTATTTATCAAGTTTATAATCATTCTAAATTCAAATATTATTGTTAATTTTGGAAAAAATATTAATAATGAAATTTAAGGCAATATTAGTTTTAGCAGCAGTAAGCGTATCTACTTTGGCTTTTGCTCAGGAAAAGAAAAAAATGGGTCCACCGGAAGGTAATGCAATCGTAGGAGACACTTATGGGTCTGCAGTAGCTTCTTCTGTAGAATCTAAAGCTATCTCTGTTGAAAAATTAGGCAAAAAGCTTAAAAAAGAAAATAAAAAAGTTGAAAACGTAGCCGTAAAAGGTAAAGTAACAGACGTTTGTGAGAAAAAAGGATGTTGGCTAACCATTCAAACTGAAGATAATTCTCAGTTTTTTGTAAAAATGAAAGATTATGCATTCTTCGTTCCAACAGCTTTGAAAGGAAAAACAGTTGTATTAGACGGAACTGCTGAAAGAAAAGTAACTTCTATTGACGAGCAGAAACATTACGCAGAAGATGCTAAAAAACCTCAGGCAGAAATTGATGCAATTACTCAACCTAAAGAGGAAATAAGATTCGTAGCCAACGGAATTAAAGTGGTCAACTAATCAGATTTAAAAATACTGTTTTGATATGCTTTGATTTTTATCAGCATGACAGAAATATAAAACAAAACGCGGAACAAATTGTTCCGCGTTTTTTAGTCTTCTATTTTGAAATTAACTTCTGCTTCCAGTTTGGGATATTTCGCATCAGAAATATATCTTTTTCCAGTACAGTCAATTTCCAGCCAGCCCTTTCTTTTCTTCACATCTCCCGCTTCTGCCACAAAAGGAATAAATGAAATTTCATCTTTACCTTCTTCATAAACTTCTCTGTACTGAACCGCAATGTCTAAAATGCATTCATGATCCGTATTTAATTTTACGTTTCTATACACAACATCATAATGCGTTTCCTGATTCTCGGGAATTTCCTGATAAGCTTCCCAACCTGTAATATCTGAGTCAAGTTCACTTATTGATTTTAGAGCATAATACAAAGCAATCGTATAATATTTTCTGGTTTCTTTTCTGGAATAATCATCTGCAAAATGTCCGCCTTCAAAAAGGATGGTCGGCATTCCTGCTTTTATAAAATTATCTCCCGTAGAAGTGGGATAAAACTCATCAGAATATCTTCCAATTTGATTAGGAATTAATTCTTTCAAGTGGTTGTAAATATCCGCAATTACCGCCATGCATTTTTTCCGGTTATCGGTAACAGTTCGCTCTACATTTTCTGAAGGTGCCAAAAAGGATAATGTTGCCGGATGAATTCCATCGGTGGTAAAAATCGTGCGTTGCTCGTGAAGATTCAGAGCATAATCGTATTTCTTTGAAGTAGCCAGATTTTTCAGAAATTTGATCTCCTTACTTGCTTCATTATGGAAGTCTCTATTAAGATCTATTTCCGATGCATTAAGCCTCGTCCATTTTTCAGAACCATCTGGATTTAGCATAAAGATAAAGTCTAAACTTATCTTACTGAAAAGACCTTCTTTTAATTCGGGCGCTTTATCTAAACTCTTCAACAAATCAAGCATGGCATGCGTTGCATTAGATTCATTCCCGTGCATTTGTGACCAAGCTAAAATATTGATTTTACCAGTTCCTAAACTTAACTTATAAATGGGTTTATCTAAATAAGACCTTCCGATCTCTTGAATGTAATCTTTGAGATTAGTCTGTAAGTAAGAAAATAATTTTTCAGGAGAAATATAGCGATTAGGAAAATCAGAATTTGCAGTGTAGAAATGTTCAAAGTTCATTAATAATAATTTACATTTTTCAAAATTAACCATTTTGGTTTTAAAAATAAAATTCACATTTGTAAAAAGAATAAACAGCACAAACTGCCATTTTGTCTGTTAGTAAAATTGTTAATTAACAATATTTCAATTGAACAACAGCAATTAGCTAATATTCAGACACTTATGATGTTTAAATAAAGCGAAAAACGAAATGTGCTTTAAGTGAATTTACACATGTTTTCATAAAAATGTGCTTAAATAAATTAAACAAAATATTTGTTGATAAAATCATTATTTAATCAATATACAAATGTTAATTGTGAATAACTTCAGTTCTAAATCACCTTAATAAGTATAGAAAAAGACTTTTAATTAAGATTTTTAGGAAAAACTCTAAAATAATTATTCATTTATCCTTAAAAACTATTAAAAGTATTTACCAATCGTAAATGACAACTATGAATTAAAATTTATCGGTAGGAATAATGTTAAAACCTGCCTTTTAATACTACTTAGGCTCTCTCCTACTCAATAGAGTTTTTAAAGGGACTAACATTACTTATTAATCTCAAAAAAAAGAATTTAACAATGCCGTTTATCTTCAATTATTTTTCAAATTTACATTAACAATCTTGCTTCTTCACTTATTTTAAGTAGAATCTTATCAGCAAAAGATTGTGGAAACGTTGTTTAATAATTTATATGAATAAATTTTACATTTGTATAAAAACACTGTATTACAGCAACTTACGTCGGTTTACTTTTGTATATTTATTAATTTATAGTTATTTACATTTGGATTTGATTTTTGTAAATTTATTATTTACATTTGTAAACGTTATTTTACAAGTTATTTTATGAGTTTAAATGAAAGAATTTCAAAAGTTATAGAATATTCAGGTTTTACTTCATCGGAATTTGCAGATGAAATAGATGTACAGCGTTCGTCTATTTCTCATGTAACTTCAGGAAGAAATAAGCCGTCTCTAGAATTTATTATCAAAATAAAATCTCGGTTTCCCGAAATCTTATGGGACTGGTTGGTGACAGGTGATGGCGAAATGTTGAAGTCTGGACTTCCCGATACGGAAGAACCAGTAACGCAAGAAAAACAAAAACCAACTTCCCTACCCGATTTATTTACGATGATGAATAACGATAAAGATTTTGGCAGTAAAGAACCTGAACAACCAGTCATAATTGAGAGCCCTTCAGAATCGATTAAAACGTATCAAAGTAAAGCAAACGGAAAAATATTCGATTCTCAGCGATTAGAAAAATCAAACGAAGAAATCATTAACCAAGTTGTTGAAAATCAATCGAATAAGATAAAACGTATCATTTTATTTTATGAAAATGGAAAATTTGAAAGTTTTGAGCCATAAGAAAGACTAACTTTAAAATCAGGCTTTTTTTCAAAGATAAAATAATAGTTAAATAAGATTAGCAAATTTTGAAAGTCTTACTTCTATTCTTTAAAACACATTTTTCATTTCGGTGAATCTGATAACATATACTCTTCTAAAACTTGGAAAATCTTCGCAATTATTCCATCCAAATTCATAATTTAAACAGAGATAATTTGAACTTTTCAGGATTATTTATCTAAAAATTTTGATAAAAAATCACAATAATTTAAGTTCAATTTTTAGTTTTTTTAGATATAAAAAGTAACTATTATTTTAGAAATTATAAACCTTAAAAACACATTTTCGCTCCTTCGATTTCATGTAATTTGCTCATCTAAATTTTCAAAATTTCCGCAATTATTCCTTCAAAATTCATAATTTGAATAGAGATAATTTGACATTTTATAGGATTATTTATCTTGAAATTTTGATAAAAAAACATAGTAATTTAAGCTTAATTTTTAGTTTTTTAAACACAAAAAAGCAACTGTTATTTTGGCAATTCTCTACCCTGAAAATACATTTTTAATCCTTCGATTTGAGTCATTTTATTCGTCTAAAATTTTCAAAATAGCCACAATTTTTCCTGTTAAATTCATAATTTGAATAGAGGTAATTTGAACTTTTTCAGGATTATTTATCTAAAAATTTCGAGGAAATATCATAATAATTTAAGCTCTATTTTTAGTTTTCCAAACACAAAAAAAACAACTTTTATTTTAGCAATTCTCAACCTTAAAAACATATTTTTATTTTGTCGATTTGATGCAATTTGCTCATCTAAAAATTTCAAAATCCCTATCTTTTCACTCGCTAAATATATAATTTTAATAGTGAAAATTTGAGCTTTTTTTGAATATTTATTTTAAAAATTTGAGGAAATATCATAATAATTTAAGCTCAATTTTTAGTTTTTCAGATATAAAAAATAACTGTTATTTTGGAAATTCTCCACCCTGAAAATACACTTTTGTTTCTTCGATTTGATGCAATTTGCACATCTAAAACTTTCGAAATTCACGTAATTATTCTCGCTAAATTCATAATTTGAATAGAGATAATTTGAACTTTTAAAGGATTATTTATCTTAAGAATTTGAGAAAAAACATAGTAATTTAAGCTTAATATTTAGTTTTTTAAACACAAAAAAGCAACTGTTATTTTGGAAATTCTCTACCCTGAAAATACATTTTTATTCCTTCGATTTAATGCAATTTGCACATCTAAAACTTTCGAAATTCACGTAATTATTCTCGCTAAATCATAATTTGAACAGAGATAATTTGAACTTTTAAAGGATTATTTATCTTTAAAATTCGAGAAAAAATCATAGTAGTTTAAAGCTCAATTTTTAGTTTTCAAATACACAAAAAAAACTGTTATTTTGGAAATTCTTAGCCCTGAAAACACACTTTTATTCCTTCGATTTGAGGCAATTTATTCATTCAAAATTTTCAAAATAGCTGCAATATTTCTTGTTAAATTCATAATTTAACAAGAGATATTGCAGCTTTTTCAGGATTATTAATCTAAAAATTTCGAGAAAAAACACAATAATTTAAGTCCAATTTTAAGTTTTCAAGCAAAAAAAGCAACTGTTATTTTGGAAATTCTCAGCCCTAAAAACACTCTTTTATTCATTCGATTTGATACAATTTGCACATCTAAGACTTTCAAAATTTACGTAATTATTCTCGCTAAATTCATAATTTCAATAGAGATAATTTGAACTTTTCAGGATTATTTATCTTAAAAATTCAACAATAATCATAGTAATTTAAGCTCAATTTTTAGTTTTCAAACACAAAAAGCAACTGTTATTTTAGGAATTTTCAACTCTGAAAATGCATTTTTGTTCTATAGATTTGATGCGATTTACTCATCCAAATCTTTGAAAATATTTATAATTTTCACCACGCAATTCATACTTTTAATAGAATTTATTTGAACTTTTCTAGGACTATTTTTCTTGAAAAATCTGTGAAAAAACACAATAATTTAAGGTCTATTTTTAGTTTTTAAATCAAAAAAAACAACTTTATTTTAGAAATTTTCAACTCTGAAAATGCATTTTTGCTCCGTCTACTTGATTCGATTTACCCATCCAAATTCTTTGAAAATCTTTATAATTTTCACTACACAATTCATGCTTTTAATAGAATTTATTTGAACTTTTTTACGGCTATCTTTCTTTAAAATTAAAAAAATATCATAATAATCTAAACTCAATTTTTAAGAATATTATACACTGATCTAAATTTTAAAAACGAAAAAGCTCGATCAAAATGACCGAGCTTTTATATTATTCTAAAGAGAAAATTATTTTCTTCTTCTATCAAGTTCTTTTTTAATTAAACCCAACTCTCTTCCGGTTTGTCCGGCAACAGAAGTGTTTTCTCTGGCTCTTCTGGTAAGATAAGGAACCACGTCTTTTACAGGTCCATAAGGAAGATATTTTGCTGCATTATAGCCTTTATCAGACAAATAGAATGTAATGTTATCACTCATCCCGTAAAGTTGCCCAAAATAGATGTGAGGATTGTTATTTTCCAGACCTTTAGCCTTCATTTTATCCATTACCAATTCAGATGAAATCTCATTGTGAGTTCCAAAGAACGCAGAAACTTTATCTAAATGATTCATTACAAAATCGATTCCGGCATTGTAATTTTTATCGGATGCATCTTTGGTTGGCTGAATAGGATCTGCATATCCTTTTTCTGCAGCCCTTGCTCTTTCTTTTTCCATATAAGCGCCACGAACGATCTTATAACCAATAAAATAATTCTTTTCTCTTGCTCTCTGAAGATTCTGTTCCATATATTCAAGACGCCCCGTTCTGTACATTTGAATGGTGTTCCAGACAATCGGTTTTTCCTGATTATATTTTTCCATCATCTCTTCACAAAGCTGGTCTGCCGCGTCCTGCATCCAGGTTTCTTCAGCGTCCACCATCACTTTTTTATCATGCTCATGACAAAGTTTGCATACCTCGTCAAATCTTTTTACAACTCTCGCCCATTCTTCTTTTTGGCTTGAAGTCAGTTCTGCATTTTTCCCGACAGCTTCATACAAATCAATTCTTCCGAATGCGGTAGGTTTAAAAACAATAAAAGGAATTGCAGGATTTCCCACAGAAAATTTAATGATATCTTTAATTTCCTGACACACTGCATCAAAGGTTTCTTCGTCTTCTTTCCCTTCAATCGAATAGTCGAAAATACTTCCAACCCCTCTTTTGAAAAGCTGTTTTACCACTTTCATACTCTCTTCACGAGTTTCTCCACCTACAAATTGCTCAAACAAAGTGTTTTTTACAATTCCGGTAACGAATGGAAAATTATTATGAATGGTAAAATTCAGGACAGAAGTTCCAAGACTTGTTAAAGCAGGCTGTTCAATCATTTTAAACATCCAATAGGCTTTTCTTAATTGTGCATCAGTTTTATCGGCAAATGCAACTTTGGTATCGTT
>Ga0256795_1000369_pt1 | contig 19839 bp, 18 predicted proteins | sample MC6MC0946MT_FD_186353 | JGI IMG/M metagenome (GOLD analysis project Ga0256795, IMG submission 186353) | Metatranscriptome of enriched soil aggregate microbial communities from Iowa State University, Ames, United States - MC6-MC0946-MT... | ecosystem: Environmental > Terrestrial > Soil >... | reverse complement strand
GTGGTACCGCGCAGCCGGAGCCGACGTCGTCAACATGACGCAGTATCCCGAGGCCGTTCTCGCTGCGGAGCTCAACATCGGACTCGTGACAATAGCGTTCGTCACGGACACGGACGCGGGCACCGTGAGCGGCGACACGTCGGAGGCGGCGGATGCAGCTCTCGTGCTCGAACGGATGGCGTCGGCCGGTCCACGCATCCGGGCCGCGATCACCGCCACCGTCGCAGCCATTCCGGCGGACTACCGGGCACGCACGCTCATCCCGGAACCTGCCGTGAGCCGCGTGCTCGATGCCAGACGCATCGATGCCGTCATGGACGGATCCCGCCGGTGACGCACGTCCTGGTCACCGGCGGTCTCGGCTTCATCGGATCGCATGTCGTCGAGGGAGCGTTGAGTCGCGGCTGGCGCGTGACCGTCGTGGACTCGCTTCGACCGGATGTGCACGCCGACACCGGGATCCCCGACTGGTTCAGCGCGTTGCAGGGCGATGTCGATCTCGTCGTCACCGACGCCGCTCGGGTGTCATCGACCCTGCTGAGGGACGTGTCGGTGGTCTGCCACCAGGCGGCGAAGGTGGGCCTGGGCGTCGACTTCGCGGATGCCGCCGACTATGTGGCGTCGAACATCGGAACGACGGCCGCCCTCCTGGCAGCGATGGCCGAGAGGGGAACCGCCCGACTCGTGCTCGCCTCGTCGATGGTCGTCTACGGCGAGGGACTCTATCGCGACGGGGACAGGATCGCACAGCCGCCGGAACGGACGATCCGCGATCTGGAGGCGGGCCGGTTCGAACCGGTCGGCGCAGACGGCCTGCCTCTCGAGCCTCTGCTCATCACGGAGCGCGATGCGACCGAGCCCCGGAACGTCTACGCGATCACCAAGCTGGCGCAGGAGCAGGTCAGCCGTTCATGGACCCGATCGACGGGCGGCCGGGCGGTGGCCCTTCGCTATCACAACGTGTTCGGCGCACGGATGCCGATCGGCACCCCGTACGCGGGAGTCGCCTCGATCTTCCGGTCGAGTCTCGCCGAGGGACTTGCACCCCAGGTCTTCGAAGACGGAGGCCAACGCCGCGACTTCGTCGACGTCCGGGATGTCGCCGACGCGAACCTTCGCGCCATCGAGCGGGTGAACGAACTCGCCGACGGCTCCTTTCGCGCGTTCAACGTGGGAAGCGGAACGGTCAGAACCATCGGCGAGTTCGCTCGCACCCTCTCGGCGACCACAGGCGGTCCGGCGCCTGTGGTCACCGGTGAGTTCCGGCTGGGGGATGTGCGTCACATCACGGCGTCGTCCGAGCTGATCGCGACAGAGCTCGGCTGGCGTGCGAAGCGGGAGTGGTCCGACGCGGTCCGTGATTTCGCGACCGCGCCGATGCGTCCCCGTGCGGCTACGAGCACTCCTTCTGCACGGCCGTGAACTTGGTGCCGAGGTCCTGGGCCTTCTTCTGCACATCGCTCACGTCGATCGACGTCGGATCGCCGATCGCCTTCTTGATGTACGTGGCGTAGTCGTCGATCGCGGTGGCCGCCTGCGAGGTGACCTTCTTGACGTCCGCATTCCCGACCTTGTCGTCGATGGCCCTGACCTGCGCGTCGAGCTTGTCGAGCAGCGCGGACGCCTTGGACGGGTCGCCCATGACGGAACTCACTTCGCCCTGCAGATCGGCGACCTTCTTGAATCCGTCCTCGACGATCTTGCACGCCTGATCGTGGGTCTGGGCCGCCGGCGCAGCGGGCTTGCCCGCGCCATCCTTGGCCGGGCTCGACCCTCCGGCCGAACAACCGGCCAGTGCGAGAACCGTGGCCAGCACGGCTGCTGCTGTCATGGTGTGGCGTGCTGCGTTCTTCTTCATCTCATCCCATCTCATACCGCGGCCGATCGACCGTACTCGAGCTCCCCCGTGTGGTTAGAGCGCACCTAAGACCATAGCGACACGACGTGTACGTGGATATCGGCAGGGGTACCCATGGTCGGCAGGGACGCCGAAGGGCCCGATGGACGAATCCATCGGGCCCTTCGTGACGAGCGGTCGGAACCGTCGACCAGCCGTCGACTAGCCCAGGCGGGCCTTCAGGTTCTCACCGAGTGTCGCGAGGAACTCTTCGGTGGTCTGGTAAGGCTGGTCGGGACCGATGAGGAGCGCGAGGTCCTTGGTCATCTTGCCCGACTCGACCGTCTTGATGACGACGTCTTCGAGGGTGTGCGTGAAGTCGATCAGCTCCTGGTTGCCGTCGAGCTTGCCGCGGTGCGCGAGACCGCGCGTCCAGGCGTAGATCGAGGCGATCGGGTTGGTCGACGTCGGCTTTCCCTGCTGGTGCTGGCGGTAGTGACGCGTGACCGTGCCGTGAGCGGCCTCCGCCTCGACGACCTTGCCGTCGGGAGTCGTCAGCACGCTGGTCATCAGACCGAGCGAGCCGAATCCCTGGGCAACCGTGTCGGACTGCACGTCACCGTCGTAGTTCTTGCAGGCCCAGACGTAGCCGCCCTCCCACTTGAGGCTGGAGGCGACCATGTCGTCGATGAGACGGTGCTCGTAGGTGAGGCCCGCCGCGTCGAACTTCTCCTTGTATTCGGCGTCGAACACTTCCTGGAAGAGATCCTTGAACCGGCCGTCGTAGGCCTTGAGGATCGTGTTCTTGGTGGAGAGGTACACCGGGTACTGACGGTCGAGACCGTAGTTGAACGATGCGCGGGCGAAATCGCGGATCGACGCATCCTGGTTGTACATGCCCATTGCGACACCGGCGCCCGGAGCCTGGTAGACCTCGAACGACCGCGCCTCGCCGCCGTCGGCAGGCTGGAAGCTCATCGTCAGCGTGCCCGGGCCGTCGAACGTGAAGTCGGTGGCACGGTACTGGTCGCCGAACGCGTGACGACCGATCACGATCGGCTTGTTCCAGCCGGGAACCAGACGCGGGATGTTCGAGATGATGATCGGCTCACGGAAGACCACACCGCCGAGGATGTTGCGGATGGTGCCGTTGGGGCTGCGCCACATCTTCTTGAGGCCGAACTCCTCGACACGCGCCTCGTCGGGCGTGATGGTCGCGCACTTGACGCCGACACCGTGCTTCAGGATGGCGTTGGCCGCATCCACGGTGATCTGGTCGTCGGTCTCGTCGCGCTTCTCGATGCCCAGGTCGTAGTACTCGAGGTTCACATCGAGATACGGGTGGATGAGCGAGTCTTTGATCGCCTGCCAGATGATGCGGGTCATCTCGTCGCCGTCGAGTTCGACGACCGTGCCCTCAACCTTGATCTTTTCCAATGGAGCTCCTCAAGTCTCTGCCATGTTTTGGCCGTGGACAGCTTACCCGAGTCGGACAACTATCTTGACATCGAGATAGTTTCTCTCAGGGGATGGTCGGCGGACGCGGCTATGCCATCGTCCCCGGCGCACGTTACCCTTTCGTCATGGCTGAGTTGAGACTTGAAGAGTTGAGCGCGTCGAACGTGGTGGCGGCGAACGCTCTCACGATGAAGCCGGGCCAGGAGCAATTCGTGGCGCCCGTCTCCTACTCGGCCGCAGCGGCCGTCTCCAATCCGGCCACCTCCTGGCAGCGTGTCGTGCGCGACGGCGACGAGGTCGTCGGTTTCATCATGGGCAACTTCGATCCGGATGCCGAGCACGAGGAGTTCCGCTCCATCCTGTGGCGGATCAATGTGGATGCGGACGACCAGGGTCGCGGAATCGGCACGTTCGCCGTGCGCGCGCTCGCCGACGAAGCCCGTCGTCGTGGACTCGCACGTCTCTACGTGATCTGGGAGTCGGGCGAGCTCGGTCCGGAGCAGTTCTTCCTCCGCAGCGGATTCCAGCCGGTCGGCGAGACCCAGTACGGCGAGACGGTCGGTGCCCTCGATCTCTGAGCCTCCGTTCGTGGAGCGCGTCCTGGCGGTGGTCGACTCCATTCCGCCCGGCCGCGTGATGACCTACGGAGACGTGGCAGCCACACTCGGTTCGCGCGCGCCCCGCATGGTCGGCCAGATCATGGCGTACTACGGCTCCGACGTCCCCTGGTGGCGTGTGGTCCGCTCGAGCGGGCTCCCACCGGCCAACCACGAACACATCGCCCTCCAGCACTACCGTGCGGAATCCACGCCGCTGCTCGGCGTCGGGACCCCCGCCTATCGCGTCGACCTGCGCACCGCCCGCTTCTCGCCGTGAGCCGAAATCATCCGTCCGGCCGATGCGGTGCTCAGCTTCATCCGCTTGACTGTGCGTACCGTCCGTTCGTCTTCTGGGAGTCTCTGTGCACCGTGTCCGTCTAGCCGGTCTGGCTGTCTCGCTGTCGGCCGTCGCCGCGACCCTCACCGGATGCTCCGTCATCGGCGCTTTCACGCCTCACGTCGATTCCGCCATCTACGCCGACGCCAAAGAGTTCACGGCGAGCGCCACGTCAGCATTCGGATCGCCGGCGTTCGTGCCCGACGACGCCACGATCATCCGTGTCGACTACGACACCCAGGGAAAGGGTGCGATCCTCACCTACACGTCGAAGACGCACTTCAAGGCCGGCACCTGCACGAAGGCCGTGAAGATGCAGAAGCCGGAGATCCAGGACAGCTGGTGGCCGGCGGCCGGCGTACCCGAGCAGGGTGTGAGCTGCCCCGGCGGATGGACGGCGTTCGCCGCCGGCGACCAGATCTACGCGGCGACGCTCTCCTCGCCCGCCAAATAGGCCGGACCGGACGCGTCTAGGACGCTCCGACCGGCGCTCCGGCACCAGCGCCGACCCCGACCGGAATGGTGAGCTCGATGATCGTGCCGAGCCCGGCGACGGACTGTACCTCCGCGTGACCGTCCACCGCTTCGACACGGTCGCGCACGCCCTCGAGACCGCCTCCCGCTTCCACCCTCGCGCCGCCCTGGCCGTCGTCTTTCACGACGACCGACACGGTCGCATCTGCGCGCGTCACGGTCACCGCACAATTGCGCGCCCCGGAGTGCTTGGCCGCGTTCGCCAGGCATTCCGCCACGCAGTAGTAGATCGTCTCCTCGACGACCTCGCTCAGCCGCTCCGGCACATCCACCCTCACCTCGACGGGGATGTGGCTGCGTTGAGCCAGCTCGTCGATCGCGGAACGCAGGTCTCCGTCCGTCAGCACCGTCGGGTGGATTCCACGGGCGAGCTCGCGGAGTTCGCGCAACGCATCGGCGAGCTGGGCGGATGCGCGCTCGAGATCGGCCACCACATCGTCGTTGCCCGCGGCCTGCGCCTTGGATGTGGCGATCCTCAGCCCGATGGCCAGGGACACGAGCTGCTGCTGCGACCCGTCGTGCAGGTCTCGTTCCAGACGCCGACGGGCGAGGTACCCCTCTTCGACGATGCGCAGGCGGGAGTCGCGCACCTCCTGAAGGGTGCGTTCGAGTCGGTGGCGCAGCCTGTCGTTGTCGACGGAGAGCAGGAGCGCAGACGAGACCGCGTCGAGCAGCCGGTCGTCCTGGGTGAGCGCGACATCGTGTTCGATGAGCGCGATGGGACCCTGGTCGGAGTCGATCGCGAGCGTCGATCGACCGGGGCGCTCGACGGGTACGCCCTCGGGCATCCGCTCACCGTCCGACGCCTCGTAGCTCGCGAGGTGCTCATCCCACCAGTACACGCGCAGCGAGCTGTCGTGCAGCGTCCGCGCCAGCGATGACTCCCACAGCGACCTGTCCACCTTGTCGCGGGCGACGATGACGAGATCCGCGACGCGGGATCGCAGCCCACGGGCGTACATCACACCGCCCACGAACGACGGCGGGATGAGCGCGATGGCGATCGGAGGGATGAACTCCAGCCAGCCGCTCTTCCAGCCGAGGGTGAAGCTCAGGGAGTCCTGCACCGTGCCGTAGCACCAGATGAGGATGGCCAGCGGCATCACGAAGGCGACCCGGCGTGCGGGAAGGGTGCTCTGGAACCACCGCATGGTCAGCCGCACCGCGACCGTGAGCATCAACGCGAGTCCCACTCCGCGCCAGGCGACGCCCAGCCAGAAGTCGGCGCTGTCGCTGGGCACGATCGCGTACGCGTTCGGAACGCAGCCGCACTCCTCCTGAGACGGCGACGAGAACAACAGGATGCCCGCGAACCTCACCAGGAACGCCACGGCCACCGCCACCACCATGACGCGGTCGAACCGTGCCACGAACCGGCCTGAGGGATAGCAGAGCACGAGGATGCCGACGAGCACCGCCCACAGATCCGTCACACCCGCGAGCAGCGGCCACAGCCATCCCAGGTCCCGGGTCAGCGGGTACCAAGCGCCCGCCGCCCAGAAGATCGACGCGGCCACCATGATCCAGCCCGGGATGGGGCTCCGCACGATCTTCCAGGCGATGACGGCACACACGGCGTAGTCGAGTGCGACGACGATGAAGACGATCGCCCAGCCGACTCCGGACGGACGGGGACCGTAGTCGCCCGTCACCGCGCTGAGCACCTGAGCCACGACGTTCGCGGCGACCGCGATGATCACAGCCAGTGCGCGCAGCGTGTAGCGCACCGCTCTCATGTCAGTCGTCCCGGCCGAGGAATCTGAGCACGGCGAGCACACGGCGATGCCCCTCCGCCGAGTCTTCGACGTCGAGCTTGGCCATGATGTGGCCGATGTGCGATTCGACCGTACGCAGGCTGAGATGCAGGTCTGCCGCGATACCGACGTTCGACTTGCCCTCGGCCATCAGCCGGATGACTTCCCGCTCCCGTGAGGAGAGCGTGTCGAGCGAGGCTTCGCCGTTGCGTCCCGAGACGAGAAGCCCGACCACTTCCGGGTCGACCACCGAGCCGCCTGCGGCGACGCTCCTGACGGCGTTGACCAGCGTGTCCGCATCCGCGACCCGGTCTTTGAGCAGGTAGCCCGTGCCGCTTCCGGCGCTCATCGCGCGGATGGCGTACGCCGCCGTCGTGTACATGGACAGCAAGAGGACGCCGACCGACGACCCGGACGCGCGAAGCTGCTCGAGTGCGCGGAGTCCTTCATCGGTGTGCGTCGGCGGCATCTTGATGTCGAGCACGAGCGCGTCGATCGTGGGGTCGGCGGCCACGACGGCCAGCGCCTCCTCCGCGGTGTCGACGGACGACACGACCTCGACGCCTCCGGCGCGCAGGATCTGTCCGATCCCCTCGCGCAGAAGCACGGCGTCATCGGCGACAACCACTCGGAGGACGCGCGATTTCTTGCTCTCACCCGCCAGCACGCGCTTACCTTAGCAGGCTGCGAATCGCGTCGCCGCTCAGTTCCGCCTTGCTGATGAAGCCTTCTGCACCGCTGTCCGCGATGCGTCGACCGTAGTCGCGGGATGCCCGGCTCGAGGTGAGCACGACCGCTGCGCCGGTCGCGTGCATCGCGGGCACCAGGTCGAAACCGTTCGCGTCGGGGAGTCCGACATCGAGCAGCACCACATCCGGTGCGAGCCGACGGCTCAATTCGATGCCGCTGACGCCGGTGTCGGCGTCGCCGACCACCGCGAATCGTTCGAGCTTCAGCAGTTCGGCCGCTTGTGCGCGGAAACGTGCGTGGTCGTCGACGATCACAACACGGAGGCACATGCCGACAATCATCGCGGAAATCCGCACCAGAAGGCATCCGTGCCAGCACCGAAACGATTGGGGTGGACCCCCGGATGCGGGCCTTTCGGCGGAGTACCACGATGTGATTACGCCGACCAGAACCCGAGCGGATCGCCTGACCCGACAGGCGGTCACCCTGGCCGAAGCGATCAGCGAGGAGAAGGGCCCATGTTCACCGCTACCCGGACCGGACGGACCAACGGCGCGATACCCGACGCGTCGCCCGCCCTGGAGGTGGACATGGACCGACTCGTCGAGCAGCACGGACTCCCTCTGGTGGTGCTCGACATCGGTCGCGCCGCCAGACAGTACCGGGCGATACGCGCAGAGTTCCCGGATGTGGACGTGCACTACGACGTGAGCGCTCTCTCGCATCCCGCTCTGATCTCGGCGATCATGGCCGACGGCGGATCGTTCGCCGTGTCGCACGACGGCGCGCTCGAGACTCTGAACCCCGGCGCCGCCCTGGAACGTGTTCTCCACGCGACGCCCGTCGTGCATCCGCACGAAGTGCGGGCCGCCTACAACGCCGGCGTGCGACGTTTCATCGTCGACGGACAGGCCGATGTGGAGAGGTTCGTCGGCTATCCCGCGGACCTGTGCCTGCTCATCCGTCTGCGTTCGGACGATACCGGTCGCGCTCATGTGCGACCGCGCGGAATCCGGTCGGTCGACGCCGTCCGCGTCGTCCGCTACGCATCCAGCCTGGGCGTGCGGATCGCGGGATTCTCCCTGAGCCTTCCGGCGAACGCTTCTCCCCAGCACTACGTCTCTCGCCTGGCGATCGCGGCCGGTCTCATGGCCGATGTCGAGACGGCCACCGGAGTCCGCCTCGACACGATCGACCTCGGTGACGCCTTCCCGGGCAGAGCGACGGACACGGTCAGCGATCGTGACGAGCTCCACCGGGCGATACACGCGATTCTCGCGCCGTCGAGCTCGCGGCTGAGCGTGACGGCGACCGCGAGCCGTGCCGTCACCTCCGGCTGCATCACGGTCGTCGCGGGAACCGTCGAACACGACGTCGATCCGCTCATCGCGAGCGACTGCATCGATGAGGGTGCGGGCGTCGCGGTCATCGACGCCGTCCGCTCCGGGAACGGATCATCCACCGCGCAGTCCGCGCTGCTGCCCCTGTTCCGCACCATCGCGCACACCGGTCATCGCATCCTGCGAAGCGGTCGGCGCAGCACAAAGACCTGGTCCTCGGCCGGCTGACAACCTCAACCCCTTCACCGGCGGGTCAACCACGGCGGCGGGGAGTACGAGGAGGCTTCCCTCGTACTCCCCGCCGGTTTTCGTGTCCGTCGATCCGTGCAGGCCGGATCAGACGAGCGAGTCCCTCCATGCCGCGTGCAGCTGGGAGAAACGTCCCGTACCCGAGATGAGATCGGCAGGAGTGCCGTCTTCGACGATCCGTCCGTGCTCCATCACGAGCACGCGGTCGGCGATGGCCACCGTCGACAGACGGTGCGCGATGATCACCGCCGTGCGATCGGAGAGCAGGGTCTGCAACGCGTCCTGCACTAGACGCTCGCTCGGGATGTCGAGCGAGCTCGTCGCCTCATCGAGGATCAGCACCGCCGGGTTCGCCAGGAACGCCCGCGCGAACGAGATCAGCTGGCGCTGACCCGCCGACACGCGCCCGCCGCGCTTGTTCACGTCGGTGTCGTACCCGTTGGGCAGACCCCGGATGAAGTCGTCGGCTCCCACGGCACGCGCCGCGTCCTCGATCTCCTCGCGGGTCGCCTCCGGCTTGCCGAGCGCGATGTTGTCGGCGACGGATCCACTGAACAGGTAGGCCTCCTGTGTGACCATCACGATCGCGCGACGCAGATCCTTCGGATGCAGGTCGCGCAGGTCCACTCCGTCGAGCTTCACCGATCCGTCGCTCGGGTCGTAGAACCGCGAGATCAGTTTCGCGAGCGTCGACTTGCCCGCACCGGTCGAACCCACCAGCGCTATGGTCTGACCGGCCGGGATGTCCAGGCTGAAGTTCGGCAGGATGACGCGATCCTTCTTGTAGGCGAACGTCACTTCGTCGAATCTGACGTGTCCCGACGCATCCCACAGGTCCACGGCCTTCACCGGATCGGGAACCGTCGGCTCCTCCTCCAGCACACCCGAGATCTTCTCGAGCGCAGCGGCAGCGGACTGGTAGGAGTTGTAGAACATCGCCATCTCCTCCATCGGGTCGAAGAACCGGCGGGCGTAGAGCAGCGTCGCGAGCAGCACACCGATGGCGAGCTGTCCGTCCGCCACCCGGAAGCCGCCGACCAGCAGCACGACTCCGACGGTCAGGTTTCCGATCATCACCAGTCCAGGATCGAAGATCCCGAACAGTTGGATCACTCGGGCGTTCACGTCGCGGTAGTCCTCGACGAGACCGCCGAACTCCTTCTCGTTGCGCTTCTCCTTGCGGAACGCCTTGACCGCGCGGATACCCGTCATGGTCTCGACGAAGTGCACGATGAGCTTCGCCGAGGCGACCCGCGAGATGCGGAACAGCACCTGCGAGCGCTTCTGGAACCAGCGTGTGAGGAAGTAGAGCGGCACAAGTGAGCACACCAGCACGACACCGCTCACCCAGTCGAGGGCGAACAGCGCGATCGCGATGAACAGCATGTAGAGGAAGCCCTGCACGAGCTGGTTGATGCCCGAGTCCAGAAGCTCGCGAATCGAGTCCAGGTCGCTCGTCTGGCGCGAGATGATGCGGCCCGACGTGTACGACTCGTGGAACTCCAGGCTCAGCTTCTGGGTGTGCAGGAACACCCGCTTGCGCAGATCGATCAGGATGGCCTGACTGATCCGGGCGCTCAGCACCGTGTACCAGGCGATGAGCGCCGCTCCGATCACACCGGTGATCAGATACGCGATACCGGCGGCGGCCAGCGGGAACCAGTCCTGCTTCATCAGGGCCGGCAACCCGTTGTCGATTCCGAACGCGATGATCGCCGGACCGGCGACCTGCGCGGCCGTGCTCACCACGACGACGACCGCCGTCAGCACCAGCCGCAGACGCAGCGGGCGCATCAGGGAGCCCAGAAGATGCAGCGAGCGTCGGCGGATCTGCCGGCTCTCCTCTTTCGTGAAGTCGTTGCGCTCTTCGCCCTCGACTCCCAATACCGTTGCGGTGCTCACAGGTTCACCTCCTGAAGGATCTCTTCGTTCTGATCGTCTTCCAGACTGGAGATGACGAATCGGTAGTGCTCGCTCGACGCGAGCAGATCGTGATGCGTTCCGACGGCGGTGATGCGGCCGTCTTCGAGCAGTGCGACCCGGTCGGCCAGCATGACCGTGGATGGCCGGTGCGCGACGATGAGCGCGGTGGTCGCCGCGAGCACGCGCCGGAGCGCCGCCTCGACGAGTGCCTCGGTGTCCACATCCAGCGCCGACAGCGGGTCGTCCAGCACCAGAACCGACGGGTTGGCGGCGACGGCACGGGCCAGCGCGAGACGCTGCCGCTGACCGCCCGACAGGCTGAGTCCCTCTTCGCCGACCTTCGTCTCCACGCCCTCGGGCAGGTCGTAGACGAACCCGGCCTGCGCGATCTCGAGAGCCTCGGTCAGCACGGCCTCCGCCTCATCGGAGTGCACGTCGATGTCGTCGCGACCGAGGAGCACGTTCTCACGCACGGATGCGGAGAACAGCGTCGCATCCTCGAACGCCATGGCCATGCTCTTGCGGAGGTCGTAGCGGGTGAGGTCGCGCACATCCACACCGTCGATCCTGATCGAACCGCCGGTGACGTCGTACAGCCGTGTCGCGAGCGCCGTGAGAGTCGACTTGCCCGATCCGGTGAGACCGACGAGTGCCATCGTCTCCCCGGGCTCGATCGCCAGATCGACGCCGTCGAGCAGGTCGGGGTACCGCTCGGGCGAATCCTGGTAGCGGAAATGCACCGAGTCGAAGACGAGCTCACCACGCGGGTTCACGATCTTCTTCGGCTCCTCAGGATCCTGGATGGCGTTGACCTCGTCCATGACCTCGAAGAACCGGTCCGCTGCCGTACGCGTGTCGAAGGTCATCGACAGCAGGAAGCCGATCGACTCGATCGGGAATCGCAGAACGGTCGCGGTGGCGAAGAAGGCCACCAGCTCGCCGACCGACAGCTGCCCCTGCGATGACAGCCAGACGCCGATCACGAGGCACACGCCGAATGCCACATCCGGGATCAGTAGCAGCCAGAGCCAGATTCCCGCGATGGCCTTCGCCTTGGCGATCTCCGTTCCGCGCAGCTCTTCCGCCTGCGACTCGAACTTCTTGAGCGCATGCTTGCCGCGACCGAACGCCTTGAGCACGCGGATGCCGTGCACGGACTCCTCGACGGCCGTCGCCAGGTCTCCTGCCTGGTCCTGGCTGCGCCGAGCGATCACCGAGTACTTGGCCTCGAACACGAAGCCGTAGATCCACAGCGGCACCGAGCACACCAGGAAGATCAGGCCGAGCAGCCAGTTCCAGGCGATCAGGATGCCGAATCCGACGACGATGGTCACGACGTTCACGACGAGCAGCACGATTCCGAACGAGATCCACCGACGGATGAGGTTCAGATCGCTCACCGCACGCGAGAGCAGCTGACCGCTCGGCCAGCGGTCGTGGAACGCTACGGGCAGGTCCTGCAATTGCGCGTACAGCCCGTTGCGCATCTTCGCCTCGACATGGGTTCCCGGGGTGAGAACGAACCAGCGACGCAGCGAGATGAACACGGCCTCCGCCGCGCCCAGTCCGACCACGAGCAGGGCGGCAGGCCACACCGACGCGGAATCGCCCGTCGAGAGCGGACCGTCGACCAGCCAGCGGAGCACCTGCGGGATGCTCAGCGCGACGAGACTGGCGAGGAGTGCGGCAATCATGCCGAGCAGGATGCGCGGCGCGGCCGATTTGGCGAACGGGAGGATGCGCAGCAGGGTGCGAGCCGTGCTGGGCCTCCTCTTCTTCTTTTCAGTTTGAGGTGGGTGCTGATGTTCAGCGACAGACATTCTCGATCCGATTTCTTCTTCGATGGTGCAGTTTGTTTCAGCTGGCGGCGTGCTGGAGACGCCGTATGCGTCGTCGATGACGCTTGTGAGAGGTCGCCGGAGACCCCTGGACAGGGATCAGTGAACCGGTGGACTCGTCCCGAGTCCCGCCGGTCGCCGGCGACGTTCAGCCGGAATCGCGAGTAAGCCTGGGACCTACCAGGCCGGGGCGAGATTCGGGGACGCAGCGCCGATGGCGGCGACGGGTTCGAACACGGTCACGGTTCGTTCGATACCTGTCGTTTTCATGGCGTCCTCCTCAGCCCGATGCGATCAATTAGGGCCGCGCCGGCAAATTCTTGCCGCACGGCAGCCCTACAGCCTATGACTGAATCTCAGCTGTGCACAAGAGCAGTTCGAAGAAAGATCTCAGCGGATGCGGATCGAGAGGCAGGTGACGCATCCCTCGAGCTTCTCGAACTCCGAGATGTCGACCTGCACGACCGTGTAGCCGAGGTCTTCGACGAGGGCCACCGAGCCCGGTGCGGACGACGACATGAGAACGGTGTCGTCCGAGAGGACGACGACGGCGGTTCCGTGCGCCTCGGGCACGGGAAGGAAGCGTTCGAACACGGTGACGTTGTCCACGAGCGGCTCATAGCCGATGACCGTGCCGTCGGGCAGAGCGGTGACCGCGGTCTTCAGATGAAGCGCCTTGGTGACCGGGACGGCGACCACCGTGTAGCCGAGCGGAGCCACGAGAGCGCGCAGCTGACGGATGCCCTCCGCGTTCGTGCGTCCGCCGCGTCCCACGTAGACCGTGGACCCGACCTTCAGCACATCGCCACCGTCGAGGGTCCCCGGTTCGGAGATGCGCTCGATCCTGAGACCCTGGGCGCGGAGCGCCGCTTCGGTCCCCGGGGTCTCTGCGCGGCGCTCGTCGGCGCCGGGCAGCGAGATGACCGCCGTGTCACCGAAGACGATCGCCGTATCCTCGACGAACACCGAGTCGGCGAGGCTGTCGGCCGCGGCGACCTCGACGGTCTGCCAGCCGGCCTCGGAGAGTGCGGCGACGTACGCGTCCCACTGCTTGTCGGCGAGCTCCGCGTCGACGGGCTGGCGATCGATGTGGGTCACGAGACCCTCGTCGAGGTTCGTCGCCGGGATGCGGACCAGGGCCACCTTGCGATCGGTCTCGAACCGGCTGCGCGTGCCCTCGACGATGGCGAAGAGCCAGCGACCGAATGTCGGGGTCAGCACCGAGACGGCGACGGCGTACAGGAGGTTGAGTCCGAGCAGCGTGCCGAAGACCGCGGCGATCAAGGCGCCGGTGAAGGGGGATCCGCCGGAGGTGGCCGTCAGAAGCGTCCCGACGGCGGGGGCGAGAACGCCCGCGACCACTCCGGCGATGAGTGCCGTCCACCACCGGTCGAACGCTCCGATCACGCCGGCGACGAACAGGAGCACGAACGAGAACACGCTCGTCAGGGAGAAGTAGTTGCTGACCGCGACGATCAGCGATCCCGAGGGAGCCGTCGACGATCCCAGGCTGCCGATGTAGAACGAGACGATCATCGCTCCGTGAGCGACGATCGCCACGACGAAGGCGGCGACAAGGGATGCGATGAGCCGACGGCCCCACGAGATGGTCATGGGAATCAACCCTAGTGGAGCGTTTCTATGCGTTTGCTGGCTCCTGGAGCCGGGCGAGCGCGATCTCCTCGGCGGCCTCCAGCGTGGTCACTCCGCGCTGGGCGGCGACCTCGAAGATCTCCGTGACGGTGTCTCCGATCTGCTCCACCCGACGCGCCGTCGACTCGGCCGACGGATTCTCCTCGCTCATCATCGAGAGGAAGATCACTCCCCCGGCGTTCACGACGAAGTCGGGAGCCCAGAGGATGCCGCGAGCGGCCATCCGTTCGGCGCCCGATCGGTGGGCGAGCTGGTTGTTCGCCGGGCCGACGACCGCTCTGACGTTCAGCTCGTCGATGACCCTGTCGGTGAGCACTCCTCCGACGCCGGCGGGAACGAAGAGGTCGCCGTGAACGGTGTGCGCGACGGCGGGCTCCACCCAGGTGGCGCCGAGAGCGTCGGCGAGTGCGCGCTTCGCGGGGTTCACATCCGTCACCGTCAGCACGGCGCCCTCCGCCGCGAGACGCATGGCGATGATCGAGCCGACGTGCCCCAGCCCGAGCACGGTCACCCGGCGGCCCGCGACCGAGCGCGTTCCGACAGCGCGTTCGAGTGTCGAAAGCAGACCGGCGTACACGCCTGCGGCGGTCGCATCGCTCGGTTCGCCGACGCCGCCCTCCGATGACGGTGTACCGCACACGTGGGCGGTGCGAGTGGCGACCGTCGCCATGTCCTCGGCGGAGGTGCCGACGTCCTCGGCCGTCATGTAGATGCCGTCGAGGCTCTCCACGGCATCCCCGAGGTCGAGCATCGCCTGCAGCCGCAGTTCCGCGGTGAGCTCGGTTCCCCGCGGGAGATAGATCACGCTCTTCCCGCCCCCGCGATTCAAGCCTGCGGCGGCATTCTTGAGGGTCATGCCCTCTGCCAGTCGCAGTGAATCGGCGACGGCTTCGGCCCAGCTGTCGTACGTCCACACCCGACAGCCCCCGAGTGCCGGCCCAAGCACCGTGGAATGGACGGCGATGCTGATCGTCAGACCGCTTCGCCTCCCCTTCACCACGTGAAGTGTTTCGTGCGGAAGCTCTTCTCCGGTCGTATCGACCAGGTGTGCGGGCAGGACAGACATCGGTGTCTCCTCGTGGGATCGTGATTCGTTCGGCGGCCTTCTGGGCCGTCGATCATTCTCCCACGGGAGGGCTAGTGGAAGAAGTGCCGCTCGCCGGTGAAGTACATGGTCACCCCGGCAGCCTGCGCTGCGGCGATCACCTCGTCGTCGCGGATGGACCCGCCCGGCTGCACGATGGCGCGCACTCCGGCCTCGATGAGGATCTCCGCGCCGTCTGCGAACGGGAAGAACGCGTCGGAGGCGGCCACCGAGCCGGCGGCGCGGTCACCCGCACGCGTGACCGCGAGATTGCAGGAGTCCACCCGGTTGACCTGGCCCATCCCGACACCGACGGATGCGCCGTCGTTCGCGAGCAGGATCGCGTTCGACTTCACGGCACGGCACGCCTTCCAGGCGAACTCGAGATCGGCGCGAGTCGACGCATCGGCCTCGTCACCCGAGACCAGCTTCCAGCCCGCCGAGCTGAAGTCGTCGAACCGGTCGGCATCCTGCACGAGCAGACCGCCCGAGATCTGACGGAACTCGGTGACCTTCCTGGCATATCCGTCGGGCAGCTGCAGGATGCGCAGGTTCTTCTTGGTCTGGAGCAGCTCGAGCGCCTCCGGCTCGAATCCGGGAGCGATGAGCACCTCGGTGAAGATCCCCTTGACCGTCTCAGCCATCGCGAGCGTCACCCTGCGGTTCGCAGCGATCACGCCGCCGTAAGCGGAGACCGGGTCGCACGCGTGCGCCTTCTGATGCGCGACGGCGATGTCGTCGTCGACCGCGATTCCGCATGGATTCGCGTGCTTGATGATCGCGACGGCGGGCTCGCTGAAGTCGTAGGCGCTGCGAAGAGCGGCATCCGCGTCGACGAAGTTGTTGTACGACATCTCTTTGCCGCCGAGTTGCGTCGCCTGAGCGATGCCCCGGCCGTCGGTCTCGACATAGAGAGCAGCGGCCTGATGCGAGTTCTCTCCGTATCGCAGGGTCTGCGCCAACTCGACGTCGACCGAGAAGTGCGCGGGGAACGCTTGCTGCTGTGCGCCGCTGCCGGCGAACGCGGCGTCATCGCCTGAGGGCACCTCTCCGGCGAACCACGCGGCGACGGCGCCGTCGTATGCGGCCGTGTGCGCGAACGCCTCGGCCGCAAGAGCGCGGCGCTGCTCGAACGTCGTTCCGCCGGCGGCGAGAGCCTCGACGATCTGACCGTAGCGGTCGGGCGAGACCACGATCGCGACGTTGGCGTGGTTCTTCGCCGAGGCACGCACCATGGCGGGGCCACCGATGTCGATCTGCTCCACCACGTCGTTGCCCACAGCACCGGAGGCCACCGTCTCGACGAACGGGTACAGGTTGACGACGACCAGCTCGAACGGTTCGATGGCGAGATCTTTGAGCTGCGCCTCGTGCGACTCCAACCGGAGGTCTGCGAGCAACCCCGAGTGGATGGCCGGGTGCAGCGTCTTCACGCGCCCGTCGAGCGATTCCGGGAAGCCGGTGACGCTCGCGACGTCGGTGACCTCGAAACCCGCGTTGCGGATGGTGGAGGCGGTCGTGCCGGTGGACACGATCTCGACGCCGGCACCGGCGAGCGCCTGCGCCAGATCGAGGAGTCCGGTCTTGTCGCTGACCGAGATCAGCGCCCGACGGATGGGGACGGTGTCGCGTTCGCGATACAGGCTGGCGTCGTGGCTGGGTCCACTCATACTCGTGCGAGCTCCTTGAGGTCGATATGTCCGTTGGCGATGTCGAGAACGGCGTCGATGAGGAGACGGCGCTCGACCGGTTTGATGCGATCGTGCAGGGCCGCCTCGGTGTCACCCGGCAGCACCGGAACGCGCTGCTGGCTGATGATGGGCCCGGCGTCGACACCGTCGTCGACCACGATCAGGCTGGCGCCGGTCTCGGTGACCCCGGCGGCGAGCGCGTCCCGAACGCCATGGGCTCCCGGGAACTCGGGAAGGTACGCGGGATGCGTGTTGATCAGGAAAGGAGAGAACGCAGCGACGATCCGCGGCGGCACGAGACGCATGAAGCCCGAGAGGATGACGAGATCCGGCTCCCACTGGCGGATCTGCTCGAGCAGCGCATCCCCCCACTCCTCGCGACTGTCGAACGAGGTGAACGGCACGGTGAAGGAGGGGATGCCGAACTCCTCGGCATGAGCGAGCCCGTCCGCGTCCCGGTCGGCGCCGACCGCGACGACACGGGCGGGGAACTCGGCGTCTTCCGACGCTTCCAGGAGTGCGCGCAGGTTCGACCCGCCGCCGGAGATCAGCACGACAATCGAGAGCACGCGACCAGCCTACCGGCCCCACGGTGCCGCCCCGTCAGACGAGTCGCAGCCCCCACCGCGCCGGTGCGATGCGGAAGATCTGCCGGAACAGCGCGGTGCCGGAGAGCACGCCGAGCGCTATCGCGACGATGGACCCCACCAGTCCGGTGAGGTTGCTCGCGTCGATGTCTGTGCCCGCCGCACTCTGCGTGAGTCCGATCAGTCCGGTGGCGCCCGGAACGAGCAGCCAGAAGGCCGGGAGGAAGCACACCACCGCAGGCGGTGCACCCCGGATCGACTGTACGAGATAGGCCACGACGGTCAGTGCCAGAGCACCGAAGAATCCGCTGAAGACGCTTCCCATGATGACCGCACCGAGGATCTGCCCTCCGTACGCTACAGCCAGAACGAGAGTCAGGAAGAAGATCGATCTTCGCGGACCGCAGTAGTAGAAGAACACCCCGATAGAGAAGAGCAGCACACCCAGCCAGGGCTGGAAGGCGCCGAGCGGAGGATGCGACGACAGCAGCGCCGCCGAAGCGGGCACACCCGTGATCGTGAGTGCCGCGATGATGCCGAACGCCAGGAAGAGCAGCTGCGAGATGCCGGAGACCAGACGACTCGATCCGGCCACCATGTCCCCCGCGGCGAGCTCCTGGATGCCCGTCGTCAGCACGGCGCCGGGCAGAAGGGTGACGAGCGGCGGAACGAGCACCTGCAGAGGTTCGGCGACCACCTCCGGAAACCGCGATGCGGCGGCGAACACGACGACCGCGAGCGCGAACGCGGTGAAGATGGGGAAGAGGATCGCTGCGTACGTTCCCGGTTTGACGAGCAGTTTGGCGACGCCGACGAGAACCCCCAGCACGAACGCGTAGAGCATGCTCAGCGGATCGGCGCCGAGGAGGACCAGCCCGACGCCCGCTGCCGCGAGCCCGTGTCCCAGAACCCTCAGCGGCATACGGAACCGCGGTTTCGCCGCCGCGATGGCGTCGATCGCCTCGATGCCCTGGAGCGCGGTGATCGTGCCCGCGAGCGCGTGATCGACGACGGTGTACACGCGCGCCGCCCGATCGAAGCGCACCTCTCCGCGCCACGGTTCGGCGATCTCGAATCGGGTTTCCTTCTCGTCGGGCATCCCGACGAAGATCAGGGTGGGGAACACGATGAGCGCCGCGTTGGGCGAACCGAGCGCGATCGCCACGCGTTTCAGCGTGCGCTGGATGTCGGTCGCCGCCGTGCCGATCGAGAGCAGCGCGCTCCCGAGCTTCACCAGGAACTCCTGGAGGTCGGCCGATGGGCTCTCGACGTACTGGGTCGCCTCGAACGATCGGGCGTGGAGCGGCAGCCTCGGAATGCCGGGAAAACGTAGCCGCAGACGCCACTCCCTCATCGTCTCGACCGCCCTCCTGTCACCGAGCCGATGACCGCGGCGACAGCGACTTCCGCTGCGGCGATCGAACCCACGAGCCACGGATTCGGTCCGACGTCGTGCAGTCGGCCCGGTCCGATCGCACCCGCCGACCACCAGGCCAGAAGTCCGAGTTCGATGCCCGCAACGATACCGATGCCGAGTGCGGTCAGGAAGAGCCAGCGTGCGCCGTCGGTGCGGCGAGCGTCGGCGTACCGACCGCGAAGCAGAGCGGCAGCCAGGAATCCGGCGATGATCGGAACGAGTATCCCGACGATCCCGAACGCGAACCCGCCCGACGGGATGACCCCGAACAGGGGAATCCCCGGAATCGGACCCAGCTCGGTTCCGAACGGCCCGACCGATGAGCCGGTGCCGATCGCGAAGCCCGGACCGATCAGCCACGAGGCCATCCAGATCACGAGGTTGGGCAGGATGGCGAGCTGTCCGATCGTCAGCGCCGCACCGCCGAGAGCGCCCGACTGGAGCTGCTCGTAGAGACCGATGATCGTCCCGAAACTGCCGAAGACGAGGACCGCAAGGATGAGCGCTGCACCGGCGATCACGAGAGCGGCCGCAGCGGTACCGGCACGAAACGCAGCGGCCGACGCTGTGCGCATGGCCGCGGGCAGCGCATCCGTCAACCGTCGCACCGCGGCGAATCTACGGACCGGCGGGTCGTCCGCGGGACGGCGCAGCGCAGCGAAACCGATACCGCTGGCGACGCCGAGCCCGTACACGAACGGCGGAAGGATGATCCCCTGCCAGATCGACGGATGCACGGGCGCGCTTGCGGCCGTCGACGTCACGATCGTCGCGAGCGCGGCGAACGTGACGACGGCGCTGACCGCACCGGTCGTGCGATAGGGGGTCTCGGATGCCCTCAGTCCGGT
>Ga0256795_1000346_pt1 | contig 20827 bp, 16 predicted proteins | sample MC6MC0946MT_FD_186353 | JGI IMG/M metagenome (GOLD analysis project Ga0256795, IMG submission 186353) | Metatranscriptome of enriched soil aggregate microbial communities from Iowa State University, Ames, United States - MC6-MC0946-MT... | ecosystem: Environmental > Terrestrial > Soil >... | reverse complement strand
CTAAATTATCTTATCCTGTAACAGCTTTGAAATGTGTTGATCGTCTTTATACTGATCTTTGTGTGATTGATGTGGCTGAGAAAGGTGTGAAAGTCATTGAAAACGTAGACGGTTTAAGCTTTGACGAATTGCAGTCGATAACTGGATGCGAAGTTGATTGATGTAACTATATAAAACCTCCCTTCGTCCCTCATGAAAGGGGGAGTAACTTAAATTGCAAAACATTGAATGGAAGCTATTAGGCAACATAAGTTTTATAAGCATAATTTTGGAAAACCGTACTCACTTCCTTATAAAATCGATTTAACTCATAGCTTGGTCTACCACAAACAACCAAGCAAACACTCAAGTTAATTAAACAATTTCTCATGGATTCATCATTTTCATGCAGCATGAGGAAATTAAAAAAAGAATTGATACTTCAGCACTAAAAAAATACCAGTCATAAAGACTGGTATTCATCATCTGTTAAGGCTTTTCACCATTTGCTAAACGCTGTTCAATCGCATCCAATACCGCAGGTAAGTCAGCAATACTATCAATCACATAATGTGTACCTGAAGCATTCATTTTTGCGTATGCTTTTTCTTTTAAACTTAGTTGTTCAGACGCTGAAAGTGCAGACCATTCTTCGAAGCTTAGCCCCACTTCATTCCCACTAACGGCCAAACCCACAGTCCAACAACCAGCGTTTAAACCTTCTTCGATGCCGACCACTGTGTCATCCACTTTCACCACATTTTTAACATCTAACACATCAAGTTCGATTAAGTTTTTCCACAACATTTCAGGATATGGACGACCATGTTTCACATCACTGGCTGTGATAGTACAGTCAGGCACATAGCCTTGATCAGCTGCATCTTGCATCAATTGACCAATCATCATCGAAGCATAACCAGTATTACTGCCAATTTTTGCACCACGGGCACGAATATCAGCAAATGCCTCTAATGCCCCCGGAATCAATTTTGAGCAGCTTGGGATGCTTTTCAATTGGTATGGAATAAAGTCCTGATATAAACGGTCAATATCCGCCACAGTCACTTCAGCACCATGTGCCTGTTTCCACGCATCTGCAACACGTGGCATTTTCAAAACTGCCGCAATGTGATCGCGTTTTTCCAAACCCATTGGCGCACGTGCTTCTTCAATTGAAATTTCAACTTTATTATCTGCAAATAAAGCCATAAATGCCAAAATGGGTGCACGTGAACCAAAATCTACTGTTGTACCTGCCCAATCAAAAACCACGGCTTGTAATGCTGAAGTTGAAGTGTTCATAAGTTTGTCCTATTCATTTCTCAAAGTTAAAAATAGCTATCTTGCGTAAGTTGAGTTTTGCGTAATATTTAATTTCAAATGGAAGCGCCCGCTCCTTTCAAAGGAGATAGCTAGGGAGAGGATTTATAATCTCCCCCCATCCAAACCTCCTTCCTGAGCCATAAATGGCGCAAAAAATGAAGTTGTGAATTCCAATCAAATTCGATAGTGCTCAATCGCTGTTAAAAGTCGTTCAATATCATCTAAATAAATCTCTCCGATATTGCCGATACGGAAGCAATTTAAATCGGTGACTTTGCCGGGATAGATCACAAACCCTGCTTGTTTCAGATTTTCATACAAGGCTTGAAAGCTAAAATCGACTTCATTTGGATATAAAAATGTAGTGATAATTGGAGATTGTGGTGCGTCTTGATCTAAGACCATTTCAAAACCAAGCGCTTGCATACCTGCGGCTAAACGTTGTTGATTATGGAAATAACGCTGATAACGAGCGGTTACTCCACCTTCTTGTTCTAATTCTAAAAGTGCTTGATAAAAAGCACGCACCACATGAGTGGGTGAAGTAAAACGCCATTTACCATTATGCTGTTCCATGGTGTTCCATTGGTCATATAGGTCTAAACTGACTGAACAAGCCAAACCTTTGCACGCTTGTAATTGCTCACGTTTTGCCAAAATAAAACCAAAGCCTGGTACACCTTGGATGCATTTATTGGCACTTGAAATCAAGAAATCAATTTCAAGCTCTGCAATGTCCATTGGTACACCACCAAAAGAACTCATCGCATCGACAATCCACACTTTGTTTTTGGCTTTGACAATGCGTCCAATCGCTTGAATTGGATTTAATAAACCTGTGGTGGTTTCGCAATGCACACATGACACATGAGTGATATTGTCATCTTCAAGTGCTTTTTCGATATCAGCCAGTTGAGGGATTTGCATTTCAGGGTAGCGTAATTCCACCACGTCAATTTTTAAACATCGAGCCATTTGCACCATGCGTGCACCATATGCCCCGTTATTGATAATTAAAATTTTACCATCCTTTGGAATCGCCGAACCTAACACTGCTTCTACAGAGAAACTCCCACTGCCTTGCATCAACACAGCACTATATTGTTCAGGTTTTGCAGTTGCCAACGCCACCAAACGACTGCGGATCTCCTGAACCAATGCGTTATATTCTTTGTCCCAAGTACACCAATCACGTTGCATCACACGACGCACACTTTTCGAGGTAGACAATGGTCCCGGTGTCAACAGTAAGTATTTATTTTCAACATCGTTTTCAATTGTGTTTGCAAGTTCAATTTGTGCGTTCATTTCGCCTAACCTTGTTCAATTTCATACAGTATAAACAAATCTGGTTTAAACCAGATTACAAAATATAATTTTCTAACATTTCTTTCATAAATCCTGCGCCTGTGGTCATGCCTTTGCCTGCAATCGCACTAACAAGGAAAATATTGGTTTCAGCTTCTATCACACATGCCAATTCCGTAGGATGAGTCAGATAGTAACCATTCCAACGAGATTCAATTTCAGGTAGTTCTAAGCCAATATTTTCTTTGCAATATTGCAAAATGAATTGGTTAATTTCTTCACGTTGATTAAATTGTGGTATGTCTTCAATCGGATAATATTCATGGCTATCGCCCAAAATAATTTGTCCGAATTCATTTTGTTTAATCAGGATGTGAATACCGTATTTTTCAACTAAACCGATTTGTGATTCATTGCGTAAATCTTGATGACTAGGGCAAATCTCAAAAGCGGGATAACGAGAGATCGACAATCCTGAATAAATCGAAGCTTTAAGATTGACTTTTAGCGGTTTGGTTAATGCCATTTGTAAAGTACAACGTAATAAACCTTTTTGTTGTAAGAGCTCGGGATACAACGATTGTGTCTCTTCACCATGACAAATCATGACTTTATTTGCGGTAAATGTTTGACCTGATGCCAAGCGAATATGCGCCATGCCTTGATCAAAGTTCGTCAGTACCACAGAAGCATTGCAATGAATGTGTACACCAAGTTTTTCGGCATATTGCAACAAACGCAATCCCACCAAATGTGGCTCAACTGAATAATCTTCATGAAACACCATACCGCCACGTAGCGCAGTTTCTGGGTTTAAATAAGCATATTGATCAAACAGTTGCTGCTTAGACAATAGACTTACAGGAATCTGATAATCAGCTGCAGCTTGAGCAAACTCGTTTAATACTTGCCATTCAAGTTCAGTATTGGCGAGATACAAGCCGTTTCGCTGTTGAAACGAAATATCGGTTTGTGCCTGAATCCGTTGATAAAATTCACGGGTCGCCAAAGCATATTCACGCCATTTCGCATCAGGACGGCTTAGAGTCGAAGTCCCAACCATGCCAAAGTTACGGCGAGTCGCACCTATAGGTTGTGCATATTTTTCAAAGACTTGCACCTTTAAACCTTGCTCTGCCGCTTGGATTGCAGCCGATAATCCTAAAATGCCTGCACCGACAATAATTAAGTCAAATTGTGCTGTATTCATTGTCTTTTCCACCTTATCTACTTTTTTTAGCACGCAAAATCCCCAGCGCCTAAAAGAAAGCGTTCAATTCAAATGATTTAGTTAATTAAAAAGATTGACTGAAAGATCAATTTGTTATGAATGTGTTTGCTCACGCCAACGTTGTGTCGATACCATCATTTTCCGAGTGAATAACCAATGCAGCAACTTGACTGCACATGAGGTGAGTAAAATCAAAATACTCATCGCCACAGCTGCCACGGTATCACCTGCATCATCCATATTCAGCACCGCCACCGATGCCAAATTGGTATCAGGTGAATAAAGGAAAATCGCAGCTGAAACAGTTGTCATAGCATTGACAAATAAATACACCAACACATCACACAGCGCAGGAAAGGTTAAAGGCAAATATACTTTGCGGAACATTGTCCAATGTGAAGATCCTAAACTTTGTGCAGCATGATCAAGTTGATTCGGGATCTGTTGAATCGCATGCGTTAAGGTCAAATGTGGCACGGTGTAATAATGAATAATGGTTGAAATCACCAACAGCGTCATCGTACCGTAAACGAAAGATACAGGATTTTGCGGTGCGTTAAAGAACAAGATATAAGCAATACCCAACACCAAGCCCGGCACAGCCAAAGGCAATAACACCAAGGCTTTTACATAGTTTTTTAGCAAAGGATGTGCTTTAAAACGGGTACTAAATAAGGCAATGATGAAAATTATCATCGTACCGAAAACTGTACTAAACAATGCCAATTTGATTGAGTTAAAATAACTTGACCAACCACCACCATCAACATAGTCAAAACGATAATGATTTAAGGTCATTGACAAATCATAGGGCCAATAGCGAATGAATGATGCGAGAATCGCAGTCACAATAATCAGTAAAATACCGCCTGAAATCACCCCACAAAATACAGTTAATGCTTTTTCAATTCGAGGATTGGCACGCAAACGATAAGGCTGAATTTGGAAATTTTGATAGCGTTCCTGATGGCGACTTTGGTATCGATCAAAAATGAATGCCAACACCGCAGGACAGAGTAACAGAATCGAAATGACGGCACCCATGTTCATATTTTGTTGACCAATGATCTGCTTATATACATCCAAAGCCATCATATTGAATGACCCTCCAATCACTTTGGGAATCCCGAAATCGGTAATGACATAAGTAAATGCCACTAGACAGGCACTGACTAAACCATAGCGAATCGCAGGAAAAGTCACAGCCCAATGGGTTTGTAGTGTATTTTTTCCTAAAGCATGAGAAGCCTCAATTAAATGTTGATCAATATGGCGAAATGCACCCATCATCAACATGACCATGGCAGGAAATAGCCAAAAGCAATAACTGATCAAAATGCCTAGTGGACCATAAATTTCCACCTCTCCCAGCATGCCCTTAAAAACACCTTGCTGACCAAATAAATATACCAAAGCCAATGAAGGCAGAAGTGAAGGCGCAAGAATCGGTAAAAATGCCACGGTTTTAAAGAAAGCTTTGCCTCGAATATTGCAATTGATCAATGCAAAAGCATAAACACTTGCCAAGCTCACCGTAATCAACATGGCTGTAATGGCGATCCACATCGAATTAAAAATCGATGAGATTAAGGCCGGATTGGAAAAATAAGCTGTAAAGTTATCCAACCCGACAAATTGATGCTGTTCATTTAAAAATGCGCTTTGCATCAATACGATTAAGGGTGCAATCAAACTCATGGTGAATAGAATTGCTGCGACAAACAACACCGCACTTGAACGCAATGAATAACGAAAACGATGTGCTGTTTGACTACTTAATAAAGCATCTGCAGCAGACTGATTTAACATCTCGCATGCCCTCGTGAATCAAACACATGTAAGTCACGAATCGGCACTTGCAGATACATTCCATCTTGCACCACCGCCATATGTTGATGATCCACATCAACTTGCAACATATTGTCATCTGCCTGATCTTGGTTTTGCATCACGCAAAATAGACGACGTTTAGCACCTAAAAACTCAGTATTGACAATATGTACAGCTAAATTTAAATATTCAGTAGAAGGTTCATTTCCAGCAACTAATTTGACATTTTCAGGTCGAAAAGCGATTTCATAATGTTCATCTTGGGCAAAGCTTAAATGTGGAAATTCAATAAAAGATTGCTCATTGATTTTTAAATGATGCGTATCGACCACTACTGTCTGTATAAAATTCATCGAACCAATAAACTGTGCTACAAAACGAGTTTGCGGTTTGTAATAAATATTATGTGGCGTATCGAGTTGTTCAATCACACCTTTATTCATCACCGCCACACGGTCAGAAATACTTAACGCCTCTTCCTGATCATGCGTAACCATGATCGCAGGCAAATTTAATTGACATTGAATGGTACGAATTTTTTGGCGGAGGTTTAAACGTACCAAAGCATCCAAAGCGGACAAAGGTTCATCCAACAATAAAACATCAGGATTGGGCGCAATTGCACGGGCTAAAGCCACACGCTGTTGCTGACCACCTGACAATTGATTGGGATATTTTTCTGAGATATTGGGCAATTCAATTAAGTTTAATAATTCATTGATACGAAATTGAATCTCTTGCGCTGACCAGTGTTTTTTATGCAAACCAAATGCAATATTTTCCGCCACAGTTAAGTTTGGAAAGAGTGCATAGTTTTGGAAAACAATGCCACATTTACGTTTTGCAGTATTAAAATGGGTAATATCAATTTGTTGTTTAATCACTTTGCCATAATCAGGCTGTTCAAGCCCAGCAATGATGCGTAACAATGTTGTTTTACCACAACCTGATGGACCTAAAAAGCTAACAAATTCACCGGCTTTCAAGTCAAGGTTAATGTGTTCCAAGACACGGCTTGAACCAAAAGATTTTTGAATATCCATAACTTCAAGCACTGTTTTTGATTCTGCCATTTTAAACGTTCTTAAAGTTGAGAGCAGATGCCCTGCCGAGTTTGGCATGTCTTGCCCTGTCCTACTATTTTGTAAATGCGATGGAATTTGCATACTGCACCTAGTTTTTAATCGTTAATTTTGAATAACTGATTCTGAATAGCTTTTTGTGTGTATATGATTCAATTACTTTTCAAATTTTGCTGACCATTGTTTTAGAATTGATTCACGCTGTTCAGCTGCCCAATAAAAATCATTCTTCACCAATTGCTGCGCGAGATTTTTTGGGAAGTCTTGGTTTTTGCTATGAACATTTTGATGTGCCACCATTGAAAAGTTTTGTGCATAAGCTTCATTGGCAGCTTGGCTAACACTCCAATCAATAAACTTCTCTGCACTGCTGAGTTTTTTCGTACCTTTGACAATAGCTGAGGCTTCCATTTCCCAACCTAGCCCCTCTTTCGGATAGACAATTTCTAAAGGTGCACCACGTGATTTCAGCTTAAAGCCCGGATAACCAAACGAAATTCCGATGACCGTTTCACCTTGAGCCGCCATCTTGCAAGGCTTCGAGCCTGAATGCACATACTGAGAAATGTTTTTATCGAGTGCCTGCATATATTGCCAAGCTTGTTTTTCACCAAAAATTTGTATCCATGCAGTCACATCCAAATAGCCTGTGCCACTCGATGCCGGATTTGGCATCACGATTAACCCTTTATAAATTGGTTTAGTCAGGTCTTGCCATGTTTGCGGAATCGGAAGTTTTTTCTTTTCCAATTCAACAGTATTGACACAAACAGCTGACTCCCAAGCAGTCATGCCTGTCCATGTTGGAATGTCGTTTTGGCTATAAAAATCAGTTTTAAGTTGTTCAATATGCTTCGGACGATACGGTTGCAATAAGTCTTTTTTTTCCATGACCAATAAACTGGTCAAAGCAAGTCCCATCACTACATCGGCTTGTGGATTCTTTTGTTCTGCTAATAATTTTGCGGTGATCACACCTGTCGAATCACGCACCCATTTTACTTTTAATTCAGGATGTACTTTGCGTAATTCCCATTGATAACGCTTTAATTGATCCGCTTCAACCGCGGTATAGACTGTGATTTGCTCAACATCATTCGAGGTTGAAGACGTGGTGCATGCTGTGCTGACACAAGCAAAGAGAATACTTGTGCCCATGGCGAGGAGCTTTTTTTGCTGCTGTTTCAGATACGGGCTCATTATGACATTCCTAACGAATGCTGCTTCTTGATAGCCTGTATTTCAACAAAAGTTTATGACAATTTAATTAATCTGGTTTAAACCAGATTAATTATTTTAATTCTATATTATGACGCTTCAAAATGTAAATCGAGTACATCATGTAACCAATATTCTTGGTCAACATCGGTAATCACTCCATTTTGATCGCAGTTGGTACGGCAAATATATAACCCCATACTACCAACATTGACATGCAAAGCTTTGGCTTGTTGTTCTGACAATACCGTTGGATAAAGATTAATATGCGCTCGGGTCAATTGCCGTTGATAATGCTCTGCCATCAGAGTCGTAATAGAACCTTCTAATTGTTGTTCTAAGAATTGAGGAAATAAACTTGCATTGATACGTAAATGTTCAACTACCGCAGGACGACCATTGATACTACGACGTCGCCACATCGAATAAATATCATCACCCACCGAAATTTTTAAATGTGCTGCATCCCAAGAGGTCGCTTGCAGCAATTCCGCAGAAATCAATTCCGTACTTGGTACACCCCCTTGCTCAGTCACATATTGGTTAAAACTTTTAGTCGATTGCGGCCGGTAAATAATTCGTGGCGCACGAACAAACCAACCACGGCGATCTAAACGATAAATCAGACCATCCATTTCCAAAGCCAATAATGCTTCTCGAACTGCGACACGTGTAGTAGCAAATTGTTCCATCAACACACGCTCTGAAGCGAGTTTGGTATTGGCACTCCATTGCCCAGACTCAATCTCATGGGCAATAGCATCTCGAATGGCAATATATTTGGGAATACGTGGAGAAGTCGTTTCTTGAACAGGCATACACATTTATTTTGTGAAAATTTCTTCTAATATACTCAAATATCGTGTCTAAGCGATGACATTTTTAAAATAAGCATAGTTCATACACAAATTTTATGTTTTAAAAAGCTCATCTTTTGATGAGCTTTTGGAGATCACAATGAAATGTGTTGAGTCAAAAAGACTTATGATTTTTCTCAAAGAATTACTTATTTGTTTTGTTTGGCATCTCCATATTTGAATGATTCATATCCTTCATCGAAGAAGGCATATTGGTCATTTTTGAATGATCCATTTGTGACATTTCTGAAGCGTTTCCATGCTGATGTTGCGTTGAGTTATTTGTTTTACAATTTTTTTCACATTTCTTTTGTTTTTTGTCTATTGGCTGTTCATCGACTGTTCTAGTCAATACTTTGTCTTCATCCTCATGTGCCCAAGTTTGAACTGTGGTCATTAAAGCACCCATACAGATTAAAGCTTTTACACTTCGACTAAGTACATTTTTCATGAGTTTCTCTCAGATTAAGTTTGTTCACTTTTACAATAAAATAATTTGCCAAACTTTAAAGTGACATGAAAATGATATTTTAGTCAGCCAAAACTATATGAGCTTTTATAAAACAATCTGCAGCATATGATCACAGTATAAGTACTTTGGTGTTCTACTCATTCAATCAACTCAAAATGGGGGTTTTCCGAACGATTTGTTTTTTCTATAAAAAAGAAAGCCAATGTTCATTTTAATGCCACATCAATTCGCTAAATTATTGCATTAAAAGACGGAACTAAAAATTTTAGGTGCTATCCTTTCTACCGAGAATACACTGACATTTAAAAACACAAGAGAACCTAGTATTATTTTAAAATATAAAACTCATACAAAAAAATTCATAGTATTTTTATCATTAATTTCTGATTTTAAAAGGGCTTAAAGAATGATATTGACAAATAATCAGTTTTTTTATTTATCCATTTTCTTTATTCTTATCATTTATTTAACTATTGAGAATGCACATGCTGAAGGGAATTGTCCTTCAGGCTATTATCCTATAGGTGGACAAGGTGTTCAAGGTTGCGCACCTATTTCAGGCGGAGGAAGTGGTGGATATACAAATCAAAATCCAACGTTGTATCCTCAGATTGAAACATTATGGGGTGCGATTGCAGAGGATAAAAGTAAAGGCTTAAAAGGGCGTCCAATTGGTTTTACAAGAAATTTTAAATCTAAAGATGAGGCACAAGCAAAAGCATTAAAAGCGTGTCAACAGGATGGCGGACAAAAATGTGAAGTATCTAAAACTTATTCTAATCGCTGTGTTGCTATAGCTGATCCAATTAATGATGGTCAAAAATCAAAAATTTTACTTGATTTTTCAGAGGATGGTGCTAAAAAAGGTGCATTAGTATTTTGTTTAAGTGAAAATTTACAGCCTTGTCGTATTGTATATTCTGGTTGTAGTATTGGAGATTAGATAATAAATAATGAACGTATTCAAAATACAAATTATGAAATAGATTTAGAAATCGCCAGATTAAAACAATCTCGATGAATCACACAATTATCTCATCTCTTTTAGACAAATTTCTGAATAAATTAAAAAAATCCTTTGTATCAACAAGGGATTTTTAAATATTTGGCGAAAGCGCTTCATACTGTCTAAAACTGTCTGAAACTGTCTGAAACTGTCTGAAACTGTCTGAAACTGTCTGAAACTGTCTGAAACTGTCTGAAACTGTCTGACATAAAATTATTTTTTAATAACTTAAAATAAAAACCAATCCAACCGATAAGTTTTAAAACTTAAAAAATTTAAATCTCGCTCATCTTCTTTTTATAAATATTTTAAAAATAAAAAACATTTTCAACTGGGGCTAAAGCATCATGATCTTTTATTAAATTAATATAACTCATCGGAAAGTTATATCCTAAACTACTCTCAACTTCATGTATTATATCTAAGGATACTTGTCCGTTATCATCATAAACTCGCATCTTATTTACCTATCTTAATAATTACCACTTGATAAAGAATTTTGCCCCGAATGAGGAACAGCCTTATTCGAATGAATAGAGTTTGGAACTAATTGCATATTATTCGGCGCTGACTGACTATTATGATACCAAGTATAATCAGGGATAATCTTTAATTACATTCCACATATCTTTTGATGCTTGAATCATTTGTCCTGTATAATTTTTTCTCATCTAGCTTAGTTTTAAATATCACAACATCATCAAAAATTGCTAAACCTCGACTATGAAATGGTGCAATTTATAACTCTGGATTTTAATATTTACCAAATTCTAAATCTATCCACTTAATTTCCGAAAATTTACTCTTAAAAAAATACCCTCCAAATTAGACTATAAGTGTCCAACTTTCAGGGTGCAATTCAAATTTTAGAGGTTTTTAACATTAATCATTAAATTCATCCATACATGATTGTATTTCATAAATAAACTGCGTTTTCGCTTTACCTTGCTCATCTATAGTTAATATAAACTTTCTCCAATCACCACCTGTATGTGATTGCATTTCATAATGAAGTTTTTGACAAAGATTGCTAATGCTATCTTTTATTTCATCTGATAAACCTGAAGAAACTTTTTCCTCATTTAAAAATGTAGTTAGTTGAGTTCCAACCCAATTTTCCTCGGGGTTGAATTTATATATATAATTTGATCAAATTTTCATAAAAAGTCTTACATATCTCATTCAATATTTCAAATTGCATTTGCATTATTTTCCACCACCTGCTCCATTTTAAAGACTTGCTCAAACTCACCCCCATAAACTTTAAATGTTAATCTTAAGCTATTAGGTCTTAATGAGCTAGTATCATTTTGCATAAACATAATTTTTATTATTCATTTTTATTTTTCAAATATATTTATATTAATTTTTATATTTTGATCCCTTTATCTAGCCAAATATGAGAGCTGTTAAAAGAATAACAGCCCTTTTTATTAATACCCACTACTCATGCAACAATTTTAAAAAATCATCAAAACTATCTGCTATTTTTATAACACGCATTTTAGCATCGCCTTTTGCATCTTTAATATATTCATCATGATACATGATAACTATTGATGGATTATCAGTGGTTGGATTTTGGCGATAGTCAAAGGCTATATAATCCCCCCCCGTTTAGTCCAAAAGTTACAATATTTTCATATCCATAAATATCAGAATCCTGAAAATCATCTATATTTGTTGAAGAAACATTGCCGAAACAACAAAAACTGACACTGGATTCCTCAAAGTTTCCATCTAGATCCGTATAATTGAAAGAATTATTTAAAAATTTAACACCATTATGTTTGGATAATAACTTCACAAAACTATTAGGTAAACTAATTTTCATCTTACGTTCAAAGTGATTAATTAGTTTTAAATCAGTATGCCCAAAATCATACTGAATACTCAAGTCATCCATATTATTTTCCACCGCTCAAAGCACCTTCACCGATATGATTAATTGCATTATGAATCTTTTCAGGCAACAACTGGAAGTTATTTGGAGCAGCTTGTGAATTGTGATGCCATGTATAACCTTCAGTTTTAGGTTCGCCTAAACGTAATGGTTCTAATTGATTTCGTAAATTTACTCTTAAAAAAACCTCTAAAATTTTAGAGGTTTTTAACATTAATCATTAAATTCATCCATACATGATTGTATTTCATAAATAAACTGCGTTTTAGCTTTACCTTGCTCATCTATAGTTAATATAAACTTTCTCCAATCACCACCTGTATGTGATTGCATTTCATCATGAAGCTTTTGGCAAAGATTGCTAATACTATCTTTTATTTCATCTGATAAATCTGAAGAAACTTTTTCCTCATTTAAAAATGTAGTTAGTTGAGTTCCAACCCAATTTTCCTCGGGGTTGAATTTATATATATATATAATTTGATCAAATTTGATCAAATTTTCATAAAAAGTCTTACATATCTCATTCAATATTTCAAATTGCTTTTGCATTATTTACCACCACCTGCTTCATTTTTGAAGACCTGCTCAAACTCATCCCCATCAACTTTAAATGTCAATCTTAAACTATTAGGTCTTAATGAACTAGAGTCACTTCTCATAAACTTAACTGTTACTTCACCGATAGATTTACCGTCTTTCTCGGCCTTTCTCACGATATTTTCAAAATATACCTTATAAGCTGAATTATTAAAATTTGAATTTTGTGGAAATAAATTATAAGCATCGCAAGTGCCGCCATAAACACATGCTTGGATATGCCCACCTACATCCCCCTCGTCACCTAATTTACCTAAATTTGTTTGACGAATATCACGTTTACCAGGATTTTTAAAATCTGGAGTAAAACTAATTTCCTCCACATATCCATGAGCATTAGTCTCAAATTTAGTTCCATTTGACAACTCATATTTAGCATTTGGCTTTAAATTATTCACTACTACACTTTCAGGAGACCCTTTTATTTTAGAGTTTTCAAAGTCAACAGAGATTACCTCTTTGTTTTCACCTGTACCAGCAGCCACAGTTGCACCTGCAACTTCAGTTTTTCCTACACCTCCATTCTTTTCTGGATTTCCAGTCATGGTAGTTGCTCCACCATTGACATCTGGTGTGCCCGCTACCGTTGCTGGTTTTGGTGTGAGGTGGTCATCAACATTTTTAATCGCTTCTTCTATGGCTTTACCTGTTTCAGTAGTCGCTTTCTTCCCAACTGCACCTATACCAGCTCCACCAATCAACTCACCATATATTTGTGCTTCAAGTTTCGCTTTCTCATAATCATCTTGTTGCATTTGGTAAAGATCTAATGTGGTCGTGTATTTTTCTCTATTAATCGCTTCAGCATCTATAACTTTTTGCGTAATTTCTGGGGCATTTTTAATAACCGTAGCTGTTGTATCTATTGCCTTTTGAGTGCTTTCAGCAGGTTTTTCAACAAAATCAACAATCCCATTTAATATATTCCATCCTGTTTCTACAGCACCTTCAATACCTGTTTTTAATCCTTCAACAGTTCCTACAGCTGTGCCCGCGTCACGTTTTAGTGGCTGAAGTAATTGATCACTAAGACCAAGTTCACTACTTTTAATTGCCCCATGATCCTGAATAAACTCTTTTTTATCGTTGTAATTTGCTGATTTTGTATCCGAACTTCCTCCAAGAGTATTTGTTAGAAATACATCTTTATTTTTAAAATCATCTGGTGATGCAGTAAAACCTTTACCCTCAGTATCTATGTAAGTTTTAGCCTTTTCTATTTCAGAATCAGTTAAATGACCTGCATATGTATCCTTAGTTGCTTGAACTTTAATAGTTGGTAATTGACCCTCTTTTTGTGCTCCTTTATCGTCGATAGTTCTTGATAAATCACTATTCAAATCACTGACTGTGGTATTGGCTGTTTGTGCACGTAAATATTGATAACCTTCTTGATATTTTGATATTTCTGATTCAGATAGACTCCGATCAATACTATTCTTCCATCCTTCATCGATATTATATAAAGCACCTCGCGTTAAGATTGTATTCGCATCTTCTTCACTGATTCCTTTTTCTTTTGCATATTCTTTAGCTAGCTTTTGAATGAGATCAACTTCTTCTCGATGCAACTGACGATTATTTGAATCGACATTTACTGCTGTGCCTACACTTGATGTGTTTAATCCAGCTGCAGTTCCTGCCCCAAGTAGAGCCAAACTGCTTACACCGTTAACAACTGCCTCTGCACTATCAGTTTTCATTCCCTTGTCAGTCAAGGTTTTGACCATATTTTCTTGAATTTGATTTAGTGTAGGTGCTGCTGCTGCAATGCCAGTTGTTGTTAAGGCACCTTCTATCGAACCTGTACTTAAAGCACCAATGGCTGTATGCATTGCAACTCGATAAACACCACCTTCATCCCATTTTTTTGCTTCAGCTTCGTTCCCGAGTAGTCTTTGTTTAAAGGCCTGTTGTTGGGCATAGTCAGCAACTGCTTTTGGTGCATTTTCCCCAAATCTCTTCGTCACATCCATCTGCAAATTGATTTCACTTTGAACCTTGTCTTTGTCAAAGTTATTTTTCAGCACACCACTGTTTTCTCGGGCTGTATCTGTCGTCACACTGGTCAAGATGTCTGACTTGATCTGCTCAGCGGTTTTACCTGTTAAAGCTTGTTGACCTTGTTCATCTCGAATCGTGATATTTTGAGTATTAATACCGCTCTTAGTGACACTACTGTCTTTGTCACTGTCTACGCCAAAGCCGATCGACTTACTTACACCTGTAGTCGTGGATGCATGCTGATCAATTTTGTTTGGTGTAGAAAGTACAGTATCAGGTGCTTTACCACCTTTTGGATCACTTTTTCCTGCATTAAAACCTGCACCTAAACTGATACCTTTGGCATCATATTCACTCACATTACGAATATCTGAATGAGTCAGCGTGCTTGTATCTAGGCTATTGTTCTTTAATTTTTCAGCAGCCTGTGTAGAGGTGATAATTGCACCTTTTAAATCTGTGTTTTTATTTACCTTGATTTGGTAACCATCATCACCAGCAAAAACTCCAGACTGTTCATTCACTGAGGCGTAATTGGCATCAACGTTAGATTTACTAAAACTTCCAGAAACACTACCGCCACTAAAGCCTACACTCACTTGCCCTGAAATATTTTGTTGTTTGCTTTTATACGAGGCTTTGTCCTGTAAACTTTCTATGTTCAGTTCATTGGCATCAATCTGTACACCTTTACCTTGTACCTGACCACCAATAATATTGGTTGCATTACCACTACTGATTGTGGTCAAGCTATCTTTAGAACCCACGTGACTATTAACATAGCTCGTATCTATTCCATTGCCCTTACCTTTACCTAAATTTCCTCCAGCAGTGATCCCAAAGCCTGTTTGATTACTTACAGTTACACCAGCATTCCAACCTGCGCTCTTGTTACCTGATTCTTCAGTTGCCTTTTGTTCAGCAGCTTTAATATTGACATCATGGTCTGCTGCCAGATTTGTTCCTTTCATACCAACAACATCTGAACCAATGATATTAATATTGGATTTGTCTCCTGCACCTGTGGCAACAATATTGGTTTTTCCACCCGCATAAACTTGGCTTTGACTGGCTGTTGTACTTTGTGTACGGCTAAATTCTTTATTTTTCTGTTCACCATAGGTCAGACTTACACCAACTTCTACACCACCATTGAGTTGACTTGCACCCGATAATGCACCTTGTAACTTTCCTAAAGATTGTCCAGCTTTATATACATCAAATCCAGCATTGGCTGCCGCCATGGCATTGACACGGTCATTTTTGCTTTGACCAACTTGTTTCGCTGAATCCAATACAGATTGCACTGCGGTCACAACTGGAACATTCACAGCAAGCGTTAAACCTTTTTGTTCCATTTCATGTTTATAGTCACGAGTGCTTTGTTCTTTTGCAGCTTCAATATTGACTTGTTGTGCCAATATATTCACATCACCTTGTTTTGATGAAACTGTGCTTCCTGTTTGTTGATATGTTTTTCCTGCAATGATATTGGTATTGCCATTTAAGCTTCCGACTATTGAACCAGTGTTGGTATACTTAGTTTGCTCCTGTTCTGTGCGCTCTTTTTTTGAACCAATACTAAAACCAATACCACCACTCGACATCAATCCAGATTTCTTAACTTTTTTATCGTCATAATTTAAATAGCTATTTTCAGCACCTACAATACTGACATTTTCTTTGGCCTGAATTTGCGTTAATTCATCTGAAATTATTTCACTGCCTTGTATCTTGATATTTTTAGCATCTAAAATGACTTGCTTACCATCAACAGTACTGGCTATGCCCTCATCTGACTTATCTTTTCGGTAAGTTTGGGTTGTTTTACTACTTAAAAAGCTCTTTTTCTTCACTTCATCTGCATGTTCAACTGTACTACGAGCACGCCCTTCTTGAATATTGAGTTGTTCTTCAGCACTTAAAGTCGTCCGACCTAGCACACTACTGACCTGAGAACCTGTAATATCAATATTTCTCCCAGTCAGGGTTAAGTCACCTTTTGCAACGATTTGATTACCTACATCTTGTTGCGTTGTACTAAAGTCATAATTTTTATTATTTTTATAACTATTGTTAATCCGTTCTGTTTGTAATGTCGCTAAATTTACATCCCCTTGCGTTTGTAGAATGGTTGAACCATTGCTATTTAAAATTTCTGCGCCTTTCAATGTGGTATTACCAGCCACTTTGATATTTAAAGTCGTTTTTAAATTATCACTGCCTTCCACTGAGCTAGTCTGGCTATTACCCACATAGATCCCTGCTTTGCGATCTATAGCGGTAAAACCATAATTACTCCGACCTTTTTGTTTATTATTACTGGTCAATGTACTATTTACATTTAAATTTCCGCCAATATCAAAAGATGCTGCTTCTTTTGCAACAATCTGGCTGCCAATATTGTTTAAATCATTTTGCGTTTTAATCCCAACACGATTGGCTTCCATTCGTCCAGCTAATTGGTTGACATTATTTGCATTGATGATGAGTGCTTCACGGCCAGCGATCGTCGCTTGATTAAGCACATCACCGTTCATATTCAGTTGCACTTGATCAGCACTGATCAAAGTACCATCACCTTTTAAATCACCAGGTCTTGCTCGAACATAAACTTGTGGAACCAATACTTTACTGCTTGTCCCATCTGCCAATGTGATGGTTTTTTCTTCTAACCACACAATATCACTGGTGAGCTGTGCAATCTGAGCAGCAGTTAAAGCAATTCCAGGACGTAAATTATAACTTTTAGCAAAGGTTAAGCCGTTGTTCATTAAAGCTTTATATTGCTCTTCATCACTACCATAACCAGATAAAAAACGATGCCCTGTCAATTGTGCAATTTGATCTTGCACCAAACGTTGCTCATAAAAACCATCACCTAGGCGTTTTTGTTGATTTGCTGGATCTAAACCAAGTGCACTCAGCATGTAATCGGATGATAGCCATTTTTTATATTGGCTAAATGCTGGATCAGTTTCTACCAAATACTGCGCTTGGCTATCTTTGGTTGTGCTATACAACGCATTACTTGGTAAGGTAATTGTCTTTTGTTCTACACTACGCACTTCATAGTCAGATGCTTTGTCTACCCCAGACACCTGCTTGTCTAAAGCATTTAGCTGTTGAGCTGAATCAACTTTTTGATTTTCAGTTGGTTGGACTTGCTGTTGCGAGCCATTCGGATCAAGCTCACCAATCTGCTGATTTTGTGCATTTTCTGATTGTTTAACATTGACCTGTTGTCCAGCATCCACTGCAACTTGCTTTTGTTGAGCCTGTTGTTTTGCATATTCAAGTGCTTGCGCTTGTTTGGAACCTGTTACATGCACTTGAACAGTGTCATTGGTCTTGTCTTTAATCACTGTCGTTGGAACAGCAATAACTTTATTGCCACCATAAAGGCCACTTAACTGATATGGCTCTGTCTCATCAGCAGGCGCATAGGCCATTGAACTCTTTCGACCAGAATCATAAAACCATTTTTTTGGATTTTTAAATTGAATGAGTTTATTTGCTAAATAGGCTTTGTTATCAATATCAGTTCCTTCTACCTTTAATACGCCTGCTGCAAGTATTTGGCTCTGATCATTTACGATATGATCAGATTGAAGCAACATATTGCCCCCACTCAATATTTGCCCAGGTGTACTGGTTAATACTTCGGGAACATAGGTTTCTTTATCATATTCAAAAATATTATAGGTACGTAAACGTCGCCCATCACTTAACACAAGCCAGTAAAAACCACCGTCTCTCTCCAGCTCAACAAGCAAATCCGCAACATCAATCCCAGGATGTCGATTATCCTCATAACTGTGTACAAATTTAGATGACTCTAATACTTGGTGTACTGAAAAATTATCATTTAAATTTTGAATTTCTTTTGCAGTGAGTCGCATATTGCCTTGAGACTCAATGGTTGCACTACGATTATTAATCAGTTGGGCTTGACCTTGTGCTTGATAATTACCATCCAGTGAGCCCCCAACATTTAATTGCCCCATACTCAATATCCAAGCATTGTCTTTTGAGTCACTATTGATCAAACCTCCTGCTTGGTTATTTAAAATATCAATCCCTAAATCAATATCTCCACGTGAAGCAATAACTGCGCCTGAGGAGGAACTAGCAGAGCACTGCTCTGCTCCGACGCAAGATCCGTTCGATTTGTTATTTAAGGTCTGTGCTTGTATAGCAATATGATCACCATAAATTTTAGCACCATCATTCCAGACTAAATTTGCTTTTAAGTGAGTTAACTCACCATTAATTAAACCTTGATTATGTAGCACATCGTTGGCGATTAAATGTGTTTCAATACTGCTAATACTCGCCCCAGTTTGATTTAAAATATTCTGAGCATTTACGGTAAGGCCTTTGCCTGCACTTAGGACAGACTGATTGATGAAATCGTGTTCGCTATTGATCTTCAGTAAACCATTGGCACTCAGTTCATCACCTTGCTGATGTGTATAACTTTGCTTTAAATTCAATTCAGCATCACCAAGGCTAATGATTTTACCTTGATTGATTAAATTGTTCGCACTGATTGCTAACCGATTTTGCGCGATGAGTTCCCCTTGAGTATTATTAATATTTAAAGTTTTTTGAGAATCGCCAATCAATAATGTCCCTAGGCTGGTCACACTGCCTTGTTGATTATCAAAGTTCTGCTGAATCAAAAGTGATGCATCTTTGCTTGCTCTAATTCCACCAGATTGGTTATTTAACTCACGTGCATTTAATTGGATATTTTGAGCATCTAAACCACCCAAAATCGTATCATCTAAATTTTGTCGATTGTCGATCACTTGCGCTTGAATTGATAAATCCTCAGCAGCAATAATATGACTGCCTTGACCACTGTTGTTCAATTGGTCGGTATGAATTTGAATATTTTTTAATGCTTGAATTTGACCTTGGTTATTCAGCACCCCACCTGACTGTTGTTGAGCAATCGTTAGATTGCCTTGACTATTGATTTGTCCTTTTTGATTGGATAATTGCTGTGCGCTGATTTCTATATCATCTGCTGAAGCAAGAATGCCGTTATCATTTAATAATTGTTGGACATGGGTTAAATTAAGTTTTCCTTGGCTGAGTATTCCACCACGAGCACCAGAATTTTGATTCAACAAATCATGCTGATTGGTATCGATGCTTAATTCAGAATTAGATTGGATCAAACCTGAATTATTGTTAAGCAAGCCAGTTTTTAGCAAAATTTGATCTGCTAAAATTTTACCTGATTCATTATTCAATGTTTGTAATTGACTGTCTAAATTCATTTTTTTTAGTGATGAGATTTGCCCTAAGCGATTATCAATCCCTTGAGCAACAACATTTAATCCTTTACTTGCAAATAATTCGCCCTGATGATTATTCAATGCACCTTGTACAGTTAAATCTGCGCGTCCCTGTTCTGATTGAATAATACCTTGCTCATTATTTAAATCTGTACTGTTTATCTGTAGATCTTTTTGTGCAGCGATTATACCTTGCTGATTTTGAATTGCTGACTGTGCCAACAGTTGTAGTTGATCTTGGCTATAAATTATTCCAGATTGATTATCTAAAGTGTTTGTTTCAATCTTGGTTTTTAAAATACTCTGTATTTTACCTTTTTGATTATTGATTTGCTGCGCTTTTAAATTTGCTTCTTGTTGTGCAAATATTTCACCTGACAGATTACTCAGCTCATTGTTTACAGATAAATTTAACGAACCTTGTTCTGCTCTGATTTTACCCAAATCATTAAGCAATGACTGTGAGGTTAAATCAATCTGTTTAGACGCAATAACCCCTGAAGTATTATTCACTTGACCAGTGGCTACAATCTTAGACTGGTCTTGTGCATAAATCACACCAAGATGATTGTCTAATGTAGCGGTATTTAGGTGTAATTTTTGACCCGCTACAGCTTTACCTTCAACATTATTCCAATGACCACTATTCATTGTTAAGTCTTGCGCGGCTGAAATCTCGCCTTTGATATTGCTTAATTCGTT